>OLRA01001118.1_pt1 | contig 33286 bp, 32 predicted proteins | sample 1673011 | NCBI WGS metagenome assembly OLRA01 (sample SAMEA3136746, study PRJEB25190) | human gut metagenome | reverse complement strand
TTACGGCGTGGACTACTAGGGTATCTAATCCTATTTGCTCCCCACGCTTTCGTGCTTCAGTGTCAGAATCCAGACCAGACGGCCGCCTTCGCCACCGGTGTTCTTCCATATATCTACGCATTTTACCGCTACACATGGAGTTCCGCCGTCCTCTTCTGTTCTCTAGCTGATCAGTTTCCAGAGCCAGTACGGGTTGAGCCCATACCTTTTACTCCAGACTTGATCTGCCACCTACGCACCCTTTACGCCCAATCATTCCGGATAACGCTCGCCACCTACGTATTACCGCGGCTGCTGGCACGTAGTTAGCCGTGACTTTCTGGTAAGATACCATCACTCACTCATCATTCCCTATGAGTGCCGTTTTTCTCTTACAACAGAGCTTTACGATCCGAAGACCTTCCTCACTCACGCGGCATTGCTCGTTCAGGGTTCCCCCCATTGACGAAAATTCCCTACTGCTGCCTCCCGTAGGAGTTTGGGCCGTGTCTCAGTCCCAATGTGGCCGTCCGCCCTCTCAGGCCGGCTATGCATCGTCGCCTTGGTGGGCCGTTACCTCACCAACCAGCTAATGCACCGCAGGTCCATCCATGTTCATGGCCAAGGCCACTTTAATAGCAGTCAAATGCTTGTCTGCTACCTATCCGGTTTTAGCATCCGTTTCCAGAAGTTATCCCGGGCACATGGGCAGGTTACCTACGTGTTACTCACCCGTTCGCCACTAGATTCAGGAAAGCAAGCTTTCCTTCCTCTCGTTCGACTTGCATGTATTAGGCATGCCGCCAGCGTTCATCCTGAGCCAGGATCAAACTCTCCATTTGATTTAGCTCCTAGATGTCTCTGACATCTTTATTTCAATTCTTTGTTTGTTTGTTTCGAAATTGACGTTTTAGTTTGTATTTCTATTTCCTGTTCAGTTTTCAAAGATCATCTGCACCTCAGCAGTGCTCATCTATATTACCAAATACTTTTCGCTTCGTCAAATGTTTTTTATCATTTTTTTTAAAAATATTTGAATTTATTTAAATAAATCATTAACACAGTGTTTACACACAAGTCATATAATGCTGACTTGAAATACATAAAAGACTATAAATAAAAGAATAATCGATATTCAATCCAGCACGAAACGTCTCAATGTTTACAATTATACGACAACACATTTCATTTACTTTTCTCAAAGAAAGAAAATTTCAGTCTACTTTCATATATCAAAAAATAGAATTTAATTTAAAAAAGGAGCCTACGCTCCTTAATCAATAACTAGATTCTTTATACCATTTTGTTTTGCACAATCATAGAACTCTTGCATCTTTTCACTAGAATACATTTTTGGATTTTCTTTAAAACAATACTCCATATCTAAATACGCATATTTAGATTGGGCCAGAGGATTATAATTCAAGATTTCATAGTGAACATCTCCATAACAAGAAGCCAAAAACCTTGATATAGAAGAAATATTCTCAAAAGAAGCCGTCATTGTCGGAATTAAAGGCGTACGCACGATCACATGTTCTTTTTTATTACTCTGAAGTAAATACGCAATATTCTTTAATACTTTTTCATTTGAAACACCCGTATATTGTTTATGCAAATTTTCATCATACAATTTACAATCACAATAAATCTGATCCAAGTAAGGTAAAGCCTTTTGTACATTCTCTAAATCCGTATATAGACTTGTTTCAATAGCTGTATGAATTCCTTTTTCCTTACAAGCCTTTAATAAATCAATCAAAAAATCACTTTGTAAAAAGGGTTCTCCCCCTGAGAAAGTAACTCCACCTTCTCTTTTAAAGAATATTTCATCCTTTAAAATTTCATGAACACATTCTTCTACCGTATATTCTTTGGCATCCATACTCAAAGCTAAAGTAGGACATACATCACAAATCGCATTCCAATCTTCTTTTGCGTTTCTTGAAATACAGATTTTATGATCTACACATCTTACTCCACCCTGTTTTGATGCATGTACACAACTAAGACAATGCATACACTTGGATTCCATATACAAGACTTGTGGTAAATAAGACAATCCTTCTGGATTTTGACACCACTTACAGCGAAGTGGACACCCCTTAAAAAACACCGTTGTACGAATTCCTTTTCCATCGTGTGTTGCAAAACGCTTTATATCAAATATATATCCTTTAGATGTTGTCATAACTTGTCCTTGCGATAATTTCATCCTGCAATTCTCCAGCAAGTTCTGTAAAATATGCTGTATAACCTGCAACACGAACCGTCAAAGAGCGATATTGATCCGGATTTGCTTTGGCATTTAATAAATCTTCTTTACGAACTACATTAAACTGAATATGTGGAATCTCTAAGTCAACAAATGTACGCATAAAATTCGCAAACTTATCAATACCCGATTCAGTTTTAAAGAATTCTGGTAAAAACTTCATATTTAATAAGCCACCATTTGTTGTACAAGAATTATCTAAATGCGACACCGATTTTAAGACTGCTGTAGGACCCTTTAAGTCACGACCATACACAGCCGATAATCCACCATCTGCCAAAGGCGTTTGGGCAAGCCTTCCATCACAGCTAGCCCCTACATTTTCTCCCATAGGAACATGGGCACTCACCGTATACATTCCTGTATGATATTCTCCATTACGATAGTTTGTATATTTTCTTAATTTGTTTCTAAAATTCAATGCCCATTTTGCACCAATCTCATCCACCCATTCCACATCATTTCCATACTTAGGTGCACGATTTAGTAACATCTGGCGCATGACTTCATTGTTTGAAAAATTTTCTTTCAAAGCTTTTTCTAAATCAGCTGCATCAATTTTCTTTTCATCATATACAAGCTTTTTTAAAGCCGCCAAACTATCCGCAAGGTTTGCCACCTGAATTATTTGAATACCCGACAAATTATAATGCGCACCACCACGCGTTACATCCATACCTTTTTCCATGCAATCATCTATGACGCTTGATAAGAAGGCTGTTGGTAAAATATCAATATGCGCTTTTTCCACTTCTTCTAAACATGGAATCATTTTATCAATAAAATAATCCATCATTTTTTCAAAGGCAGATTCTAAATCAGAAAACGAAGTATATGTACTTAAAGCCCCATAATCAGGCCCCAATTGTTTCCCCGTCAACAAACAACGACCATGATTCAAAGTAAGTTCTAACACCTTATTCATATTAAACATGCCCGAATCCGACCAACCTAAATTATTTCCTTGTGTTGTAAGTTCCACACAACCGACAATCGCATAATCCATGGCATCAAAATGTGATATTCCTAAATCTTCCATCGCCTTAATAATTGCCTTATCATTGAAAAATTGTGGCATTCCACTGCCTTTTGAAACAACTCGAATCGCATGTTTTAACAGTTCATCATTCGTATGTTCATGAAGCCGAACGGATAAGTTGGGTTGTGGAAGACCAATATCTTCTTGTGCGTTTAAAAACAAATGACTCAATTCATTACTAAAATCGTTTCCATTTTGATCTTGTCCACCAACACAAATATTGAATCCAATTGGAAAACCTGCAAAATATTTAGCACTATGCGCATTTCTTAGATATACAATCTCATTGAATTTCAACCATAAACATTCAATCAATTCTAAAGCTTCACTTTCTTTTAACATGCCTGAATCTATATCTTGTTTATAGTAAGAATACAAAGTTTCATCTAAACGACCCGGAGAAAAACTAGATGCATTACTTTCCATGTGTAGTACGACAAATAAAAACCATAATGACTGCAACGCTTCATGAAATGTTACGGCAGGTTTATAAGCCAGATTTTCACAAATCTTTGCGACATCTTTTTTATTCATTTCCAAAGCTAAATCATGATAGCGAAGCATAAACTTCTGTACACCTTGCATCACTAAAATAACACATTCATAGAATTCTTTTTTTGATTCAGAACATGTTTTTAAATAATTTCTAGCTAAATCAATATAGCCTTGTGGACCTAGTTCTAACCATTCCTTTACATTTGGACAAATATGCCCCTGAGCATGATCGGTTTGATTAACTTTTACCACTTTAGAAATTGCACTAATTTCATTACCAAAACGATTCTTAATAACATCCTCTAAACTTTTACCTTTCCAATATGGAACAATCACTTTACGAAAAGTCTCAATGTCTTCAGGACGAACATTAAACTTATCTTGAGGACGTGTTGGAATCGTTTCAAATTCACGATCCACCCAAGAAATTCCACTTTCTGGAAATACAACACCATAACGAACACCCTTTGTTCGATTTCCCACAATCAACTCTTCAGGTTCCATACCAATTTCAATTTCATTTAATGCGTTATACAAAGAAAGTGCACGCTTATAAGGAATCGATTTATCTTCATTTTCTTGATATGTTCGTGTAATAATCAAAGCTTGCTCAATACTTACAAAGCGTGGTTGAGATAACATTTTATCTTTCAGAATAGAAATACGATTTAACATAGTAAGTCCTCCATCTACAATTAGATTATAAAAAGAACTATGATCAAAATCAATAGTTCCTTATTACTTTTTATTACTTTTTATTGTTTGTAGAATTCCATAAAACGCATCCACTTTGGCATATTCATAATTTCCCATTTGATAAAACTTATCCGAATCCGCCAACATATAGGCCTTTTTCGATTGTTTTAAAACAATACGCTTTGTTTGACCATCGTTCGGCATATAGGTCATAACACTTTTGGACTCTAAATCTATACCAACCACACCTAAAAAAGCTAAATCAAAATGAAATCGTTGAAGAAATTCATCGCACATATTACCCACAAAGCCATTTCTTGCATAATCAAATTCTCCACCAATGAAAATAGAATGAATTTGACTTGTAGAAAGAATCTGAATTACATCCAACATATTCGTAACGACTGTAATACCTGAAATAGGTCTTAACACTAACAATTTAGCTAATTCAATATTCGTAGTCGAAATATCCAAAAAGACTGTCATATTTGGTTCAATCAAATCATAAGCCATTTGTGCTATTTTTTGTTTCTCCTTACTATTCACATTCTTTCTAGAATTGGCATCCTCCAAATGAACATTTAAACGATTCAAAATCGCTCCACCATAAATCTTTTTACATTTCCCTTTCGATTCTAAAAAAGCTAAATCTTTACGAATTAAATCGGGTGTTACACCAAAACGTGTACTTAAATCTTTTACCAACACTTTACCATTCTCTTGTAAATCTTCTAAAATTAAATTTTGTCTTTCTTCTACAAACATACTCATCACCTGTTTAAATATTATATCATTTTTGTGATATACTAAGAAACATCGAGGTACTACAAATGAATAAAAACGGAAATTTTAAAAGTACGGTAGGATTTGTGCTTGCCTGTGTAGGTTCTGCCGTGGGAATGGGAAACATATGGATGTTTCCATATCGTTTAGGACAATATGGAGGAGCTGCCTTTCTGATTCCATATTTAATTTTTATCGTCTTATTTGGTCTTGTTGGTTTATCGGCTGAATTTGCACTAGGAAGAATGGCAAAAACCGGAACATTAGGTGCTTATACATATTGTTGGAAGAATAAATTTGGTAAATATATTGGATGGCTTCCACTACTTGGATCTCTTGGAATTGCGATTGGATACAGTGTCATTTTAGGATGGGTATTTCGCATCATTCAAGGTGTAGTCACAAACGAACTACTCACGAATAGTATTCCAGCTTTCTTTACGAATATGACACAATCCTTTTCAAATGTACCATGTCACTTTTTAGTCTTGTTTATTACTTGTTTATTGTTATTCACAAGTGCCACAAATGCCATTGAAAAAGTCAACAAAGTATTGATGCCAGCCTTCTTTATTTTATTTATATTCCTTGCCATTCGTGTCAGCTTATTTGACGGTGCTATCGAAGGTTATAAATTTTTGTTTGTTCCTAAATGGGAATGTTTACTCAACAAAGAAACATGGATCATGGCCATGGGCCAAGCCTTCTTTTCCTTATCCATTACAGGTTCGGGAATGATTGTATATGGAGCTTATTTAAAGGATGATGTAGATATTCCAAAGGCAAGTATGCAGACGGCAATATTTGATACAATTGCTGCGATGCTAGCGGCATTAGCCATTATGCCCGCCGTATTTTCTTTTGGCATTGATCCCGTTAGCGGTCCTAGTTTAATGTTTTTAACCCTTCCTGAAGTATTTAAACAAATGCCACTTGGCAATCTCTTTGCCTTATTCTTCTTTATTTCAGTAGCTTTCGCCGGAATCACAAGTTTAATCAACATGCTTGAAGCTGTGTGTGAGTCTTGGCAAAATCGCTTTCACATTTCTAGAAAAAAAGCGGTTTTACTTTGCGGCTTGATCACATTCATCGTTTCTGTATGTATTGAAAATGGAGATATTGTGGGTAAATGGATGGATGTTGTCACAATCTATATTATTCCTTTTGCAGCACTACTTGGAGCCATAACTATTTACTATGTTTTAGGATGGAATGCTTTAAAACAAGAATTAGACAAAGGAAGAAAAAAGCCGGTTGGACCGACTTTTAAATTCTTAGGTAAATATGTTTATGTATTTCTTGCCATCATTATTTTGATTTTGGGAATTCTTTATAACGGTATTGGCTAAGCGTTTCTAAATCTTTCCAAATAAATACACAGTCCTCTAGTATCATATAGCTATGAGGGCTGTTTTCTTTTGGAATCGAAACAGAGCCTGGATTCATATAAATAATACCATCTCGATCTTCAAGGGTAGGAACATGGGTATGTCCACATAGTAATAAAGATCCAGATTTTAGCTTAACAGGTTTTAAATGTCCATGTGTACAATAAATAAAGAGTCCGTTTATATCCAGCATCGAATAATCCGCCAAGCATGGAAAATTCAATACCATTTGGTCAACTTCACAATCACAATTTCCACGAACACATAAAATCGAGTCTGAAATGGAATTTAACATCTCAATTACTTTTTTAGGTGCATACTCTTTTGGTAAATCGTTTCTAGGTCCATGATATAAAATATCCCCCAATAAGATCAATCGATCTGGTTTTTCGTATTTGTAAGCATCCATTAGTTTTTGACAATAATAACTTGAACCATGGATGTCACTTGCGATCATATATTTCATAAGTACTCCTTTTAAGAAAAAAGAATGCCGAAGCATTCTTTATATATTATTCACCTTTTTCTAAAGCTAATGTACGAGTTGTTAAATCACATACTTCAGTTGGTCCATAATATTGGATTGCTCCTGGATAAGTATATGCAGTTTCAACAGCCCATGTATCACGGTTTGCTTCGAAGAATTTGAATGGTTTTCCATCTAATTCAACCAATGCTTTTTTGATAACTGGTTTATCTTCACCATTACGACGTTCGATATTCATCATCTTAGTAATTGGCATACCACCAGCAACCCATTCTTCAGCTGGTTTAGATAAGTTAGATACTTTTGATAAATATCCATTATATCCGTATTGGATCAACATGAATGCATTGTATCCTAATGAGTAGCAATAGTCAGCATCAAAGTTTGATGGGAATGCACAACGTCCTTCGTATCCGAAGAAGTGGTGTAATGCATTGAATTTACCTGTAAATCCTCTTTCAGTTAACTTATCTTTAACTAAAGCTGAGAACAATTTTTCTGATTCAATTAAAGATACCTGTACGTTTCCGTGTGGATCTCTTTCTAAGAATAATTGTTGTTGGATAGTTTGAGGTAAGATTGCGAATACAGCCATTGATTCAGCAGTTAAACCTTTTTCAATGAATGCATATTTTTCTTCCCAGCTACCTAGTGCATTAAATTCTTCTGTTTTGTTTCCAGCTAATAATTCGTTGATTTCAGCAATCAATACTTTAAATTCTGGAACGAATTCAACTACACCTTCAGGGATGATTGCAACACCGAAGTTGTTTCCATTTGCAGAACGTTTTTCAACAGCATCTGCAATATAGTCAGCAATTTCAGATAAAGATTGTTTTTTAGCAGCAACTTCTTCTGAAATTAAACAAATGTTTGGTTGAGTTTCTAAAGCACATTCCAAAGCTACGTGACTCGCACTACGTCCCATAACTTTTACAAAGTGCCAATATTTTTTAGCAGAGTTTGCATCACGTTCGATGTTTCCGATTAATTCACTATATGTTTTAGTTGCAGTATCGAACCCAAATGAACATTCGATGTCTTCGTTTTTCAAGTCACCATCGATAGTTTTTGGACAACCGATAACTTGAACGCCTGTATTGTGAGCAGCAAAGTATTCAGCTAATACAGCAGCGTTTGTATTTGAGTCATCACCACCGATAATTACGATAGCAGTGATTCCGTGTTTTTCACAAACTTTTGCAGCAACTGCGAATTGTTCTTCAGTTTCTAATTTTGTACGTCCAGATCCGATAATATCAAATCCACCAGTATTTCTGTATGCATCGATATATGCATCATCGAATTCTACATAGTTGTCTTCTAATAATCCAATAGGACCATTTTTAAATCCGTAAAGAACGTTTTCTTTACTAGTAGCTTTTAATGCATCGTATAGACCACAAATAACGTTGTGTCCACCAGGTGCTTGTCCACCAGATAAGATTACACCTACAACTTGTTTTTTAGCTGCAGAAGTATTTTCTCCCTTTTCGAATGTGATTTCTTTTTCTCCGTAAGTGTTAGGGAATAAAGCCGCAATTTTTTCTTGGTCTGCAACACTTTGAGTTGCGTTTCCTTCCTTAACACAGATTTCTGAAATACCATTTCTTAACATTCCAGGCAATTTTGGATTGTATTGGTATCTAGCTTTTTGAAGTGGTGATTGATTCATTTTTATATCTCCTTTTCAATTTATACCTACATTAAAAATTTTATAACACTTTGCCAAAAAAGTAAATACAACGCCTTTATTCAAGGCGTGATTTTAAACAATCAACACTCATTTCTTCCTGTAAGTATTCAAAGAACAATCCAATATGATACCCATCAGCTACGGCATGCGCAATTGTGATATTTACAGGCATCTGATAATTATCATCATATTTTCCAGCTGTGATGATTGGAAAGAAGGCAGCACCCCCATTGACCATACGACTTGAAACCGCTGTAAATACAGTCCAGGGCGTACATGAAACACAATAAAAGTTTGCAGGTTGACCTAATTTCACCTTGATTCCCCTTTTTGTTTTACCTAATTCCATATCATAAGTAATATTTTTGTAGAAAGAATCAAAATCATCCGTAAACTCAGTCCAACAATCCGAAAATGTATGATCTTCTTCATGGAAAATCGTATAATTTGGAACTAAAGAATCCCACACACATAAATCTCCATTTTTATCTTTAAACATTTTAAAGTTCTCAATTCGATTTAACACTTTAGTCACACAATAAATCAACGTTGGATAAAATTTATATCCATTTGTATGACAAAAAGTTAATAACTCACTCACATCAATATTGGCCGTCATATTCACTTCAACATTTAAACTGTTTGTATAATACAAATAATGCTCTTTACGACACCAATTTTCTAAATCAATCTTCTTATATCTACACATAAAATCTCCTATATCATCGTCATGGTTACAGTACCCACAGTAATCAAAATTAATCCTAGTAATGCCTTCTTAGAGAGCTTTTCATGAAATACAACACGAGAAAAAACAATTGTTACAAGTATACTCAATTTATCAATAGGCACAACGATGCTTGCAGGTCCATCCTGTAAAGCACGATAAAAACATAGCCAAGATGCTCCTGTCGCAAAGCCAGATAAGATAATAAACAATAATTCTTTAATATCAATAGATTTTATTTCAGACTGCTTATTTTTCACAAATACCATAAGCCAGGCCATGACTAATACAACACTTGTACGAATGGCCGTACCTAAATTAGAATCAATTCCAGAAATACCAATCTTACCTAAAATTGATGTAAGGCTCGCAAATACAGCTGACAAAATCGCATAAATCAACCAGCTTTTATCTGAAGAATTAGACTTCACATCCTCTTTTCTGTTAATCATCAACATTGTACCTAAACCAAGCAGACATACAAATACTATTTTAACCAAAGACAATCCTTCATGAAAGAAAATACAAGCCAATAGAATCGTTAAGATTGTACTGGATTTATCAATCGGAACCACCTTATTCATATTCCCATTTTGTAAAGCCTTAAAATAACATAGCCAGCTAGCCCCTGTTGCGATACCAGACAAGAGTAGAAATAATAATGTCTTTTCACTAATTTCAGTAATACCGGATATAGTTCCAGTTAAAAGAACAAGAATCCACGAAAAAACTAAAACCACAACGGTACGTATGGCGGTTGCCACATCGGAATCTGTTTTTGAGATTCCACATTTTGCGAGTATGGAAGTGATTCCTGCAAAAAAGGCAGAACCTGTCGCATATAACATCCACATAGTATCACCCAAATGAAATTTTATACCTCATAATCCTTTAATACAAATACAAAAAAGGGAGCAGTATCTAAACTACTTCCAACATGTTTTCAGCATCATTGGCCGCTTTTACTTTATCATTGGCACGAACAATAATTCCAGATTCATCTATTAGATACGTTGTACGAACCACGCCCATAGATACCTTTCCATAATTTTTCTTTTCTTTCCACACATCATAAGCTTCAATCACTTTTCTTTCTGGATCCGCCAATAATGTAAAGGCAAGACCATACTTTTCTTGAAACTTCTTATGAGAAGCCACTGTATCTTTACTTACACCTAAGACGACAGCTCCTTTTTCTAAGAATTGTGGATATCTTTCAGAAAAACCACAAGCTTGCTTTGTACAACCCGCCGTATTATCCTTTGGATAAAAATATAAGATAACTTTTTTACCTTTATAATCACTTAATTTGTGCATCACACCATCTTGATCAGGCAATTCAAAATCAGGTGCTTGAATTCCAATTTCTAACATATATATTCTCCGTTCCGTTACACAAATTATAACATTCCAAACAATTTAAACATACCCATATGCACAAAAGGAAGCATACTTGCTTCCTAACGTTTTTTCTTACTCATTTTACTTGATCTGAACTGCGCTTGTCTTTGCGCCTTTTTTGTAGGCTTTTGGTTGAATTGTTTCTTTTCTAATACGCAAACACTTTCAATATGATCTGTATAAGGGAATAAATCCACTAATTCTAGTTTATTTGTGACATAACCTTGTTTTCTAAATTGGTTTAAATCACGAACCTGTGTTCTTGGATCGCATGAAATGTACAGAATCTTTCTTGGATTTAAAGCAGTTGCACACTCAATAAAATCTTTTGTTGTACCTGCACGAGGTGGATCAAGAATGATCGCATCATAATGATTGTGATATTTTCTTGCCTGACGCATAAACTCTGTTGAATCCATCGCAACAAATTCGATATTTTTGATTTTATTTTGTTTCGCATTGTATTTTGCGTTTTCAATCGCATCCGGATTGAGTTCCACACCCATGACTTTCTTACAAGAATCTGTCATCGTTAAACCAATTGTACCAACACCACAATATGTATCTAGTACTGTATCCGTTTCCTTTAAATCTAACATTTTCTTAGCTAAGCCATACAATACTTCGCATTGCTCAGAATGAATTTGATAGAACGAATTGTGTGAAAACGCAATGTCTAAGCCACATAACTCATCATGAATCATACCATTTCCATATAAAACAATGGCTTCATCCTGCAAAACAATACTTGTCTTTCTAGGATTGATATTTTGTACAATTGTTTTAATTTGTGGAAATTCACTCGTTAATACACGCACCATATTTTTTCTTGAGGGAAAAATTTTCTGACTTGTGACAAATACAACCATCACTTCATCTGTCTTATGTCCCCAACGAATCAATACATGACGCAATAAACCAGTCCCTGTTCTTTCGTTGTACAATTCTAATTTCATAGAGCCTACAAGTTCTGTTATCTTGTTGATAATTTCATTGACAAGTTTTGGTTGCATTATACAATTTTCAGTCTTCACAACACGATGCGAATTAGGCGCATATAAACCCGAATATACTTTTCCTTTATCTTTTGAAAAACCAACAATCACTTTATTACGATAATGTGTATCATTCTTTGCCATATACACATCGCCAACACGAACCTTTAAATGTGCTTTTTCAACTAAGGCTTCCACATCTTTTTTCTTTTTATCGGCCTGCATACTTGGCTTCAGTTTTAAAAGTGAACATCCACCACATATTTTTTCTACTTTACACTTCACTAATTTTCTCCTTTATTAAGTCAATGACTTTACTTGAATCTTTAACTTCAATCGTTTCAAATCCCAAATTACATGCTGCAACTACATTATCTTTTCGATCATCTAAAAATAAACATTCCGATGCCTTAAGATTATATTTTTTTAACAATATATGAAATATTTCTGGATCTGGTTTAATTTTCTTATATTCATAAGAAAAAACACCGCCATCTATATTATCAAACACACCAAGACTTCTCAAATATTTTGTGTCATCTTCTGGAATATTTGAAAGAATATATACTTTGTATCCGAATCGTCTTAAATCTTTGATATACGCAACATTATCTTTTAATGGAATCACAAATTCTGTCCAATGATACATCAATTTTTTGATACTTAACTCTAATTCAGGAAATTGTTTTACTCCCTTTTCAATCATTTCTTCCACTGAATAGAGTCCTTGATCATACTCATCCCATAAAGAATCAAAATAGAATGATTTCACTTCTTTTTGTTTTTCATTAAAGAAGCTATAAATCAATTCATTTGAATCAAATTTAACCAATACATTTCCTAAATCAAATACTATATTTTTTAGCATATGCCAATTATACTTGAAAAAAACATCTAAAACAAATATGATTTTTGAAGAAAAGAGGTATGTTATGATTAAACCAATAATGAAAGATGAAGCTTTCTTAGCTATTAAATCAGCTCCAGCTACAAAAATGGATACACAAGTGGCTCAAGATCTAAAAGATACATTACAAGCTTATAGTGATCAATGCGTAGGCATGGCTGCCAATATGATTGGTGTTTCTAAAAATATTATTGTCTTTGCGATTGGACCTGCACAAATTGTGATGTATAATCCAAAAATCACAAAGAAATCTAGACCGTACAAAGTCAAAGAAGGTTGTTTATCACTAGAGGGTGAAAGAAATACAACTCGTTATGAAAATATTACCGTTGAATATCAAGATGAATCTTTTAAAAAGTGTAAACAATCCTATTCTGGTTTTGTTGCTCAAATCATTCAACATGAAATTGATCACTGCAATGGTATCATCATTTAATAAAGCCAGGAAAAACCTGGCTTTTTATATAATTTGAATAATTCGATCTTTTAGATCCTCTAAATATAAAGGTTTACTGATATGCCCATTCATACCAGCCTTGTAACATTTCTATATATCTTGCATATACAGATTGGCACTCATCGCAAGGATTGGAGTCTTTTTATCTTTTTTCGAATTTGTAAAGTAGCTGCAACCCCAACTTCTAAATCATTTGAACTTTCATTTAATACATCACGATAAAAGTTTTCCTGCTCACTTAACTTTAGTTTTCCAACACCTTCTACTTCTTTCACTAATTCTTGATACTTCCTAATCTTCACCTAAGCAAAATGTATCATGAATGAAAAAAAGCACAAACTCGAAAGTTTGTGCCTAGAATTATTTCACTAACAACTCACAGATCTTCTTTGAATATGCGATTGGATCTTTGATTGCGAAGCCTTCAATTAAACAAGCCTGATCATATAATACTTCAGTAACTTCTTTAACTTTATCTTTATCAGAAGCGTATAAAGTCTTCAATGTTTTAAAGATTGGATGATTTGGATTGATTTCCAAAATACGCGTAGCCTTCATAGGCATTGGACTTTGGTTAGGCATATTTGCGAAAACCTTTTCCATCTCAAAAGAAATACCTTCGCCAGCCGTTAAGCATACTGGATCCTCTGTCAATTTATTTGACAATTTAACTTCAGCAACCTCATCGCCTAAAGCTTCTTTCATGAATGTCAATAAATCTTTATTTTCTTCTTTTGATTTATTTAAAGCTTCCTTTTCTTCCTCAGTATCTAAATCTAAATCTCCTTGAGCCGCATTTCTGAACGTCTTTTCTTTGTAGTTCATCAATGTCTGCATCACAAATTCATCCACTTCATCTGTTAAATAAAGAACTTCAAATTCTTTATTCTTCAATGTTTGAACAACTGGCATCTTGTCAATCAACTCAACATCTTTACCAGATACAAAGTAAATGTCTTTTTGATCCTCTTTCATACGAGAAACATATTCACTTAAAGTAACATATTTCTTTTCTCTTGAAGAGTAGAACAACAATAAATCTTGGAATTTTTCTTTATCCATACCATAATTGTTGTAGACACCAAACTTCAAGTTTACACCAAATTCTTCAAAGAATTTTTCATATGCTTCACGATCTTTGGCAAGCATATTTCCAAGTTCATTCAATACTTTCTTTTCAATACGACCCGCAATCAATTTTAATTGATGATCATGTTGAAGCATTTCACGAGAAATATTTAAAGATAAATCTTGAGAATCCACTAGACCTTTCACAAAACGCAATGAATCTGGCAATAATTCTTCGGCATGATCCATAATGAATACGCCTCTACAATATAGTTGAAGACCTTTCTTATAGTCTTGTGAATAGAATCCTTGAGGTAAGTGTGATGGAATATAAAGTAAGGCTGTAAAGCTAGTATTTCCCTCAACACTAAAATGAATCACTTTTTGAGGATCTTGATAATCATAGAAATGATCCTTGTAGAATTGATTGTATTCTTCATCTGTAATCTTCGATTTTTGACGTTTCCATAAAGGAACCATTGAGTTTAAAGTCTGATCTTCAACCACTGTTTCATATTCAGGCTTTTCACTTTCCTCAGTACCCTCTTTCATCTTCTGAGTTTCTACATTCATCTTGATTGGATAACGAATATAGTCTGAATATTTCTTAATCAATTCTTTTAACTCATATGTCTCTAAATATTGAGAATATTTTTCTTCATCTGTATCTTCTTTTAAAGTTAAAATGATTGTTGTACCATTTGTTTCCTTTGTGCAAGGTGTGATTTCATAACCATCTTCACCAGCACTTACCCATTCATAAGCTTCATCACTACCTGCTTTTTTCGTAATAACACGAACATCTTTTGCGACCATAAATGCAGAATAGAATCCAACACCAAATTGACCAATGATATCTACATCTTCATCGTTGTTTTCTTCCTTTTTCTTCATTTCCTCTTTAAAAGCCAAAGAACCACTCTTCGCAATTGTACCCAAGTTTTCCTCTAACTCTTCCTTTGACATACCAATACCAGTATCCGAAATTGTTAAAGTACGAGCTTCCTTATTTGGTTCTATACGAATCTCAAATTGACTTGCATCCGCATGGCCTTGACTTTCATAATAATATTTATCAATCGCGTCACTCGCGTTCGATACAAGCTCACGTAAGAAGATTTCCTTGTGCGTATAAATGGAATTGATCATCAAATCCAATAAACGTTTTGACTCTGCTTTAAACTGTTTTTTCTTAGCCATAATACCACTCCTTCATTAGCACTCTAATATTTTGCCTGCTAATACTATACAACACCTTTTTAGCAGTGTCAACACCTGTGTGCTAAACGACAAAAAGAATTCGACTAAACGAATTCTTATCTTCTTTACCCACTTTTCAAATAATACTGTTAACTATTTTTTAATTACTTTTGATGCATACAATGGATTTGCTTCTCTTGTTTCACTTCCAAAAACCATCTTCAATTCTTCAAAAGCTATTTTCACATGTTCGGGAATATCCACATGCGCAATATAATTCTTTCCATTCGGACCATAGCCATTTGCATCATCTGAAAGTCTAGGAATTTCTCCCATTAATAGATTGACATATCTATTAATCGTCCACATGCCATGTAAATCTTCTTCATAAACCAATTCATCATTCTGCTTCAATACACTTACGCAATATGAGGCATAATTAATGATTGTCACATCATCCTTGACATATTTTTTTAATCCTGCCGCCATACGCCTTTGCATAGAAGCATCCTGACTTAGAATGATACTTTTAAACGAAATATTGTTTTCTTTCAATAAATCCAAAAGATACGTAATATTATTGCCACAATTTGTAGACTTGGTTTCTAGATAATCCGCCTTGCATCCATATACATGTTTAATATACTTTTGAAATATTTCTGCTTCTGATAAATCTGTTGTCTCAATATCTGGATATTCTAAATGAACAACCTGACGTAGTGTATCGGTTGTATGTCCTGCTCCACCAACAATAATATATTTTTTCGCAACGAAGTTTTTAATTCCACTAGCTAAAACATCGCCACCTTCAAGAATACTACCGCCAAATAAAACCATCACATCCACCTGATGAATTCCATATCGTTTAAATAACTCTTCTTGATTTAACGCATCAATATCTCTTGTTCCCAAAAACTTTGCGAGTATATTTATATTTTCTACAACATTACAATCCATATTAACACTTCTTTTCAAAACTATCTACAATGACAAACTGGAAGTTGTCATTCCAAAATCAGGACACCAGTGCAACCGGACATTTTCGTAAATGAAAGACCTGGAAAATCTTTTCTCAGTTTCTCAACGACAAAGTAGATTTCATCATTATCCCATATATCTCCCGCCTTCAATTTACAATGTTCTAAATCCTTTCGTGTTTCAAAGGCAACATCGCCGATTATAATTTTGCCGTTTTCCTTTAAGTGATTACGCAATTCTAGAAAGAGACATTTCTTTTTATCATCCGTTAAATGATGCAAAGAGTATGTCGCAACAATATAATCATAACAAAAATTTTGTAATGGTTCGACAAGCTCTTTTGAAAAGTCTCCCTGATATAAATGTGCATTGGGCTTTTCTCAGATGACAACTCAATCATCCTAGATGAAAAGTCCTGTCCATATATGGAATACCCTTGCTCGTATAGCTTTGTTGTTAATGTACCTGTCCCGAACCCAATATCCAAAAATTAGCATTTTCAGTTTTCATTATAGTCTGAAAAATGAATCCAAGTACCTTTTTGTAACCAGCAAAAGGATATGTGTTTTTCTCATCCGAAATGCCGACAATTTTGTCGTAACCATCTGCCCAAAGATCAAACTCTTTTTTATCTAGCATATTTACTCCCCACCATAACTTCTGATTTATCTAAATCTTTCTTATAGGATGTCGAATGACTGTTTTCCATTTTTCCGGTGCAACCTTTCTTGCATCCGACAAATATATTTCATGATGTAGTCTTTGACTATTCATATCATTCGCATATCTATTTTGCTTTAAATATTCATCCATAAGTGCAACTGTAGCTGGTTCATCATCAAAAGATCTTAAGTGCATGATTTGAACACATAAACCTACTGTGTCAGGATGATGTCCGAAAGGTAGAGTAAACCGTTCGGGGAGCCCTCGACGTTTGAAAGCGAAATACACCCCTCGCACAAATCTGAAGATTTGTACTCCGGATATTTCGCCCCTGCGGGGGATCCTGTATCAATATCGGGCATTGCAACCCCTCTATTGATACAGAGAAAATTACACCGCAATTTTCTGTTGCTGTCCCTCTGTCAAATGCTATCGGGACAGCAGCAACCGACAAGTCGGTTACAAAATGAGAACCCCCCAATACGACAGAAAGGAGACTATGGCAAGACACAGCTTCATTCAGATGTCGAAGCTGTCCAATGTCAAAGGAAGAATATCGTATATTACAAGCCACGCAAGACAGGAGAACCCCTATGCCACCTACCGAACCGCAGACAATACCTTTTGGAGTAATCTCGCAAAGGAAAGCCAGCAGGAATTTAAACGAAGCGGCACACTGGGAAGGTGTATTGAAGCAAGGTAGCTGATTATCGCCCTGCCCAAAGTTTAGACCACCCATGAGTCGCAGCAGGTGCTTGAAGATTTCACAGTGGAATTTCACAGACGGTACGATGTGGAATGTGTATCGGCTCTCCACCATAACAAGAGAAAGACTAATTGCCACATCCACCTTATCTTCAGTGAAAGGAAGCTACTCCCGGAGCCTGATGTAAAGGTAGCCACCCGAAGTGTTTTCTTTGATGAAACAGGGCAAAGGGTACACACCAAGAAAGAAATCACCGGGGAGGACGGACAGATACGAAAAGGCTGTACAGTCATCAAAAAGGGCGAGGTTTACGAAAGACATCTCTTTACCACCAAAGACGAGTGTTTCAAAAGCGAAGCCTTCAAAGCAGAAGCAAAGGAAGTATACACCGCCCATATCAACCGCCATATCGCAGTTCCACAGCATCAGCTAAAGGTCTTTGACAAAAACGGCATATATCTGCCCACCAGGAAAATCGGCAAGAACAATCCGAAAGAGGAAGAAATCAAAGCAGACAACACCGCAAGGCAGGAATGGAATCGAACAGCGGATATGGCACTGATCACAGGCATTTCGGAAGAAACAATATTAGAGATTAAGCAAACGCTGATCCACGAAAAAGCCAGCCGATCTATACGTGGAAGCGGTTGGCTTACTAACCTGTTCCGCAGTATCGTGAACAGGGCAAAAGATTTACTGCAAAACCTTATCCGTCAACAGAGTATGCCGCCCAAGCCCACACTGGATATCGATATGGCAGAGTTCCGTCATATGCGTAATCTGATGATTAAATTGCAAGACAGGACAAAAGAAATCAAGCACTTGCAGGATAAGGTTCTGCCGGAGCTTAAGCAGCAGCTTGCCGAAACAAAGGGCATCTCCAAGGGTAAAGCGTTGGAAGCACAGATACAGCAGACCGAAAGGGAAATTGCTGATAAACTGGGCAAAATTCCCGATACACTGAAAGCAGACGGTTATCCCGATGTGCAAGTCTTTATGGCAACCAACCGCAAGGCAGAACCCATAGTGGAACAGTATAACCGTGACCTTGTTAAGTGGGAACAGCTGGTTAAGGAGAAAGAAAAGCCCAATAGACCGCTCGAAAAAGAAAGTGTCCGAGACAGGCACAGAGCAAGCAGCAAAGAACACGAAAGAAGTCCCAAGACAGAGAAAGATAACTTTGACACCGAACACGACACCACAGGGCAGAACCCCTTCCTTGCGGGATTCCATATATTCTTGAAATACTTATCCAATTTCACAAAAAATCCCTCCTGACAGTTTATACCTGACAGGAGGGACTGTTGTAAGTGTGATAAGCACACTGATATGATTTTATTTTGCTCTTTTCTTCTTACCGTAAACCGTTGTTCCGATTACGCCTGCTCCGCTCACAAAGAGAAGTGCGATCCACAATGCCATATGGCTGTTGTCGCCGGTCGCAGGGTTGTCTTTACCGGGCTTCGTGTCGGGCTTCGTATCCGTGCCGGGCTTCGTCGGTTCCGTCGTGGCGGGCAGCTTTTCGATCTCCGCCTTCTCGGTATAGCCGCAGATCGTACAGGTGTGTTCCTTTTCGCCCTTGGCCGTCTGGGTGGCTTCCTTGGTCACCTTCCAGTCGCCGTATTTATGGAGCTCCTTGTTCTGCACATCCTTGCACGCGCATTCGTCCCAGTGGTGTGTGGCGTCGTGCTTCAGCGCGTAGTCGTGGGCGGTGTAGGTGTTGGTGAAGGTCATCTCCTCCACCGGGCCGGCGTTCAGATCGAGATTGAAGCTGCCGTTGCTCATAACATAGGTTGGATAGAGGAGCAGCGAATACTGCACAGCGTCCGCAGACCGCGCCGCAACCTCCGGCCTATACAGGCGCACGCCCCAGACCGTATCGTCATACGTCCAGTCGTCTTCTTCGCCGTCATACTGCCTGATGAACGCGCCCTCATAGAGCATATCGTAGAGCCACTCCGCGGTCGCCGTGATGGTCATGACGCCGCTGTAGCTGCCCGCGCCGTCGGTGGTGATCTCCGCGAAGAAGTACTGGTCATCGTAGGTCAGCTTATTGCCCGTGCCGTCGATCAACCCCAGCCTAAAGGTCGTCTCGTCCGGCTCGTCCGCGTCGCCCAGCGCGACGGTGGTGGTGAAGGGGGCGGTCACGGTGACGAGCTTTTCAAAGACGGGATAGAGCGTGACGTCCTGATCCACGGTATAGGCGCTGCCAAGCGCATAGACCGCGTCCTGTCCGTCGACCCAGCCGGTCTGGACGAAGCCGTCCTTGGTGAAGGTCTCGCCGCGCAGGGTGAGAGCCTCGCCGTGGGTCTTGACATCCGTCACCGGATTGCTGCCCTCGCCGCCGTCATAGGTGACGGTGTAGGTGACCGGCCCGAACCCCGCATAGAGGGTAATGTTCTCGGAAAGGGTATTGCCGAATGCGTATTGTTGGGTGCAATCTATGTCCGTGTACCAACCAGTGAATGTATAACCATCCTGTGTAGGTTCGATAGGTTCAACCACCATGCTATCACCTGACACGACCTCCTGTGCGTATTTGATACCGTCTTTCTTAAAGGTCACGGTGCTATTGCTAATGGTTCCATTATTGTTGATACCTCCGTAGAACATACCGCCAGAGATGGTACTGCCCGTATTATTTGTCACTGTTCCCTTAAATGTACCGCCGGAGATGACAGCACCATTTTGATTTGTCACTACCCCCTCGAATGTACCACCGGAAATAGTACCGACATTATCAAAGTAGTCCCTTTCATTCGTCACCGTTCCCATGTATATGCCGGCGTCTATCATACCCGCATGGTTTGTCACTTTACCAGAGAATGTGGTGCCGCTTGCGTCATTGTCTTTGCGGATGGTCAGAGACGGGGCATTATTATATAACCCTTCGATCTCACCGCCATTGGCTATCATAGAAATGTTGTTAATATTAACATTATAAACACCGCCGCCATTTGTTGCACTACAGCCCGTAATGTCGCCGCCATTCATGGTAAAGGAGCCTCTGTTATATACACCGCCGCCATATGTTGCCCTACAGCCCGTAATGGCGCCGCCATTCATGATGAAGGAGCCATCGTTCAATACACCGCCGCCAATTCCGTCTGCATTACAGTCCGTAATAACACCGCCATTCATGGTAAAGGAGCCATCGTTAGATACACCGCCACCATGCCCATCAGAAATGCTGCCATACTTTGCTTTGCCACCGGTTATCATACCGCCGGCAGGTAGAGAAGTATCGGTATGCGTTGCGGACGGTTGGCTGTCCTGCAAAGTCAGGCTGCCGCCACTATAGATCTTAATCACTTGCACTGAGTTGCTATCGGCAATCTTGATCACATGGCCGTTGAGGTCAAGAGTGACAGTGTTATGCACTCTCAACGTCGTGTCGATGGAATAGTCCTCGGTTAGCGTCACCGTGCCGCCGGCGTCCAGTTGAGCCTGCAGTGCAGTGGCGTCGCCATTCGCCGCAAAAGCCGTCACCGGGCAGAGCATCAGTACCATGCAAAGGCTCAGCAGAATGCTAAAAAATCGTTTTTTCATATATATTTCCTTTCTTAGCTTTTCTGTACTCCGTAGAAAAGGAATTTGTTCAGAGGAAGATTGCATAGGGGAATTCCCTATGCAAGGGAGTACTCCCTTGCAAATCATCTTTGTTTGCTTCTATCCCTGTGGAAGAAGTCCGTCCAGGGAAAAATCATAGTGCATAGCAAGCCGGCGGAACAATTCCTCCATGACCGACTGGGCAATGCTGCGCATATCCAGCCCTACGAGGAACATAAGCACCTTCTGCAGTTCGTCCTCCGGCACCTTGTAGCCACGAAGCGCCAGCGTCACGAACTTGTTAAGTTTCCGCTCCAGCGTGAAATCTTCTGTGCAGGGATTTGCCATATAGCCGCGCATCAGTCCTGCCGAGCCGAATTCCAGCTCGTAGAAATCCTGCTCCATAAGTTCCGGCTGATACGGGCCGAAGATCCGGTACAGTTCCTTTGCGGTGGCTCGCTGGATGTAGTCCAGCACACGTTCCTGTGTGTAGGCTTCCAGATATATTAAAATGTTGTTCGAGCCTAATCTCAGCTACAAACCGTTTTGGGGTATATGCCGCCCCTTAAATTCTTGGAGAGCAAATTCACCTAACCCCATACAAATTTATTGCGCCTTTATACCTGACAGGAGGGACTGTTGTAAGTGTGATAAGCACACTGATATGATTTTATTTTGCTCTTTTCTTCTTACCGTAAACCGTTGTTCCGATTACGCCTGCTCCGCTCACAAAGAGAAGTGCAATCCACAATGCCATATGGCTGTTATCTCCGGTCTGAGGAGACTTCGTATCGTTATCTACTACTGCTTTCGCATTCACGATAAATGTTGTGGTAGCTGTGCCGCTCTCGGATACAATACCGATGGTATGCTTTCCTGCAGAAAGTGTTGCTACATAGTCAGCTTTTAAAGTTACAATCGTACTGCCTTCCTTGACAATATAATTCTTTTCATCAAGGGTCTTACCATCAAGCTCAACTCGGATAAAATCGCTGAACGCCGCATTGGAAGTGAAAGACAATGCCTTCTTTTCTCCTTCTGCTACGCTCTGTCCTTTACCCTTAATGATTTCAGGTGGGAGCTTCTGGATTACTGTATCTTCAAGACTGATTTCATTTGTGCCTTTTTCATCAGCAAAGTATTTTTTACAATTTTCACACTGCCAATACTCCTTGTTTCCTGTTTCTGTAACGGTTGCATCCTTTGCAGGAATCTTTTCAAGATTATGGGCTGACATTTTAATTGCTATTCCTGCGGAAATCTTTTCTCCGCAACCAATACAGTATTTATCACCTGTGTAGCCTTCCTCCGTACATGTTGCATCTTTTGCTCCTCGGATTTCCGTACCGCCTGTATGATTGTCGGAATCCTTTTGTCCCATAAAGGTGTGGTTGTCGTCTTTCTCGACTAAGTTGCAAACTGCACATGAGTAGTAGTATTCCGCCTCAGTTTTACAGGTGCCTGCAGTTTTAAGCGCTTCAGCCGTTATTTTATCTGCGCTGAAGTCATGCGAGAGAATATATGGTTTTCCGCAGATCGTACAATCCCCTTGAGTTTTGCAGGTAGCTGTTCCCACGTGGAGGTGTTCGCCAACCTTGTTTTGTTCACTCTCTATAACTGCAGCAACGGGATAACCGCAAATCGTGGCAGGTATAGCAAAGCCGGTCTTGCCCGTTCCCAATGCTATTTCAGTAATCGTAACCTCGCCCTTTTCGGTATCAAGGCTGTATTTTACCTGTGATGTCGTGTTTGGAATGTTTGCACTTGTAACATCTAAACCTTTCGGCAGGACTATACTTTCAAGGCTTTTGCAGTTCTGAAAAGCATTATATTCAATAATTGTAACGCTGTTTGGGATAGTTACGCTTATAAGGCTTTCGCATTCACTAAAAGCTCCAGCGTAGATTAATGTAACACTGTCAGGGATATCTACGCTTTTAAGGCTTTTGCAATTTTGGAAGGCACATTGTCCAATAGATGTAACACTATTTGGAATCGTTACGCTTGTAAGACTTGTGCAATTGTAAAAAGAATCGCCTGCAAGAGATGTAACGCTATTTGGAATCGTTACGCTTTCAAGGCTTGAGCAATTCTCAAAAGCCCCAGCGTAGATTAATGTAACACTGTCAGGGATATCTACGCTTTTAAGGCTTGTGCAATTTAGGAAGGCACATAGTCCAATAGATGTAACGCTGTTTGGGATAGTTACGCTTTCAAGGCTTGTGCAACTTCTAAATACAGCATTTCCAATGGATGTGACGCTGTTTGGAATCGTTACGCTTGTAAGTCTTTTGCAATTGTTAAAAGAATCGTCTGCAAGAGATGTAACGCTATTTGGAATCGTTACGCTTTCAAGGCTTGAGCATTTCTCAAAAGCCCCCTCTCCGATGGACGTAACTCCGTCAAGGATATCTACGCTTTTAAGGCTTGAGCAGCCTGCAAAAGCTCTCTTTCCAATAGACATAACGCTATTTGGAATCGTTACGCTTTCAAGGCTTGTGCAACTACTAAATACAGCATTTCCAATGGATGTGACGCTGTTGGGAATTGTTATGCTTTTAAGGTTTGAGCAGCCTGAAAAAGCACTCTTTTCAATAGACGTAACGCCGCTTGGAATTGTTATGCTTATAAGGCTTGAACAACCAAAAAAGGTAGCTTCTTCAATAGAAGTAACGCTGGTAGGAATATTTATACTTGTAAGGCTTGTGCAGTTGCAAAACGCATACTGTATAATAGATGTAACGCTACTTGGAATTGTTACGCTTTTAAGGCTTGAGCAATTCTCAAAAGCTCTCTCTCCGATGGACGTAACTCCTTCCGGAATAGTAACGCTTGTAAGGCTTGTGCTACCTTTAAACGCTTTTGTTTCGATAGCTGTAACAGGATTTGATTCAATTGTATGCGGGATAGCGATCTCGGCGGCGGAACCTGTATACCCGGTAATGGTTACTTCGTTGTCAGAGCTGGAGTATCGTAAACCTTCGGGTACCGCAAGAGATAACACAAGAGTGCTTTCTTTCTGAATGTTGTAATCAGCCAATGTATGATCATCTTTCAGAAGTTCATTATCAAACATTAAAATCTGCTGCGTTACAGGATATCCGGTTTCGGCGTGGATCTTTTCCTTGACACCTGTAATGCTATCACCGGATTCCACTTCAAGCGTAAATGCGGCTACACCGGTGATATTCACATCAACATAGATTTCCATAGCTTTTGCCGTCATCGGCAAGAGCAAAAGCACCATGCACAGGCACAGCAGTATACTGAAAATCAGTTTTTTCATAATTTTTTCCTCCTTAGCGTGAATTAAAAATTTGATTTATTATGTAAAAGTACCCGACCTTGCTTTCGGGTTGTATTTCATTATAAAAAGTTCAAGGGCTTCCTTCAGCACGGCTATCTGTGATTTCAAGTAGAATTCATCCTCAAACAGTGCGTAGTGTACACAGGCTCTTATCAGAATGAAAATCAGCGGTGTCAGCTTTTCGTGGGGAATCCCCAGCTTTGGCTCTAAGCTCTTTGCGTATTCCGTATATCGTTCATCGACACCCTTAAAGAACTTCTGACCGTATTCCCTGTATTTGGGATGAGTGTAGATTTGATACATCAGGCGGTATTTCTTGCCGTGCTTTTTTGCTGTCCAATACGGTATCTCGTCTATAAACCGCCACAGGTCATCTACGTCGGTGGGGGCTTTCGCCATAAAATCATCTTCCACCTTGCTCATACAGTATTCGGTGGACTTAACGATAAGGTCGTCGAGATTGTCAAAATACTGATACAGTGTCGCAACACTGCAATCGCAGGCCTTTGCAATCGTTTTTACACCGACAGAGGTGAATCCGTTTTCCGCATAGCAGTCAAAGCACGCTTCCATAATCTCGATTTCCTTTGCTCTGCGGGCTTCTTCATTCACAGTGCGCATACTCTTTCCCTCCTTTATATAAATAAATGAACGGTCGTTTACATTATACTGGTTTTACTTTGATTTTTCAAGAGGTAATGCAAGAACCTGAATCATTCTATATGAAAACGGCGAGGATTTCTCCCTGCCTCCGAAGCAGGTAATACCAGGCAGAGAACGTAAAAATCACCCTGCAACTCATACCAAAGACCGTTTTGCTCGTTATAAATGTACTTTTCTACTATGTAATCCTCCAAAATAATATATTCGCACATACATCACAGGTTCCCGATTGCCACAATTTGTTATGTCGTGTTACGATTTTTTTCTTCCCTCAATTTTTCCCTTATGAGGTTGCGATGGAAGAATAAATTGTTTTGAAATCGTATAAAGGGATAAGGTGAGCACACTGCGAAAAATCCTTTATTTGCAAGGTGTTTGGAGGATTTTATTGATCACCTGTAACCTTTGTTAAGAGGTCATAATTTGTAGAAATTCAAATTCGGATTTATCTATTACTTTACAGTGAAATGTGTCCATTCAATGTGGTTATATTCCATCACATCATTTGCTTTTTTCATTCCTAATTTTTCGTAAAATGCAATGGCATTTTCATTCGCAACCAAATATACCGCAATATCATTTTTACCACCTGCTAAAGAATGTGCTGTCTTAATCAATTCCGTGCCAATTCCTTGATGTAAATAGTCTCTGTCCACACCTAAATCTGTTATATAAAGCCAATAGGCATAATCGGTCAATCCAAATAAGACGCCGACAATTTGATTATCCTTGTTTCTAGCAACAAGACTGATTGATACATGATCAACCAGCTTTGCTATTCTTTCTTCAAATCTTTCCTTCGGATACTGTGATCCTAGATCCGTACGCTTTAAAAATTCAATATATTCAATTGTAGAAATTCTCTCCTCTTTAATCTGAATATTTTTGCACATAACAATTTTCTCCATAAATCCCTAATTCTATTTCTGTTGCCATTTCATTACATATTCTTTTTCTTTGGTAGCTTCATCAAAGCCGCTATGCTGAATCTCAAATCCTTCTCTTTGATAAAAGACTATTGCCCGTATATTCTTTTGATATACATTCAAAAATAATTTATTTCGTTTATTTTTTGCATAATTTAGAAGAGCTTTTCCTATGCCATGCGACTGCATTTCATTTGAAACAAAAATACCCTCAATATATTCATCATTTAACCCTATAAACCCCTGTATTTCTTGATTCTGCTCAGAAACATAAACAGTTGCCTGCAAAAGCAATTCCTTCACTAATTCAAAATTATTTTGCCAATAGTGCGAAGAAATAAAAGAATGTGTCACCACATTCGTATCTAACCATATTTCTGTAACTTTATTTATATCTGCTTTTTGTAATTCTCTAATCATTTAAATGACCCTTTTACAAATAGTGATTTATCAATTAAGCTTTACAACGCAGAATCTCTGTGACATTTTGCCACGCATTCTTACTCTTTTGTTCTGTACAGCCCTTATAAGCCCCTAAATACGGTGTAAAACCAAGTCTTGAATATAATTTGATGGCACCATAACTTTGCGATTGGGTTGCCAAATACAATGGATACTTACTTGGAATTGTATCGTACATCATACAAAGTTTTGTAAGCATGGCCTGCGCAATCTTTTTATGTTGAGCCGATAAACTTACCGCTACATAATGAATGCGAAGCCTACTTTCTTCAAAATCATTTCCAAACCAAAGTCCTGCACTGCCAACGAGTTCATTATTTTCATTTGCGACAAACAAGAAATGTTTAGAGAAAAAATCCTTATCTCTAGTAAGCATACTATCCCATTTCTTTCTTGCCTCTTCTATATTTTCAAATAAACAAACCTCAGTTTGTAGCTTACACCAAGCTTCTTTTAATGATTCATCAAATTCAACATAATGAAATTCTTGATTTAATTCGATTTCTTTACGAATGGTCTTACGTGCCATGACCATCAATACTTTTTCATAAGGTATACTTGTATCTAGTACTGTCATATAATTCTCCATTTCTAGAATAAGTATATCATAATCGTGCGTTTTTTAAATGTTATAACATTTGCTTGACTTCTCTTTTTTTACGTTCTAGAATGAAATCGTAAAAGAGAAAGAGGTAATCAATTATGAACAAAACACAACTCGCAAATTATTTTGACCACACATTTTTAAAACCATATGCCACTGAAGCTGATCTTACTAAATTATGTAATGAGGCAAAAGAAATCGGAGCCGCTATGGTTGCGATCAATACAACTTGGACTAAATTCTGTAAAGAACAATTAAAAGGAACAAACGTACATGTAGGAGCTGCCATTAGCTTTCCTTTAGGACAAGCCGGTCTAGCATCTAAGATTGCCGAAACAAAGATTGCGATCGAAGATGGAGCCGACGAAATCGATTATGTTATTGATATTGGACAAGCGAAAATGCACCACTGGGACTACATTAAAAAAGAAATGGAAAGTATTGTTTCGATTTGTAGAGAACATAACGTCATTTCAAAAGTTATCTTTGAAAATTGTTATTTAGAAAAAGATGAAATCAAACAAGTTGCTTTAATTGCCAAAGAAGTAAAACCAGACTTCATTAAAACAAGCACAGGCTTTGGAACTGGTGGAGCCACTTTAGAAGATGTTCAATTAATGGTTGAAACCGTAGAAGGACAAGTGAAAGTTAAAGCGGCTGGAGGCATTCGTGATTGGAAAACATGTAAAGCCATGATTGATGCAGGTGCACAAAGAATTGGAACAAGCTCATCCCTAAAAATCTTAGAAGAATTTGAAGCCGAGGCAAAATAACATGAAACCATTTTTATTAGAACCCATTCATGATTACACAATATGGGGAACCAACCACATTTCTAAAGCTAGAGGCATCGACGAAGACTATGGAACTTGGTGGGAAGTCAGTGCCCACCCTTATTGTTCAAACAAAATTATTGGAACGAATAAAACATTAATGGAAATGATTCAAGAAAATCCGGATGAAGTATTAGGTAAAGGATATACGCTTCACGAAACTTTACGATTGGCTTATCTAGATACAAAGGATGCTTTAAGCATTCAAGTTCATCCTGAAGATGATTACGCCCTAGAACACTCCAATGATTACGGAAAATATGAAAGCTGGTATATTCTAGATGCCAAACCAGGCGCTACTCTAGTTGCCGGAACAACAATCAATGATGCAGATGAAATTAAAAATGCCTTAATGAACAACAATGTTGAAAAATATCTAAATAAAGTCGAAGTGCATAAAGGAGACTACATTATTATTCCTAGCGGTATGCTTCATGCCCTAGGAAAAGACATCTTAGCTTTAGAAGTTGGTACAAACTCGAACACAACCTATCGTTTCTATGACTACAACCGTAAAGGAAAAGATGGAAAAACGCGTCCTTTACATGTTAAAGAATCTTTTGATGTCACAAACTTCAATTTAAAACCTACTTTTGTTCCACAAAAACATGAAACACACCGAATTGGAGATTGTCCTAATTTTACTGTAGATGAAGTTTATGCTGATTCTGATATGAATCTAACTTGTGATGAACATTACATGATTCTATCCAATATTGATTCAGATTGTACAATCGTATGGAACAATGAAGAAATTGTATTACCACAATATGACAGTCTATTTGTACCATTCGCATCCAAAAAAATCACAATCAAACAAGGAGCACACCTACTAGTGTCAAATCCTAGAAAGGACTAATTTATGAAAACCATTTTAGTTACCGGAGCCAATGGCTATATCGCAAGCTTAGTAAGAGCGTATCAAAAAGATAACTTTAACTGGATCTGCATGACAAGAAAGGATGCAGACCTTACAAATCCTGAAGACGTAAAAAAATTTGTAGCTTCTCAAGATTTTGACATTTGTTTTCACACTGCTGCCAATGCAACTACAGCCTTCTGTAATGAACATCCAGATTTAGTTCATAAAATCAACGTAGAAAGTACACAAGCGATCATTGATTGTTGTAAAGAAAAAGGTGCTAAATTGATTTTTTGTTCAACCGAACAAGCCTTCAATGGAAAAGAAAATCGTGGTCCTTTTAAAGAAGACGAACCATTAAGTGCTGTGACTGTATATGGACAAAATAAAATCGAATGCGAAGAGTTGATTCAAAAACAATTGGATGATGCGATTATCTTACGCTTTACATGGATGATGGGACTAAGCTATCCAGGCATCAAGGCAAGTCCAAGCATTATAAAAAATGTTATGAATGCGCTAATCAGCCATACTCCAACATTATTTACTGTGCATGAAAAACGTGGCATGACATATGCGAAGCATTTGGCAACACAATTTGATAAAATCACAGAACTTGAACCAGGCATTTATCATGTGGCATCCAAGAACACGATGACCACATATGAATCCGCAAAATTTGTAGCTAAAGCTTTAGGTGCAAGTGATGAACTCATTGAAGAAATCATTTTACCAAACAACGAACGCTACCAAGATCGATTCAGAGATTATCGTTTAGATAGTGAAAAACTAGAAAGTCTTGGAATTCATTTTGCGACATTTGAAGAAGATGTAAATGAAATTCTAATGGATTTTGGATGGAAGAAAAGTTAAAATAGCTTGTAGGAGGCCATTTATGACTATACTTGAGGAAAACGTTAAAAAATATTACCAAAGCGGATATAACTGTTCAGAAACACTACTTCATGCCTGCAATGAAACGTATCAATTAGATATTTCAGAGGAAGACATGAAAATGATGGCTGGATTTGGTGGCGGCATGTTTATTGGAAGTACATGCGGTGCATTAGTCGGATCGATTGCTGCCCTATCAAAAATAGTATGTAAGACAAAAGCACATGAAATGTTACCAGAATTAAGACCATTGATTCAAAAACATACACGCAACTTTAAAGAACTATTAGGCAGTTTAGATTGCGCACACATCAAACCTGTACATCATAGTACGGATCCAAGCATCAAATGTATGAACACTTGTTTATTAGCGGCAAAAGCTCTAGAAAAAACAATGGAGGAAGAACACCTATTATAGGATTCTTCCTCTTTTCTTATATTCGTAATAACCTGTCTACACGATGAATCAAATCTTGTTGAATACTAAAATCAACCTCAATACCATCCTCATTATATTCTTGTCTATGCACCTTACCATTGGTATAAATATAATCAAGTACACTGACCTTCTCATAAGGAATCACGACATGTAAAGTTTCCATATGAAATAATTCCTTTTCAATTTCCTGCTTTAAAAACTCAATGCTCGACTTTTCCTTAGCACAAATATAAATACGATCTTCTACACGTTTTGGATATTCAATATTTGTCTGATCACACTTGTTAAAGACATACAAGAAGGGAACTTTTTCACATCCAATTTCTTTTAATGTTTCTTCACAAACCTGCAGTTTGCTATCCTTATGTTCATTTGAAATATCCACGACTTTTAAGATCAAATCCGAAACCACAGCTTCTTCAAGTGTAGAATGAAAGGCTTGTACTAAACTGTGCGGTAAATCACTAATAAAGCCAACTGTATCACTTAAAGTAAATACATTATGGTTCTCTGTTTCAATTTGACGTGTTGAAGTTGTCAAAGTCGCAAACAACATATCCTTCTCAAATACCGACTTATCTTCATTCACAAACCCATTCATAATACTTGATTTGCCTGCATTGGTATAACCCGTAAGAGTTACACTTTTAACCATACCTTTTTTACGCTGATTACGCTGTACGCTTCTTTGCGTATGAATCTTATTTAATTCTTTTTCCACAAAATGAATTTTACCTTCAATTCTTCGCGCATCCAGTTCGATTTTCTTTTCTCCTGTTCCCTTGTTTCTAGAACCACCACGCTGTCTATCCATATGTTTATAGCTACCTTGAAGTCTAGGCAATAAATATTTTAGTCTTGCACATTCAACTTGAAGCATGCTCTCTTTTGTCTTAGCACGAGACGCAAAGATTTCTAAAATCAAAGCACTTTTATCCATGACTTCACAATCAAAAAAATCTGATAAATTTCTTTGTACAGAAGGCGAAATAGCCTCTAATACAAGAACCATACTACATTCTTGATCTTCAAGAATGCGTTTGACCTCTTCAATCTTACCAGGATTCATATAATACTTTTTATGGGGATGCTCCAAATTCTGTGATATACTCATGCAAATTTCAATATCACAGGCTAGAGCTAATTCTTTCATTTCCTCCATTCTTTCTTCAAAAGAATGGCTTGTGTATGTTTGTACACCAATCAATATTGCTTTTTCCATAAATGTATTTTATCATACGATGCTAAAATGTTATAATATTCTATGAGGTGAATTCCATGAAAATTGCTTATTTAATGCACTATATGAAAAAAAATTTTGAAGAAATAACAGAAAACCTGGATATATTAATCAACCAAGGCGATGATGTTTACTTGATGGTAAACGATGATGATTTACGTGATGATTTGATTCTATCCTATTGTGATACACCAAATTTACATGTGGCTCACCACCAACAAACTGCCCTTCCAGCCGATATGTCACTACCTAGAGGCTTTATTGTATTGATGAAAGATGCTTTGGAATTTGAAAAAGAAGATGGATCTTTTACATATGATCGATTCATCATAATGACAGATGGTATGATCCCTACAAAATCAAAAGCACAACTTGTAGAATATTTAGAAGCACATGAAGACGAAGATATCTATTATGAAGTGGATAACTCAGATGAAAATGAAGAAGTAAAGAAAAGATTTGAAAACTATGCCTTCTTTACAAACTCTTATGATTTCCAAAAATCAAAAACCATTCGTGCCATGAATAAAATGACATCCAGCCTTGTTCATTCCTTTAAAAAACGTGAAATTGAGGACACAATCTATATCAGCTATCCTTGGTTTATACTAACGCACGAAAGTGCTAAAGCTTTGGCAGACAATCTAGCCTACTGTTCAAATACATTTAAAATGTGTTTATATCCAGAAGAAATGGCTATTGCGACGATGTTACATAAATTCTCAAATGTAGATCATCACAATGAAAACATCTGGGCAGTTGGTAAAAATGGTGAATATACTCTGCAACAACCAATGGAAAATGTAGAATTGGATGCGATCCATGATTCTACATATTTCGCAGCTCTAGCTCATAGTGAAGATAATCTTCAAGTTTATGAAGACTATTTTGATGCTTACACATGCGAATCATAATCGTTTCGGATAATCACGGGAATCAAAATATCCTAAAAATTCTTTATCACATCTATTCTTCACTCTATAAAGACAATGTAAAATTTATTCATTTAGGAGATTCACAAACTACAAGCATTAATGATTTAAATAACTTTATATGTGTTAAAGGAAATAATGATACATTAGATTTACCTAAATACCAAAGATTAACTGTTTTAGACAAACGCATCCATTTCTCACATGGAGATAAAGGTTTGGACGAAATAAAAAAAGATATCGATCAACATCATCCCAATATCTATCTTTATGGACATACGCATTTAGTCAAAGAACAAATCTACAACAATTGTCTGATTTTAAATCCAGGCTCAATCACTTTACCTAGAGATGATTGGCATGGATCTTATATTATTCTAACAATCGATAAGAAAGTCACATATAAAGTAGTTCGAATTAATGTAGAAACTTTCTTAAACCAATATCAATGCTTCATTGAATAAGGCAGCCAAATCATTAGCTGCCTGTTTTCATTTATTTAATAAACTGTTTTGCGAAATTCCATGTGTCTCTACACATATCATCCAAGTTCTTTTCAGCTACCCAGCCAAGCTGTTCCTTAGCACGAGTCGGATCTGCGTAGCAAGTCGCAATATCACCTGGACGTCTTGGTT
>OLRA01001102.1_pt1 | contig 33455 bp, 30 predicted proteins | sample 1673011 | NCBI WGS metagenome assembly OLRA01 (sample SAMEA3136746, study PRJEB25190) | human gut metagenome | reverse complement strand
TGCCACAGATATTCTATCAGATTTTAAAAAGACTGTCGACAGTCACTTTGTCAACAGTCTGAATAGTGCAACCAAAGTTACACTATTCATTGACTATGCTTGTTGAGCAATTCCAACGTATCTTGAACTTAATGCAGTCGCTAAAGCCATGTTTGAAACAACAGCCACGATGACTTCAGGAATCATATTTGTTCCGATGACACCAGCCATAACACCGTTCAATGCAGCTTGGCTAATGCCTAAAGCTTGTGAGTATTGAGGACCGAATAAGATAACAATCAATCCTAATACCATGATTGTATGGCATACTGTTGCCACAGCTGCTGCAATACCTGCAGCTACTGGAGTATTTTTTGCGTATTTTTTTGCAAATTTAAATACATAACCAGCAATCACACCCAACAAAATACGTGGGACTAAAGCTATTACTAAACTAAAGAAGTTACCAGAAATTCCACCAACTGTGATAAATGGAGAGAAGACAAAGCTTGTGATTCCAGGTGTCATTGTAGCTCCAATTACAGAAGTACAACCAAATATGAATCCTAAGAAAGCACCGGCTGCAGGCCCCATTGTACTAGCCAAGATAATGACAGGCACGTGCATTAATGTAACACTTAATGCGTTGATACGTAAGTAACCAATTGGTGTTAAATACATGATGATTTCAATGGCTAAAAATAAAGCCAACACGCACATCTGGCGTACTGATAGTTTTGATTTGTTCATATTTCCTCCTACTTTCGTTTCTTTTTAAGAATACGATGTAACTAATCAAATGGATGTCTTCATACATGGATTATGGTCCTTAGATCCATATCCACAAAAAAACATCTTCAATAGTTTACAACAATAAAAAACAGGAATCAAGTCCCTGTTTTAGTTCCAAAAATCGAATGGAAATACGGAATCGCTTTCATGGTCTTCATCGTTTTGTTGATAATATGAAGAAGAAGGTGTATTGCATGATGTACTTACATCTTTTCCTTGTAGCATTGTATCGATAGAATCTTTGACATCGCTGATCGCAATCGCATAGCCCATACCTTCTACATCCGTATCACTTAATTTGGCTGAGTTGATGCCAATCAATTCGCCACTCATATTCAATAATGCTCCACCCGAGTTTCCTGGGTTAATAGCTGCATCGGTTTGAATATACGATTGTGATTTGTCTGTATCTGAACTTGTTGAAACACTACGATTTGTAGCCGATACAATACCTGTTGTAACACTTTGACCATAACCTAACGCATTACCAATCGCTACAACTTGTTCTCCAACTAGAAGTTTGTCGCTATCTCCAATTGTCGCAATCGCAATTTGTTTTAAAGTATCTTCACTTAAATCTTTTGTCTTGATGGAAATCACAGCTAAGTCACGATCTTCATCTACACCTTTTACTGTAGCTTCAACATTTGTATTATCTGCTAATGTACAAGTTAAGATCTTGGCATTTTCAATAACATGATAGTTTGTCAAAATATCGATTTCACCATTCTTTTTATTGATGATCACACCACTACCTACACTTGTATTTTCTTGTTGCGTAAACGGATTGCTTCTTGAGTTATTTCCATACATACTAAAATAATTTTGTACATCCGATACCGAAACGTTGGTAATCGATACAATACTTGGCATACAATTTTGAGCGACTGCACTCACATTTGAAGTGGTTGAACTTGAAGTTTTCAAAACATTTGTGCTTTGAACTGTTGTATTTTGTTTATTATAGTTATCAACCACATAGTTGACACCTTGAAAACTTCCAGCCGCAACTACACCAAATGTGGCCGCACTCAATACAAGCTTTGTACCTTTCTTTAATAATTTATGATTTGAATTTGGAATTTTTGGCATTTCATTTTTCATGTCCTTGTACCTCCTTATTTACAATACAAGGATATCGCAATAAGCTTAAATGAACTTTAAATTATTCCATATTTGTGTAACCCATTAAATACGTATCCACTTCTTTTGCACACTCTTTACCTTCATGAATAGCCCATACAACTAAGGATTGACCTCTATGACAATCACCAGCTGTAAAGTATTTATCTTTGACTTGATAAGAATTTGGTTGTGTCACAATCGTATTTCTTTGTGAAGTTTCCAATTTAAAACTCTTCTTTAAATCATCTTCAACACCAATAAAACCAGCTGCAATCAATAATAAATCACAGTCTAAAATTTGTTCGGAACCTTTTACTTCTTCAAGCTTACCATTGTTAAAGTGGACTTTTACCGTCTTGATCTGTTTTAGATTATTCTTTTCATCTAAAATACATTCCTTAACTGTTGTTTCGTAAATGCGAGGATCCTTTTTAAAAACGGCAATCGCTTCTTCTTGACCATAATCTGTCTTACAGATCTTTGGCCATTCTGGCCAAGGATTACTTTGAAGTCTTTTATCGGGTGCTTTAGGCATCATTTCAATTTGAACAACACTTGCACAACCCTGACGAATGCTTGTACCAACACAATCATTTCCAGTATCTCCACCACCGACAATCACAACATGTTTATATTTGGCAGAAATTTCTTCTGTGTTATCCAACAAATGTTTCGTGGCCTTTGTAAGGTAGTCCACCGCAAAATAAATGCCTGTACAATCACGATTCTTTACATTTAGATCACGAGCCTTTTTAGATCCAGTCGCAAAGACAATCGCATCATATTCTTTTTCTAATTCCTTTTTGGTGATGTCTTTACCTACATTTACATTGGTTTTAAAAATGATTCCTTCTTCTGTAAGTATTTCTAATCTTCTTTGAATGACTTTCTTTTCAAGCTTCATATTTGGGATGCCATACATCAATAAACCACCAATACGATCTTCTTTTTCAAAGACTGTCACAGAATGACCTCTTCGATTTAAATCATGCGCAAGTGCAAGTCCTGCAGGACCAGATCCAATGATGGCGACCTTTTTATCGGAGCGCACACCAGGAACATAAGGTGTCATCCATTTGTTAGTATAGGCTGTTTCAATCGTATATAATTCATTTTCTTTGATTGTGACTGGTTCCTGGTCTAAACCATTCAAACAAGCCTTTTCACAAAGAGCAGGGCACACGCGACCGGTAAATTCAGGGAATGGATTGGTTTTTAATAATCTAGATAACGCTCTTTTATCATTACCGTTATAGATTTCATCATTCCATTCTGGAATTAAGTTATGTAATGGGCAGCCTGTCACCATGTTTTTTAACTTAATGGCCGACTGACAAAAGGGAACGCCACAGTTCATGCAGCGTGCACCTTGTTTACGTCTTGTTTCTTCATCTAAAAAAGGATGAAATTCATTAAAGTTTGTGATACGAGAAAGAGGTTGGATGGCCTCGTTTTCTTGTCTTTCATATTCTAAAAATCCTGTTGGTTTTCCCATAATCTTTCATCCTTTCTAAGCATGTACTTGTTCAAAAGCCATAAGACTGGCTTCATCATCATGATAGCCTTTGGCCTTTAATTCTTGAATCAATGTTGTGATCTTTTCATAATCTTTAGGTACAATCTTTTTAAAGTTGGATAATTCATGATCAAGATTTGATAAAATCTTTTCTGCAACATCTGAATTTGTATATTTGAAGTGATTCCTTAATAATTGCGTTAATGTTTCAATATCCGCTTTACCACTCACTTCATACGTATTGACTAATTGTTTATTTAAACGTGTATATAAATCATGGTTAGGATCATAAATATACGCAATGCCACCAGACATGCCGGCCGCTAAGTTTTTACCAGTTTGACCTAAAATCACAACAGTACCACCTGTCATATATTCAAGTCCATGATCACCAACACCTTCGACTACAGCACTTGCTCCTGAGTTACGTACCGCAAAACGCTCACCGGCCATACCACGAATATAGGCTTCACCACTAGTAGCACCATATAAGGCCACATTACCAATAATGACATTTTCATTTGGCTTAAATTTTGCTTCATTTTTTGGCTGAATAATCAATTTGCCACCAGACAAGCCCTTACCAAAGTAGTCATTGGCATCACCATGTACATCTAATGTGATTCCTTTTTGTACAAAGGCACCAAAAGATTGTCCAGCACCACCGTTACAATGAACAGTATATGTATCGTCTTGTAGAGTGTTATTAAATTGTTTTGTGACTACACTGGATAAAATCGTTCCGACTGTACGGTCTGTACTTGAAATTGAGATTGTTTCAGCATGAGGCTTTTTCTCATTGAAATAAGGTTCAAACTTAGGAAGCAATGTCTTCATATCTACCGTTTTTTCAAGTTCAAAATCGTATGTATCTTTTGGCTCATAATGAATATTGTAAGGTTTCATTAAAATGTTAGAGTAATCCATATTCGCATCTTCGTCCACTTCTAGATTGTCCGTATGACCCACCATTTCATTGATTGTGTGATAGCCAAGCTCAGCCATAATTTCTCTTAATTCACGCGCAATAAACAACATGAAATTCATGACATATTCTGGTTTTCCTTTGAAATGCTTTCTTAATTTTTGGTTTTGTGTAGCCACACCAAAAGGACAAGTATCTAGATTACATACACGCATCATCATACATCCCATAGTAACAAGTGGTGCCGTCGCAAAGCCAAATTCTTCCGCTCCAAGTAAGCATGCGATCGCAACATCTTTTCCTGTCATTAACTTACCGTCGGTTTCAATTAAAACACGACTTCTTAAACCGTTCTCGACTAAGTTTTGGTGAGCTTGAGCCAAACCTAATTCCCATGGAAGACCCGCATGGTGAATACTACTTTGGCAAGCAGCACCTGTACCCCCATCATAACCAGAAATTAAGACGACGGTAGCTCCGGCTTTGGCAACACCAGAGGCAATCGTACCTACACCAGCTTCACTAACAAGCTTAACACTGATTCGAGCATTTGGGTTGGCGTTCTTTAAGTCGTAGATCAATTGGGCTAAGTCTTCAATGGAATAGATGTCGTGGTGAGGAGGAGGGGAAATCAAAGATACGCCTGGCGTTGAATATCGAGTTTTCGCAATCCATGGATAGACTTTTTTACCTGGCAAGTGTCCACCTTCACCTGGTTTTGCGCCTTGTGCCATCTTGATTTGAATTTCTTTGGCACTGACTAAGTATTCTTCGGTTACGCCAAAACGACCACTCGCCACTTGTTTAATAGCGGAGTTCTTTTCGGTACCTAAACGTTGGGGTTTTTCGCCACCTTCACCCGAATTGGATTTACCACCCAATCGATTCATGGCAATGGCCATACATGTATGGGCTTCTTCAGAAATAGAACCATAGCTCATGGCACCTGTCTTAAAGCGTTTTACGATTTCGTATTCACTTTCCACTTCCGATAATGGGATTGAATTTCTTGTCTTTTTAAAGTGCAATTGACTTCTTAAATGGTGTTTTTGATGGTTTGAATTCAATTCATTCGAATATTCTTTAAATAAATCGTAGTTATTAGTTTGTGTAGCTCTTTGAAGTTTCACAATGGTTTCTGGAGAATATAAGTGATCTTCTTTTCCATCACCTTTTCTAAGTTTATGGAATCCAATGGAATCTAGACTTGTATCGGTTGTAAGTCCTAATGGATCATAAGCACGATCATGATGATAGATCAAATCTTTTTCAATGTCTTCTAAAGTAATGCCTTCCACTTCACTAATGGTGTTTGTGAAGTAGGTATCGATGACCTCTTTAGAGATTCCAATGGCCTCAAAGATTTGGGCACCTTGATACGATTGGAGAGTCGAAATACCCATTTTAGCAGCAATTTTAACGATGCCTTTTAAAATGGCTTCATTATAGTCATCAATCGCAATGTTGACTTCTTTATCTAACATATTTAATTGAATCATTTCTTCAATGCATTCATGCGCTAAATATGGATAGATGGCGGTTGCACCATAACCTAAAATCGTTGCGAATTGATGAACATCTCTTGGTTCACCACTTTCTAGAATGATGGATACATCGGTTTTCTTTTTCGTCTTAACTAAGTGTTGTTCTAAGGCAGATACAGCTAAAAGACTAGGAATGGCCATGTGACCTTCATCAACACCTTTATCGGAAAGAATCAAGATGTTGGCTCCATTTCGATAGGCTTTATCACATTCAATAAATAAGTTGTCTAATGCTTCTTTTAACGATGTGCCACGATAGAATAATAGAGAAATCGTTTCATTTTTAAATCCTGTCTGATTTAATTGACGAATCTTATCCATATCGCGTGATGTTAGAATGGGATTGTTGACCTCTAAGACGGTACAGTTGCCGGATTTATCCTGGAGTAGGTTTCCATCACTACCAATATAGATGGTTGTGTCTGTGACAACTTCTTCACGTAAAGAATCAATAGGTGGGTTGGTTACTTGGGCGAAGAGTTGTTTAAAGTAATGAAATAAACTTAAATGATTTTGGGAATAAATTGCCAAAGGAATATCGGTACCCATCGCACTTGTTGGTTCAAGTTTGACACGGGCCATTGGTAAAATAATATCTTTTACATCTTCATAGGTATAGCCGAAGACTTTATAAAGAATATCTCTTTCATGTTGAGAGTGGATGTGTGTTTTTTTATCAGGAGCTGGCAGATCCTTCAGGTATAATAAGTGGTTGTCTAACCATTCTCCATATGGATTTGAAGAGGCATATTCATTTTTAAGATCATAGTCTTCAATCAATTTCTTTTTCTTTGTATCTACAAGTAACATCTTACCGGGTTCAAGTCTTGATTTTTTTACGATTTTCTTTTCATCAATATCCAATACACCCACTTCACTTGATAAAATCAACATGTTGTCGCTTGTTAGATAGTAACGACTTGGTCGAAGTCCATTACGATCTAAAACAGCTCCGACTTTTTGTCCATCACTAAATAAAATAGCGGCTGGACCATCCCATGGTTCCATCATTGTGGCATAGTAGTGGTAGAAATCTTTCTTCTTTTGATCCATGGTTTGGTGTTTCCATGGTTCTGGAATCAAGATCATAACGGCTTTTTCAAGTGGCATGCCATTCATGACTAAAAACTCTAGGGCATTATCTAACATGGCAGAATCGGAACCCGAAGTATTGATGATGGGTAAGATTTTACTTGAATTTTCATCCAAGAATTTTGAATGCATACTCTCTTCACGTGCTAACATCTTATTGACATTGGCACGGATGGTATTGATTTCACCATTATGGGCAATATAACGGTTTGGATGCGCTCTTTGCCATGATGGTGTTGTATTGGTAGAGAAACGTGAGTGTACAATCGCAATTGCAGACTTATAGTTTTCATCTTGTAAATCTAAATAGAATTTTCTTAATTGACAAACGAGAAACATACCTTTATAAACAATGGTACGACTGCTTAATGAGGCCACATAGGTTTCTTTACAACTCTTTTCAAATTCGCGTCGAATCACATATAGTTTTTGTTCTAGGTCTGTATCGCCTTGGACAAAAGCTTGGTAAATGCTAGGCATACAATCTTTGGCTTTTTGGCCTAAGATGGAATCATCACATGGTACTTTTCGCCAAGTAATGAATGTGCATCCTTCTTGTTCGACAAGTTTTTCAAACATTTTTTTGTGTTGGTTTAAAAGCAGTTTATTTCTTGGCAAGAAAAACATACCGACACCATAGTGTTCGGGTAGTTTGATGTTGTCTTTCTTTAATGTTTTGCGAAAAAAGTCATCACTGATTTGAAGGAGAATACCAACTCCATCACCCACTTTACCACTGGCATCTTTACCTGCACGGTGTTCTAGTTTTTCTACAATGTGCAATGCTTTGTCTAAAACATCATAGCTTTGTTTACCATCGATTTGGACTACGGAACCAATACCGCAGGCATCGTGTTCGATTTCAAAATTCATAATTTACACAACCCTTCTATTTTCCGCTGTCTCCATAGTTTGATAAATAACGAGCACTCGGATCGTTGACGTTACATCCTTGCCAGTTTTTATTTGGCATCCAGAAATCTTTGATCATACCTGCCTGTTCAGGGTAGTAAGATTCAAAAATTTCACGATATAATAGAGATTCTTTTGTGAATGGAGAACAGTATTTGTATTGTTTGATTTTTTCTTCAAATTCAGCATCTGTATACTGCTTTTCGGCATATTCTTTAATATCATCACTTAATGAGTGACCGACCGCATCGGAGAAGGCGGCTTTTTCTCGCATTAAGATATCGTAAGGAAGAATTTCGTCTTTTTCAAACGCATGACGAAGCAAATATTTTCCTTTATTATATGTATTCATTTTCTTTTCAGGATCAATAGCCATAACGTATTTGACAAAATCTAAATCGCCAAAGGGAACACGGGCTTCAATGGAGTTTGTGGAAATGCATCGATCGGCTCTTAATACATCGTACATATACAGTTCATGTACACGTTTAACACTTTCTTGTTGGAATTCTTGGGCGCTTGGGGCAAAATCTGTATATTTGTAGCCAAACAATTCATCACTGATTTCTCCAGTTAGTAAAACGCGAATGTTACTTTGTTCATGAATGGCTTTACAGATAAGATACATTCCAATGCTGGCGCGAATGGTTGTGATGTCAAAAGTAGCCAAAGTTTGAATGACGGGTTTGATCGCATTTAAGACATCTTCTTTATTGATAATGATTTCATGGTGGTTAGAACCAATAAAGTCAGCGACTTCTTTGGCATATTTTAAATCGATCGCATCTTCTTCCATTCCAATCGCATAGGTTTCAATGGGTTTATTGAGTAATTTTTGACTGATGGCACATACTAGACTTGAATCTAATCCTCCACTCAATAAGAATCCTAGTGGGGCATCGGCATCCAATCTTTTCTTGACACCTTCCACTAATTTATCGTGAATATTAGAACAGATGGTTTCAAGATCTGAAGTGATTACTTCATCAACTTTAGTAATATCTAAGTAACAAGTGAATTTGCCATCGGCATAATAGTGTCCTGGAGGGAATGGAAAGATTTGTTCGACAATGGAAACTAGGTTTTTGGCTTCAGAGGCAAAGACAATATTATGATTTTGATCATAGCCATAAAATAATGGACGGATTCCGATTGGATCTCTGGCGGCAATAAAATCGTTTTTCTTGGCATCATAAATAATGCAGGCATATTCAGCATCTAGCTTTTTAAACATGTCTAAGCCGTATTTTTCATAGAATGGTAGAAGAATTTCACAATCGCTTTGCGAAATAAATGTATAGCCGGATTTTTCTAATTCGGACTTAATTTCTCGAAATCCATAGATTTCGCCGTTACATACCACATAATTGCCATCTCTTTCAAAAGGCTGCATGCCAAGAGGACTTAGTCCCATGATGGATAGTCTTTGAAAACCTAGATAGCCACATCCGACTTCTTGAATTCTTTCATCGTCTGGACCTCTTGTATATGTCGCAAGTAATGCTTGATGAATGGATTCTTTATTTACTTTTAATGATTTATATCCAATAATTGTACACATAAATTACATCTCCTTTATAGACGGAAAAACCGGGCGTATGCCGGTTTATTGAATTCCGAATAATAATTTTCCATATGTTGGAAATGGCCAATCACTATTAGAAGTAATGACTTCAAGTTCGTCGCATGGTTTTCTTAAATTTGCCATGTCTTGAATGATGAAGTCTCTTACATAGAAGGCTGATTTTTCAAAATCATCAATTTCATGTAGTTTTTTAACATCGTTTTCAAGTGTCATCATAGCTTGGTAAGCTTCGGTTAAATATTCACTGACTTTTTTAGCCGTTTCAAGTTCATAGGTTAAGTCGATACCGATGGCCTTTTTATTAGCGATTGTATCTGTCAATTCTTTAGAGAACTTACTTGCAGCTGGTAAAATGTCTTTTTTCGCAATGTCTAACATTGTCAATGCTTCAATGTTGATTTGTTTTTCATATTCATCCATTAAAATTTCATATCTTGATTCCACTTCTTCTTTAGATAAAACTTTTTGTCTTTCAAATAGGGCAATGTTTTCATCGGTTTTGAAGTATGGAAGGGCATCTGGAGTTGTCTTTAAGTTTAATAAGCCTCTAGACTCAGCTTCTTTAACCCAAGAATCATCATATCCGTTGCCATTGAAGATAATGCGCTTGTGGTTTTTGATTGTATCTTTGATCAAGGCATGTAATGTGCTTTCAAAATCATCGCTAGTTTCAAGAATGTCCGCAAATTTTTCGATTTCATCCGCAATGACTGTATTTAACACAATATTGCATCCGGCAATACTTGAGTTAGATCCCGGCATTCTGAATTCGAATTTGTTTCCGGTAAAGGCGAATGGAGAAGTACGGTTACGATCTGTTGAATCTTTAGGGAATTTAGGAAGAACGGTTGCTCCAATCTTCATCAATTCTTTTTCTTTTCCATCATATGGTTTGTCTTCTTCAATGGCCTTTAATACAGCAGTTAATTCATCACCTAAGAAAATAGAGATAATAGCTGGAGGGGCTTCGTTAGCACCTAGTCGGTGATCGTTACCTGCAGTGGCCACGCTTAATCGTAATAAGTCTTGGTGTTCATCTACAGCTTTAATAATAGCGGCTAAGAAGACTAAAAATTGTGCGTTTTCATGAGGTGTATCGCCTGGTTCTAGTAGGTTGATTCCTGTATCCGTAGATAAAGACCAGTTATTGTGTTTACCACTTCCGTTGATGCCTTCAAATGGTTTTTCATGAAGTAGGGCAACCAATCCATGTTTTTTTGCAACTCTTTGAATCAATTCCATTGTCAATTGGTTGTGGTCTGTTGCGATATTTGTCGTTGTAAAGATTGGGGCTAATTCATGTTGTGCAGGAGCGACTTCGTTATGTTCAGTTTTTGCCAAGATGCCAAGTTTCCATAACTCTTTATTTAAATCGGCCATAAATTCTTGAACACGACTTTTGATTGTTCCAAAATAATGATCTTCCAATTCTTGTCCTTTAGGGCATGGTGCACCAAATAATGTACGTCCTGTATAGATCAAGTCTTTTCTTTGTTCATAATATTTCTGGTCAACTAAGAAATATTCTTGTTCAGGTCCGACGGTTGTTTTAATGGTTTGAACATCGTCATTGCCAAATAATTTCACAATACGTAAGGCTTGTTTATTAATGGCCTGCATACTTCGAAGCAGTGGTGTTTTCTTATCTAGGGCATGTCCTGAGTAAGAGCAGAAAGCGGTTGGAATACAAAGAACTCCGTTTTTAATAAAGGCATAGCTTGTTGGATCCCAAGCTGTATATCCTCTTGCTTCAAATGTGGCTCTTAATCCGCCATTTGGAAAACTTGAGGCGTCTGGTTCACCTTTGATTAATTCTTTTCCACTAAATTCCATAATGACTTTGCCATCTTTATCGGGATTGATGAAGCCATCATGCTTTTCAGCTGTAACTCCTGTCATTGGCTGGAACCAGTGTGTATAGTGTGTTGCACCTTGTTCTAAGGCCCATTCTTTCATAGCGTGGGCTACCGCGTTTGCGATTTTGATATTTAGCTGTTTTCCATCGCGAATGGTTTTTTCTAATTCACGATATGTATCTTTTGCGAGCTTTTCTCGCATAACAGATTCATCAAAAACTTTACTTCCAAAAATTTCTTCTACGATTGATTTCATAATGGCTCTCCTTTACATAAAAAAAAGCAAGGACACTAAAAAAACTAGGGTTTGACCTATATTTTCTTTGGCGTCCTTGCCATGTATGCATTCATTATAAACAGATATTTTGTGTTGTCAATGAAAAAATGTAAAAATATTTGAAAACAGAATGAAAATAGTGTATTAATTATTCGAGGTGAATTGTATGACATATGAGGATGTATTAAATTTTTGTGAAGAACAAGACGTTCGATTTATTCGTCTTTCTTATTTTGATATGTATGGTACACAGAAAAATGTTTCTGTTTTACCAACCGAATTAAAAAGGGCATTTGTGGAGGGAATTAGCTTTGATGCCAGTGCCATTGATGGCTTTCTAGATGAAGTGCATAGTGATCTATTCTTATATCCAGATCCAAACACTATGAGTATCTTGCCATGGCGCAGTATGGATGGAAGTGTTATTCGTATGTATTGTGATATTAAATATCCGGATGGAACGCCTTTTGAAAGGGATGTGCGCTATATATTAAAGAAGGCAATCCTAAAAGCGAAAAGTATGGGGATAGATGTTAACTTTGGTTCAGAATTTGAATTCTACTTATTTAAGCAGGATGAAAATGGAGAAAACACCTATGTTCCATTGGATCGTGCGGGGTATATGGATATTTCACCATTAGATAAAGGGGAAAATGTTCGTCGTGAGATTTGTTTAACATTATCGGAAATGGGAATTGATCCAGAGGTTTCGCATCATGAGATGGGTCCTGGGCAAAATGAGATTGATTTTCGTTATTCAAGTGCTTTACAAGCAGCGGATAATGCGGCGACATTTAAGTGGGTTGTTGAAGCCATAGCGAATATGCAGGGTTTAGTAGCTGACTTTTCACCAAAACCTTTAGAGGATCAGCCAGGTAATGGGATGCATATAAATATGAGTGTGGATCAACATGAAGAGTTGTTGATGCCTTTTGTGGCGGGTATTTTAAATCGTATTGAAGAGATGACAGCCTTTTTAAATCCGACAAAACACTCCTACAAGCGTTTAGGTAAGGATAAGGCGCCAAGCTATATTTCCTGGTCGTATCAGAATCGTAATCAATTGATTCGTATTCCGGCTACGCATTCGACAAATCGTATGGAATTAAGAAGTCCGGATTGTAGTTGTAATATTTATTTGGCCTATGCCTTATTGATTTATGCTGGTTTAGAGGGGATTGAAAAGAACATGGTACCCGATCCTTGTACGGATATTGTATCGAGTGATACAAAAAAGCTTCCTCAAAGTTTAAAAGAGGCAAAGGTAAAGGCTTTGAATTCGGATTGGTTAAAACAAGTTTTAGGAAAAGATGTAGTGGATATTTATGTTGGGTAAGTGCGTATGGAGGCAAGTAAAGTATTAGTACTTGGAAATGAGAAATTCTTAGCTCTATTAAAAAATACGGCCAATTATCAATATGTGCTGTCAAAGACATATAATGATGCATTAAATAAGTTGAGAAATACGCATTTTGAGATTGTTGTGATCTTATATTCGCAAACGACAAGTGGGCTTTTAAATTTTGCGAAAAGTTTAAATACGCAAGTTTTGTTGGTGTGCAATAAGGAAATCTATGATCAAGTTTCATATCAGTGTAAAGATAGTGGTATAATAGTTCTGTCGTATCCCATCAAGAAGCAGTTGTTGTATGAAGCATTTCAGATTCTTATGAGTGTGAATAGGCGAATCCAGCTTTATGAAAAGAAGATCAGTAAGCTTGAACAGAAATATTTAGAGTTGAAGATGGTGGATCATTGTAAGTTGGTTTTGATTTCAAATTATCATTGGAGTGAAGACAAGGCGCATCACTATATTGAAAAAATAGCGATGGAGCAGAATAAGACGAAATTCTTGGTGGCTAAAGAGTTATTAGAGGAGTTTCAAACATGAAAAAGATTCAAAAGACCAATGCGATGCGTTTTTTAGATCAGCATAAAGTAGAATATGAAGCGCATACGTATGAACATAAAGAGGGTGATCCCGTAGATGGTGTGCATGTTGCGAATATGTTACATCAGCCAGTGGAAGCTGTGTATAAAACTTTAGTTACACAGGCAAACACAAAGGAATACTTAGTGTATATGCTTCCAGTTGAAAAGGAATTGGATTTAAAGAAGTGCGCAAAAATAGCCGAAGTCAAATCTTGTGAGATGATTCATGTGAAGGACATCAATAAGATTACAGGCTATATTCGTGGTGGATGTTCTCCATTGGGTATGAAAAAGCAATTTCGTACCTTTATTGAAAAGGATTGTTTAAATCAAGATAAGATTTATTTTAGTGCAGGTAAGATTGGTATGCAGATTGAGATGGATCCAAAGACATTGATGGATTTAATTCATGTTCAAGCAGGCGATATCACAAAGGAGTAATTTTATGTGGGCGAATGAGAGTGTATTTTATCAAATCTATCCTTTCGGAGCTTGTGGAGCGCCATTTGAGAATGATCATGTTCTAGAACACAGAATTCATAAATTAGAGGATTTTATTCCTCATTTAAAGAAATTAAACATAGACTGTATACTATTGAATCCAATTTTTGAAAGTCGTACGCATGGCTATGATACAACGGATTTTAAAACGTTAGATACAAGATTGGGTACCAATGAAGACTTAAAGGAAGTTGTAAATCAATTCCATGAAAATGGTATTCAAATTGTTTTAGATGCCGTGTTTAATCATGTGGGACGTGATTTCTTTGCGTTTCAAGATGTATTAGAAAAGAAGTGGGATTCACCTTATAAAGATTGGTTCTATATTGATTTTAATGGAAACAATCACTACAACGATGGCTTCTGGTACCAGGATTGGGAAGGCAATGATATCTTAGTGAAGTTGAATCTTCAAAATTCACAAGTAGTAGAATACATTTTAAGCGTAGTGGATTTCTGGCAAGAAGAATTTAAAATTGATGGTTTAAGATTAGATGTCGCATATTGTTTGGATAAGAATTTCCTACAAACTTTACACAACCATGTAGATAGAGATTTCTTCCTTTTAGGTGAAACTTTACATGGTGACTATAATCAATGGATGAATGAGAATATGTTGGATTCTGTCACAAATTATGAGTGTTATAAAGGGTTGTATTCGAGTTTTAATTCAGCAAATTTCTATGAGATTCTTTATTCATTGAATCGTCAATTTGGCAAAGATCCATGGTGTTTATATACGGGTAAGCATTTGTTTAACTTTGTGGATAATCACGATGTCGAAAGAGTTGCCTCGATTTTAGAGGATAAAAACCAATTGCCTTTAATTTATACCATGTTATTTACAATGCCAGGTATTCCATGTATCTATTATGGTAGTGAATGGGGTATGGAAGGTACAAAAAATTGGAATGATACGGATCTTAGACCGGAAATCAAAGTGTTTGAATGGAATGAATTAACGAATACTATTCAAAAGTTAATCCATCTGAAACATAATCATTCCGCTTTATCTTATGGAGATTATACACAGATTGGTATCACAAATACGGCTTGTATTTATCAAAGACAAGATGAAAAGGAATGTCTATGGATTTGTATGAACATGAAGAGTGTTGCTCAAACATTAGGCTTTAATGGTCAAGGTGATTTCATCGACATGGAAACCAATGAAGAACTTTCGGTTAATAACGCATTTGAGTTCAAGCCTTATGAAGTAAGAATATTAAAGAAAGTATCGTAATGGATACTTTTTTTCGTATGATATAATTTAGAAGAGGTATTTGTATATGGAAAATTGGATTCATAATCTAGATTCGTTTTATGTAACGAAAAATGATCAAAAAATAAATTTTAGTGATGATTTCATCAAGTCAGAAGAAAGAACTACTGGCTTAGGAAAGGGTATTTATACCACGTATAAATATTTTGATACATATATTTGGAAAGAAGATAGTACGAATCATTATTATTTTGAATGGATTCCCAAAGTGGATGAAAATATTAAAGAGGTACATTTTCCCGATAGTTTTGTGTGTGAAGATAAGGATGGCTATTCAACGATTCCTTATATGCAGGGGTTATTGATTCCCAATCGGTATGAGTATGATTATAGTCATATTGCCTTTGATGGCCAGTTTACAAGTTGTGCTGCCTATATGCCTTGGCTTAGTCAAACCAATAATGGAAAAGGGTATATCGCAATCAATGAAACGCCTTGGGATTCTAAATATACAATTGATCATGATGATAGGGGTACACGACTTCAATTTGTATGGTTAACAAGTTTAGGTAAGATGCGATATAAGCGTGTTGTTCGATATTCTTTTGAGCCTAATATGGATTATAATCGTGCTGCTAAGATTTATCGAGAGTACGTTAAAGAAACCGGTTTATTTAAATCTTTAAAAGAAAAAGAAGTTACACTTTCTAAAATATCAGAACTTCAACAATGTGCTGTTGTACATACGGGTATTAAGGCACATACGGAAAAGGATTCACGTTTTTATAATGGACAAGAGGATGTAATTCATTCTTTTGATTCGGTAAAAGAGATGATTCAAAGTCTTCATGAATTAGGTTCGAACAAACTATATCTTCATTTAGATGGCTGGGGAGATCCTGGCTACGATAATTGTCATCCGGATTATTTGCCGGCATGTATTGAAGCTGGTGGATGGACTGGTTTAAAAAGACTTCAACAGAGTTTAAGTGCGTCTAATGATTTATTTGGCTTACATGATCAGTATCGTGATTATTATTATAAGGCAAAAACACATGATGAAAACCAAGCCATGCAATTAAAGGATGGTAGTGTGTTTGAACATGCCAATTGGGCTGGGGGAAGACAAAATTATTTGTGTGCAAGTCTAGCAGCAAAGTATGTAAAAAGAAACTATACTGAGATCTTAAAACATATTGATTTGGATTGTGTATATTTAGATGTATTTTCTTGTAATGAAATGGATGAGTGTTTTAATTTAGAACATTTAATGACAAGAAAAGAGTGCATGGAATATAGAAGGGCTTGTTTTCAATATATGATCTCAAAGGGAATCATTCCTTCAAGTGAGGAGTGTAGTGATTGGGCTATGCGAGAACTTGTTTTTTCGCATTATGGGCCTTATGAATTTATGATGAAAGATGAAAATGAGAAAAGAATGGGAATAGCAGTACCTTTATTTAATTTAGTGTATCATGATTGTTTCATTTTGCCTTGGCCAATGGAAAAAAGACAAGAAGACTATATGTTGTATGCGTTATTAAATGGGGGTATTCCATATGTAGTAAGGAATGCACCTTATGATAATGTGGATGGTAATTTTGGCTCTGATGGCTTATCCATAGAAGATCGAATTAAACGTGCAAATGTTGTACTAGATTTTTATCAAAAAATTAAAAATGAAGAAATGGTAGAACATAGAATCATCAATGATCATGTTCAACAGACTACTTTTAGTAATAATGTCACAGTTGAAATCGATACAAAGGAGAACACGTATAGAATTGTATGAAAGTATTAGTATTAGTTTAACTATTATTAACGGATTGTACACAAGCACAGCCCGAACTTAGAGAAACTAAAGAAGTTCAAACTGCAATCCTATATTCAGATGAGGAATTGAATGAAAGTGCAAATGGTCAAATTGAGTATGAAGCATATTGTGTGGATTCAATCACTCAACAGTCAGATAATGAAGTATGGTTTTTATTAAAGAATAAAGATTTAAACAAGCAATGTGTTTTCAAATATAAAAGTAATGAGTTAGTTTTAGATAGATTAGTAGAGCATGTAGATTAAATGAATGTGGGTGTAATTTGAAGAGATGGTTTCTTTATATATTAAGATTTTAAAGAAAACTATAACGGATACAGAACTTGAATTGTTTAAGTATAATTTGGACATTTCTTGTTGCGTGCCACATGCTATATTTTTTAATTTAAATAGTGAGGCAAAGAAGATATTGGGTAAAAAAGAGTGGAGTAAATTGTATAGTCCAGATATTGAATGGAAGGACGAACATGATTCAAAGGATGAATATAATGTGGATCCTAGTCAATTTGATGATGAAGATGAGTATGTGGATGCATTAAGAAAGTTATGGAAGCATAAGTATGATTATTTTAATGAGTTTAGTTCTATAGATCCAAGTAATTACATACATGTGGATGCTTATGGTAAAGCAATTGATAATAAGAAGAATTGGATGAAAAAGTATGATAAGGATAATGCATATAAGCTTGATCCAAGTAAATATGATTGTGAAGAAGAGTATTTGGATGATTTAAGGTGTTGTTGGCAACATAATTATGATCCAGATACAAAGACAAATATATGTGTAGATGATTATAATACGGAAGAAGAGTATAAAGAATCATTAGTAAATAATTGGAAAGAAATGTATGATCCACAACATCGGTTCAATGGCTTTCAATTTGAAAGATTTACAACAGTTGATGATAATTTGGTTGAATTAAATAATCGGTTAGATTGGATAAAGAAGTGTGATCCAGAAGGAATCTATAGTAAGATAGATCCATCTAAGTATGACAATATGTTTCAATATCAGCATATCCTTGATTTAAGAAAGGCATGGAAGAAAAAGTATGATCCAGATAACATTCATAATGAAATAGATCCTTGTGACTATAGTAGTGTAGAAGAGTATCATAATGTGTTAATGGATGAATAGTACAAATGGCAGGGGAAACTCTGCTTTTATTTTGGTTATTTTATCAAAATTTAAACATGAATGAATCTAACTTTATTTCAAACTTATCTTTTGTTGATAAAATATTCATAAAAGTGAATATTTTTTATTTAATACTGTAAGCGTTTCACGTATAATAGAAACATAAGAGAGGATCAATTTATGCAAATAAGTTATAATAAGCTATTTAAATTATTAATTGATAAAGGCATGAAAAAAACAGATTTAGCTAAAGAAGCTAAGTTAACACCGGCTACACTTGCAAAACTTTCTAAACAGGAAACAGTATCTATGGATACGTTGATTCGTATTTGCGATTGTTTGGATTGTACATTTGATGATGTAGTGGAATTGATTAAAGATTAATTAAGGGTTTGGAGGTGTACCATGAAAGGGACTGATGAAATACGCACATACTCATTTGATAATGATGGTTTGAATGAACTGAAGAGTTTTGAATATGGAAAAAATTGGCCAGTAGTTTATCTAATTCATAATAACAAAGATTTATATATTGGAGAAACAACAAGTGCTGAGGTTCGAATGAGCCAACATCTAAGTAATAATGAGAAGAATTATTTGGAAGAAATCGCAATCGTATTTGATCATAAATTTAATAAGTCTGTTATTTTGGATTATGAACAAAGATTGATTAAATATTGTTCTGTAGATAGTAGATTTCAAAATATTCTTAATAAAAATAAGGGTCAACAAGCCATACATGATTATTATAATCGTGATGAGTATCGTAGCGATTTTGAAAGATTATGGAATAGTTTAAAAAGTATGGGTCTTGCTGATCACACGTTGCATAAAATTGAAAATGAAAATATCTTTAAGTTTTCTCCATACAACTGTTTGACTGGTGAACAAAATGAAGTTGGAACAGATATTATTATGAATATTATTGATACATTTACTAATGATAAAAAAGGTGTCAGTTTAGTGAATGGTTGTGCAGGGACTGGTAAAACGGTTGTCGCAATTAGTATCATAAATTCTCTGATGAATACCTTGGATATTGAAGAGGATAGTGTTGGAGAATTTGATGATGATATTGATAAACAAAAAATAGCTGCTTTAAAAGAATTGAACGATTATATTCTGAAAGAGAGAAATGGTAAGCCTTTTAAAATTGGATTTGTATTACCAATGCCTGGTTTTCGAAGAACAATTGCAAATGTTTTTAAAGAATGTGGCAATGGACTAGTTAAAGACATGGTTATTGGTCCATGTGATGTAGTTAAGGAAGATTATGACATACTATTTGTTGATGAATCACATAGATTGAGTAAAAGAAAAAATTTAACTGGATATGGCTCTTTTGATAGTACTTCAAGACAATTGGGTTTAGATCCAAATGAAACCAATCAATTAGAGTGGGTGCTTAATTGTGCGAAACATGTTGTTTTATTTTATGATCAATATCAGGCGGTAAAATCATCTGATTTAACAGCGTCTGAATATCAAGATACCTTAAATAAATATTCGGTTAATCTAAATCATCATGAGTTAAAAACGCAGATGCGATGTAAAGGTGGTGCACCTTATATTGAATATATTAAGGCAATTATGAATTGTACAAACACTACTTTTAAAACAATTGAAAATTATGATTTCTTATTATTTGATGATCCGAATAAACTAATTGAAGAAATTAGAAAAAAAGATGATCAATATACTTTATGTAAAACAGTGGCTGGTTTTTCATGGGATTGGAAAACAAAGCCAAGTAAAAAGCCTAAAGATGATTTAGATACTTATTTATCTCTTGTAGAAAAAGATGAATATGATATTTCCTTTGGCGAGCAACATTATATATGGAATCTTTGGAATGAAGATTGGATAACGCGAGAAGATTCACACTATACAATTGGATGTATTCATACTACACAAGGATATGATATGAACTATGTTGGTGTAATCTTTGGAAAAGAAATAGATTATGATCCTGTATCTAATTCAATTGTCATAGATTTAAATGAATATAGAGATAAAAAAGTTAAAGCAGGAATGGATAAGGATGAGTTAAAAAAATTGATTATAAATACATATACAACAATCTTAGCAAGAGGTATTAAGGGTTGTTATGTATATGCATGCAATAAAAATCTTCAGAATTATTTGAGAAAATTTATTGCGGCTGCGAATGATTATACTTTGAAATAATAAAAGTAGGGATTACTATTAAACAGAGGGTTATATGGAAAAGAAAATTGGAAAAATTGTTAAACACGCTGGAATTAAAGCTGGTGATGCCATGAGTAAGGCAAAAGATGTAGTTGTGCAAGCTGTTGATCAAAATGGTGATGGAAAACTAGATTTAGAAGATGTCAAATTAGTCGGTGAACAAGTTAAACATGAAACTAAGAAGATTGTAGATATAGCACAAGAAAAAATGAATGCGCAGAAAGTAAAATCTTTGAATCCGTTCTATTCTTCAGATTTAGAAAAAACAACTTTGCCTAAACTAGTACAAATTGTAGCTAGAGATAAAAACTATGATGAAAATAGTTTGTGTAAAGGTTCGATTGGGTTTATGTCTGATAATAAAACTATGCCATTGTTAAATGTATTCTCGGATAGTATTCAAGATTACAAATTATCATTTTATCCAGATGAACATAATCGTTTTTATTATGTGGATCCAAGTAATGAGAGATTGTATATAGCTTTAGATAACTATTATGACTATTTAAAGATTGCACGTGTTAGTGAATTGCAAAGTGTTGCACAATCACTTGGTGCTAAGCATTTTAAAGTAAGTTATAAAGAACAAACAGAGTCGTACATTAATAAAAAGGGCGTACTAAAAGGAAAAGGGAATGGTGTTCAGGCGGAAGCCAAACAAACCGTAGACACAAAATCTCGTTATAAGATGAATATTGAAAGTGAAATGTATTTTAGTGGACATCAACCATTTCAACCTGTATTACAATATTTAAATAATGACCCAGCTATCAATTGTTTAATATCTATGAGAATGGCAGAAGAAGGAGATTTTCAAAAACAGAATCTTGAAATTAAATTAAGTGATTCTTCTGGCTTAAATAAGGAATTATCAACAAAAATTGATGATGTTTTATCTAAATTTAAATTTAAATTGGAAACATCCATGTCTCAGCAGTTTAAAAAGGAATCAAATAGTTCATTAATTTATGAAATTGAGTTTTAGAAAGTTAGGAATAGGAAATTATTATGTTAGATTATTATTGAATTATAATGATTAGATTAGCTTTATTTATTTTTGAAAGAGCGATTTTAGCATGCGTGTTTAAATATATTGCTGAACTAAAAGGTTACTACGGGATTAAAGAGTGGTTACTCGTATTTTTTCTTGAAATCTATGGTATTTTATATATTTGGATGTTACCTATAAAAAATGAAAAATTACAAGCAGCAGCAGATAGATTAACTGATGCACAGCTTTAAAAGTTACTATAGATTTTAAAATTAATGGTATGATATAGGTAATGATATATCTTTTTTCAAATCAGTTAGAATTAATAATATAATGTGGCATTGTCTGATTTTTGATGATGCCTTTTATTTTGTGGGGTTGGGTTATGCAAGATTTTAAGTTAGTTACTAGACAATTGTTAGAAATATATCTAGGATCGGATATGTTGAGTGATGTTGCGATTCAAGATTTTTTTAGATTCCAATGTGAGTATTATTGGCACGGGAAAACAAGAATTCTTTAAAAAATATCGAGCACTTTTTAAATTCTTTCAAATTTGATGTGGAGAAAAGAAAGAATATTCATTTTAATTTAAAGATTTAGAAATAGAAAATATTGTGGATGATCAATGTGTTTTTGTGTATGGATCTGTTCAAATTTATGGTCTATATGATAAAGAAGTTCCAATTATGCAATTGGATTCTCGCTTTACTATTGTTTATGATGTTAGGGATGGAAAATGGAAGGTGCTTCATATTCATCATTCGATTCCAATTAAAGAACAATTGGAAGATGAAGAGTTTCCAATTACTTTAGGTAAATAGGTGCAACAGGCTCGACATGAAGTTGAGGCATTATCGGCTGGGTATTCCTATATTTGTTTGATTCATCTAGAGACAGATGATGTGGAATTGATTAAAGGAAATACTATTCCTGGCTTAAAGGGGCGCTATACTCAGATGGATCATAATATATTATTAGAGCAAGTAAATCGCTTGATTACTGAACCATTTAGGCAGAGTAGTGTTGAATTTTATGATAGTACGACCATCGCAAAACGTCTTGAAGGAAAGGATTCCTTATTCCATACTTGTGAAAGTACAGATGGAACTTGCATTCTTTCGATGATTGTACCTCAAAAATATGATGAGAATAGTCGTGTTGTGAGTGTATTACCTGCCAATCGTGATTTTACGGAAGAAAAGAAGCGTGAATTAGAACAGGAAGAGGCTTTACGCCAAGAAAAGATCAAGGCTGAAAAGGCCAATAACGCCAAGTCCATATTCTTATTTAATATGTTACATGATATTCGTACATCGATGAATGCGATTTTGGGATATTCACAATTAATGAAGAAAGAATTAACATATCCTAAACTTGTTCATTATCAAGAATGATTGAACAATCGAGTCAATTATTACTCTCAATTATTAATAATGTATTGGATATGGCTCGTGTTGAAAGTGGTAAGATGGAATTGGATGAAAATTATGAAGTAGTGGGCAATATTACTTAACTTGTTTATAGTGCATTTGCGCGGAAGCTTCTAGAAAGAATATTGAATTAAACAAAATTGTGAATATCGAACACAAACATATTATTACCGATTCTACAAAGATGCAGGAAATTCTATCCAATTTAATTAGTAATGCGATTAAATATATGCCAGAAGGTGGTAAAGTTTTGATTGATGTACAAGAATTTCCTTATAATCAAGAAGGCCATACTTTAATTCAAACAAAAGTATCGGATACAGGTATTGGAATGAGTGAAGAATTCTTGCCGTCCTTATTTGAATTATTTACACGTGAAAGAAATACGACTCTATCTAAAATTCCAGGTACTGGACTTGGTATGGCTATTGTCAAAAACCTTATGGACTCAATGAATGGCAGCATCGAAGCAGAGAGTGAACTTGGTAAGGGCAGTACTTTAACGATTAGCATTCCACATAAGATTGCGTATAAAGATTATATGAATAGAAATATTGAATCTTCCAATGAGTTTGATATTGATTTTAAGGGTAAAAGAATTTTATTGGCTGAAGATAATGAATTAAATGTTGAAGTCACAACTACAATTCTTAGTGAAATGGGTTTTGTAGTTAAAGCTGTAGAAAATGGAATTCTTTGTGTGAATGAAATGCTACATAAACCTGCCAACACATACGATTTAATTTTAATGGATATTCAAATGCCAAATATGGATGGTTACAAGGCAACTGATTGCATTCGACATCTTTCACAACTTGAAAAGGCCAATATTCCAATTATAGCTATGTCTGCCAATACGTTTGAGGAAGATAAGAAAAAAGCATTTGATGTAAAGATGAATGATTATATAACGAAACCAATTGACTTTCAAAAGATGGAAGAAGTGTTAAAACAGGTATTGAGTAAGAAGGATCCTCTTAGTTGAGGGTTGTTTTATCTTATGTTGTGTAAATGATTGATTTTGTGTTAGTTTAGATGTTAAAACCGTATCTAATTCAACGAAAATAATGCGATTTAGACAAGATAGGATCATTTTCAACAAAATGCTTGGAGTTAATAATGTTTTCACATTGGCTCTTTATAATAGGACTTGGCTACTGGATGTAGTAACGGTGAACCCTCTGAATTAAAAGGATGATATCTTGAGTTCTTAAAGATTCCGATTATGTACAAGGACGTGTTTTATGTATATTTATCTGTACATTGATGTTGCCATGACTATCTTGGCTTTAGTTGAATTACTAAAAATTACATTATTGATTATAGAAAAATGTAAAAGACACTAGTTCACCTTCCCCAAAGGATTAAACTAGTGTCTTTGACATAAAATAATTCAGAGGAACCACTGTATCCAGTAGTCTTTCTGTATGATTATTAAACAATTGATATATATAAAAGTCAAGACTAATCTTGTCTAATTCACTGAAATAGAAACGATTGAAGGAGAAGAATTTATCTTCAAGATTCAATTAAATTAACAGCTCTTTTAAAGTTGTTGCATTTCATCGCGTGCTAATACAAAATGCAAGTTAGAGGTGAAAACATGCTAATTATGTATGAGATATTAAAACAATTACGGCTTCAATCTCTCAAGAACAATAAAGTGGTAAAACTCATCTTTTGTTTTAGTCTAACATTTCTAAATAGTTCACATTGACATATTGACTATATAATGGCTCATCATGGATCATAGCATTTTGAAAGAATTGATCGACATCTTCATAGTTTTTATCATCCATCGAAATATAGAATAAATCATCTTCATATTTGGCTTCGATAATATAATCTTCTCCATTGATTTCTAAGGCGAGTTTACAAGGCTTTTGTAAAACATAATATAAGTCAAATAGATCCATATAGTCAGAATCAAATTGAATCAAAGAATATAAGTCGAGTACGATATGTTTAATGATTGTTAGATCACCAAAGAAGTCCGAATAGATCAATCTTTGCGACTGGAATTCTTTCGCAATCAATAATAATTGAATGGCTTGATCTTCATTGCCTTCTTCAACATAAATCTTTGCTAGCCTAGAATAGACTTCGGGAACAGGATCAAACGTATTCGTTGCTCCTTGAAGTAAAGGATATAAACTCTTAATGATTTGTACATACTTTGGATAATCTTTTTGTACATAATAGCCATTCTTATACATATCCGCCAATTTATAGGCTGCCACAATATTTCCTTGATCACTCGCAAGTTTATAGTAGTGAAAGGCCTTCTCATAATCAGGTTGTCCCACGCGTCCATAATAGTAAATGTAGCCTAAACATTCATAGGCATCTACATAGTTTAATTTAGCAGCCATTAAATAATAGTCTTCCGCAAGATCAAACTGTTTTTGTCCATAATACCAGCCACCCAATTCCACCATATATTCTGGGTTGTTTGTTTCTTGAATTAAAAATTCTAGGGCATTTATAAATTGGATATCATCTTCGTATTGGGGATGCACCAAATCATAATAATCATCTAGTATTTGTTGCGCTTTTTCAATTGTTAATGCCATAATACACCTCAAAATAATTATATGAAACTTGTGAATTTAGGCAATACACAATGTATTGTTTTGTGTTTTTTTTATTTAAAGTTTATAATTATTTAAATAATACGAAAAAAGGAGGAGTTTCATTGGTACGTATATTAGAAAACGCAAATCGTTATAGTAAAGAAAAGGTTTTTGATTGTTATAAAAGAACATGTCAAAACGATTATTGGGACTATGATTCCATGACAAGAAAAGAAATGTTAGAACGCATGATTGAAACCTATACCCCTGAGTATTTAGCTTCTATTTGTACAACATGGGAATTAAAGGCATTAAGAAGATTATTACGTAACCAAGACTTAGAAGACGATCGTTATCGTTTTGAAAAACATGCATTAAGCTCTAAGTTTTTATATTTTGATAAAGAATTACCCGAAGAATTCAAAAAGAATGTCAAATTAGCTGTTAAAGATATTGATTTAGATCATAAGGCAGAAAAAGATGAACCAAGCTTAGTCATTCTTGGAATTATACGTGCCTTTGGCATCATTGAACCATCTTTGATTCAAGCTGTATGTAGTGCTTGTGCATACGATTATAAAGCCATTATTGAGGGGGAACTCTTTAATTTCTGGGCTTATTTAAAAGAAGATTATGAATTAATTGATCATAGTTTAGCCAATGAATATGTATATTGGGATTATAAAGATCTATTGTATAACATTCGCAATTGTCGTGTTGAACGCGAAAGATTCGAACCAAAATTCTTAGATCGAGACAGCTACATTTCTATTTTTTATCATGGTTTTGATGCGACTAATCCAGACATTAAAAAATTCTTTACAGCTGTTAAAAAAGAAGTGCCGGACATCACAAAGTTTAAAGATGAATTGTTCAACAATTTGCTTCGTGGTACTGTGAATGAAGAAAAGATCGATTTAATTCCATTCTTTAATGGATTCTCCGATTCTTTGACAAAGCGCTATCGCAAAGCTGTTGTACAAATTTCATTACCAAATTATTATGGACTAAGTATGAAAGGCTACAACGAAGCACATGAGCATGTATCTTTTAATGAGAAACTTCGTGCTCTAAATGAGAAACAAACGTATGCTTATTTAGATCAAAAAGATACACGCCTATTCTATAAGTTATACTTTAGCGTCTTAGATTATGTGAATACTTTGGAACAAATTATCCCTAATAAGAAAATTGATCCCAATAATTATATTGAACCTGATGAATTGGTCAATCTCATTGAGGCGTTCTGGAAAGAAAAAGATCGTTATATTGATGATTATGTTCAAAAGAATCCTTTGTATCTAACATATCGTAATCTGAATATTATAAAAGATTTTAAATATGGCATGCGCAAAAACTTTTTATTGGCTGTCTATGAAAAGAACTATACGGTATTAAATGATGAAGGTATCAACTATATGGTCAAGGGTTTAAATGAAAACTTAGATAAATTTATTCCGGCCGAAAAAACACCTATGTTGATTCAAACCGCAATTATGCCATTTAATGGGATGATTATCTATGATGGTTTTATTTCAACGGCCGATATGCAGCTTAGCCAGAAACTTGTTTCAAAGGCATTTGAAGACTATAGTTACGGACAAAAGATTTATTCGTTGTTGCCAAAAAATATGAATTAAAAGCAGAATTATGAGCTCATTAATACAAGAAATCAATCATTATCCAAAAGAATCTGTGTACAGTCAATTTTTTCGGATTTGTTTTCTGGATGATGTTTTTATGAAAAAATTACTTGTAAACAAATGGTTGAGCTAATTATTCAACAATATACACCAGAAAATATTGTAGATGTTTGTACAGTAAAAGAACTTAAATTTTTAAAATGAATCGTTGAAAACAATTATAAAGAAGTGGATGTTCATAAATTAAATCCTTTCGTTTGCCATAGGCGGAAACCCACTACCTTTAGGTGGTGGGAGGAGCCTTGTGAACCTTTAGCCATTAACCCTGACTCTCAATATACTTTTGTATAGTTGCTGACGATACTTCTCCAATACTGCATGCAAAGTATCCGTCTGACCAAAATATCCTTTTCTTCCAATATTGTTTAGACAGAAACGAACCATACTTTTGCCATAGGTAATATGTTGTTTCTTGTTTTACAATCTTAACAATGTCACAAACCCTATCAGTCGTATCATAACTTATTAAGAAATGTATGTGGTCTTTGTCTGTCTCCATAGCAATTATCTCGTAGCCATGAATATTGGCTATATCAAAAATCTTTTGCTTAACATCGTCAGCAATAGAACCTTTTAGTAGTTGCTTACGATATTTAGTTACAAGAACTATATGTACTTTTAGGCTGTATTTTTGTCTGTTATGACGATTATATCTATTGTCCATGAGTTGCCTCAGATAATGATTGACTTTCACTAACTAATATTATATAATATTTTTAGTGAAACATCAAAGAAAGGAGTACATCTATGCAACAGGTAACTATAACAGCAAAAGTTCAAATAGCCGTCACTGATACAAATAAAGCTATGCTTGATGAAACTATGTCTGTTTATCGGGATGCCTGTAATTATGTTTCAGACTATGTATTCCAAACTCATGATTTAAAGCAGTTTTCACTTAATAAGGTTTTGTATTCTACTCTAAGAGAAAAATTTGGTCTTAAATCGCAAATGGCTCAGTCTGTTTTGAAAACGGTTATTGCAAAATATAAAACCATTCTCGAAAATCAAAATGAGTGGATACAGCCAGCCTTCAAAAAGCCTCAGTATGATTTGGTTTGGAACAGAGATTATTCTTTAACTCAGAACTGTTTTTCTGTGAATACACTTAATGGTCGTGTTAAGCTGCCATATTTTGCTGAAGGTATGTCTAAATATTTTGACCACACAATCTACAAGTTTGGTACAGCTAAGCTCACAAATAAACATGGTAAATACTATCTTCACATACCCGTAACTCATGATGTCGAAGAAAGTAATATTTCTGACATTTGTAATGTCGTAGGTATTGACAGAGGTATTAACTTTGTCGTTGCTACTTATGACAGTAAGCACAAGTCAGGTTTTGTCAGTGGCAAAACTATTAAACAAAAACGTGCTAACTATTCCAAACTCCGTAAAAAACTCCAAATGCGAAAAACTCCATCTTCAAGGCGAAGACTGAAAGCTATTGGTTCACGAGAAAACCGTTGGATGCAAGATGTTAACCATTGTGTATCAAAGGCACTCGTTGAGAGCAATCCAAAACATACATTATTCGTACTTGAAGATTTGTCAGGCGTTAGAAATACCACAGAGCGAGTTAAAACGAAAGACCGCTATGTATCTGTATCATGGTCTTTCTATGACCTTGAACAGAAACTAATTTACAAGGCTAAGCAGAATCAGTCTTCTGTAATAAAAGTTGACCCCCGTTATACAAGTCAGTGTTGTCCTATTTGTGGACATACTGAAAAGGCAAACCGTAACAAGAAGATACATCTGTTTACTTGTAAAAACTGTGGCTATAAGTCCAATGATGACCGTATAGGAGCTATGAATCTGTATCGTATGGGAATAAACTATCTTGCTGATAGCCAAGTACCTAATACAGTTGTAACAGAGTAAACTCTGCTACAAAGGGTGCTGTCAACCACCCTATGATGTAACGCCACTTTAGATAGCAATATCTAATGGGGTTAAAGGTCGGAGACGTAAGTCGTTAGTACGACTGGGCAGTTACAAGCCCACCACCTTTAGGTAGTGGGTAGTTGACAGTATGCCATTTGAAAAGATGGCGCTTTATCGAAAATATTTATTATTTGAAAATGAAATTCCAGATGAACTGAAGGAAAGTGTTACAGAGGCTTTAAAACTTGAGGATTTCAATCAAAAAGAAAAACAAGATGAACCTTTACTTTGTTGAATTGGATTTATTCGCAGTTGTGGGACTATTGATTCCATGGTTGTTCAAAGGCAAGCACAAAAGTATGGCTTGGATCTTAGAAATTTACAAACCAATCCATTATTTAATTTCTAGACATACTATACATTTGATTATTTGATGCCAGATGATACTTATGGAGAAGTTATATTGTATTATGATTCAATTCCACATATGGATGTGATCGAAAATACGCGTCAAGATTATGAATGGATGGCTCCTGTGTTTTAAAACCAGAAAGCTATCTGTCTATTTTCTATAATGGGTATGATGATACGGATAAGATGTTCTTGTATTATTTGATTGTTTTAAAAAGAGTGAAGATGCATTTGATTTTCTAAAAATGGAACGCATTCTTGAATGTATTGAATCATGTCGTATGACGGAACATTTGATTACATTTTTCCAAAATTAGAACAATTCGATCCGAAAACAAAAGAATGATTCGAAAAAGCTATATAAAATGTCAATGCCATATTTAACAGGCATGACACTGCAGCGATATCCGTCAAAATGAAAAGGTAGAAATCTTAAAACTTGATTTCTACCTTTTTCCTATAGTTTTAATCGTTGTCTACCACAATCTTACCAGATTGAATGACTTTATTAATTTTTCTTACGTTTGAAATGTTCTCTAATGGATTTTCATTTAGACAAACTAAATCAGCCTGTTTACCAACTTCAATCGAACCATAGTCATTTTCAACTCCAACACATCTTGCGGAATTGATTGTGGCCATTTTTAAGATATCCATGTTTGAAATATCAAGTCGAGCCAAAAGCTCCATTTCATAAGCTGTGTTAGAATGGTAATTAAATGGCGTTCCTGCATCTGTACCTAAGGCAATCTGAATGCCTTTTTCATAAGCTTTCTTAACACTTTCAACATGGGCATCCTTGACTTTTAACGTCTTGTCTACGGCATACTTAGCTACCCCTTTTTCTACACCCTTATCAATAATGCATTGGGGAGCACAAAGGGTAGGAACCAAGAATGTGTTTTGTTCTTTCATACGTTCAAGACATTCATCATCTAAAAAACAACCATGTTCTATAGAATCAATACCTGCATATAATGCATTTTTAATACCTTGTAAGCCTTGGGCATGTGTAGCTGTTTTTCTTCCTGCTTTATGGGCTTCTTCAATCATGACCTTCATTTCATCTACAGTAAACTGAGCATTACCAGGTTCAACCCCTTTGGTCATAACACCGCCTGTCGCCATTATTTTAATTAAGTCTACGCCACTTCTTAGCTGAGTACGAACGGCTTTTAAACATGCATCTTTTCCATCGGCTTCAATGCCTTCTTGCCAGCCATGACCGCCTGTCATACAAATCACTTTACCTGCACAATACATATGAGGTCCTTCAATCACATGATTTTCAATAGCTTCTTTAATTTGAAGGTCATAGTTTTCTTCCGTACCCACAACACGAATAAAAGTAACGCCTGATTCTAGATATTCTTTGCAGTGTTTTTGGGCATAGAAAGCTTTTTCCATCAAGGTAAATTCTTTATTTGCACCAAAACCAACCGGTTCCATAATGTGAACGTGGCAGTTAAAAAAGCCAGGTGCAACGACGTTGGCATGAATGACTTCTTCATTTGTTTCATGATATTCTTCAATGGAAACAATTTTTCCATCTTCAATTGAAATCAATTGATCTTTCTTTGGTGTATCACTTACACCATCAATCATCATTTTTGCGTGTACAACTAATTTACTCATAATAAAACTCCTTTTTAAGTGATTTTGAACCTTGAAAGAGAAATATGCAAGTGATTTCAGAAAATAAATGTAGAAAAAGAGGGAATCCTTGGATTCCCTACAACATAGATTTAAATAAAATGTCGTTATAGTCTGGTAAAGGCCAGTCCTCTTTAGAAACATTGGTTTCAATCACATCCGTTAATTTACGAATCGTTTCCATTAATGGAAGTAATTCATCGGCCGCAAAACGAGCCGCTTGTTTTTCTGTTGTGGTTTCTTTGTTGATCAAAGCTTCTAATGTATCTAAGTGATTGGATACTAATTCTAAAGGCGTATTGATGTTTTTTAAGATTTTAACTTCTAATGGAGCATCAATTCCACTTGATTTCTTTGTTTGAATGATTTGAGCCAATTTAGCTTCATAACTAAAGATAGCTGGTAAGATTTGTTTTCTTAACATATAAGCCATTGTCTTAGCTTCAATTTGAACCACTTGGTAGTAGTTTGTGAGTAGGATACTTTCACGAGCATGCAATTCACTAGCTGAATATACATTGTGTTTTTCAAATAATTGTAGGTTCTTTGGATCTGTATAGTGAGGAAGTGCATCCGCTGTTGTCTTAAGCTCTAATAAGCCACGTTTTTGTGCTTCCTTTTTCCATTCATCGGAATATCCATTTCCAGAGAAAATGATACGCTTATGATTCTTTAATGTCTTTTGAATCAACGCAATCAAGGCTTTTGTCATATCTTCTTGTTTAACACATTCCAATTCATCCGCAAATTGTGTTAATTCTTCGGCTACGATTGTATTTAAAATAGTGTTTGGACAAGAAATGTTTAAGTTGGATCCAAGCATTCTGAATTCGAATTTATTACCAGTAAATGCGAATGGAGAAGTACGGTTACGGTCTGTAGAATCTTTTGCGATTGGAGGAAGGGTAGAAACGCCAAGTTCCAATTTACGATCGATTGTATCTACATATTCATTTCCAGCTTCAATGGCTTCAAGAATGGCAGTTAGTTCTTCACCTAAATAGATGGAGATAATAGCGGGTGGAGCTTCATCTGCACCTAAACGGTGGTCATTTCCAGCACTGGCAACAGAGATTCTTAATAAATCCTGGTATTCGTCTACACCTTTGATGATGGCAGCTAGAACGGTTAAGAAACGAATATTGTCTTTTGGAGAATCCCCAGGTTCTAAAATGTTATCTCCTTCTTCTGTACAGAAAGACCAGTTGTTGTGTTTACCACTACCATTGACACCATCAAATGGTTTTTCATGTAGTAAACATACCAATCCATGGTGAGAAGCTACTTTTTGTAGAACTTCCATAGTCAATTGGTTTTGGTCATTCGCAATATTTGTTGATGTAAATACAGGTGCCAATTCAAACTGACATGGAGCTACTTCTTTGTGTTCGGTTTTGGCATAAACACCTAGTTTCCAAAGTTCTTCATCGACTTCTTCCATATAAGCTTTTACTCGTTCAGACAAACTACCAAAGTAGTGATCATCTAATTCTTGACCTTTTACGGGAGCCGCACCAAATAATGTTCTTCCTGTTACTAATAAGTCTAGACGTTCTTTAAACATGTCTTCATCAATCAAGAAATATTCTTGTTCTGGACCTACCGTTGTTTTGATTTTATGAATGTTGTAACCCATAATGTTCAATAAACGAACAGCAGCTTTGTTTAAGGCGTCGTTACTTCTCAATAATGGTGTTTTCTTATCCAAAGCACTACCATCGTAAGAGCAGAATAAGGTTGGAATATATAAAGTCTTTTCTTTGACAAAAGCTAGAGAAGTTGGATCCCATGCGGTATATCCTCTGGCTTCGAAAGTGGCACGCAATCCTCCACTTGGAAAACTTGAGGCATCGGGTTCACCTTTGATTAATTCTTTTCCTCTAAAATCTGAAATAACAGATGTTGGCCCTGTTGGATTGATAAACGCATCATGCTTTTCAGCTGTAATACCTGTCATTGGTTGGAACCAGTGCGTATAGTGAGTTGCACCCTTATCCATAGCCCAGTCTTTCATGGCGTTTGCGACTACATCTGCGATCTCTTTAGGAAGTTCCTTTCCTTTTTCCATTACATCCATCATTTGTTTGTAGACGGCATGAGGCAAGTATCTTTGCATAGCAGATGTACTGAATACGTCACATCCAAAATATTCATCGACAATTTTCATTTTTCTAGTATCCTCCTGTCGCGTATATAATATCATTATTTTCATAAATGTTTTGAGAAATTTTTCTTTTTTTTCAAAAAAACTCCTTTTTTTACGTATATGAGTATGTAGAAAATCTCTACTAGAAAAGAGGTGCTCATGTGTAGCGCAAATTTATTAAATGATTTCGCCTTCAAGTATGTGTTTGGTAAAGATTG
>OLRA01001098.1_pt1 | contig 33518 bp, 29 predicted proteins | sample 1673011 | NCBI WGS metagenome assembly OLRA01 (sample SAMEA3136746, study PRJEB25190) | human gut metagenome | reverse complement strand
TTTCCTACATCAGGGGGGATTTTGTCTATTGTCCGTTTTTACTGGTTCAGTTCACTTCTCTTTACCGGAATAATTTATCCGTTGTCAATAGTTGGGCTCTTCCCAGTTTTCCGGCTCCCAGCCCTTTGGCGGGATAGGATCTCTATAGGAGCCATCCATTTCTCTGTAAGCCATACGCAGACGGCTGATGCGCCAGGCGCCGTCTTCGCACTTTACAAAATCATCGCAATATACCATCCAGCCCTCCACCACCTGGCCGTCGTCAAAATAAACCATGTGATCCTCATACTGGAACACACCCCGGGCGTGGGTATCGTCTATGAGCCAGACCATAGGCTGATGGCCCATATGCATTGTCTGCATGTCCTTATTGCTCCATTTGGCGTTGAGGGCTTGGGTACGCTTGTTCTTAGTCACCAAATGCCGCCCCATGTAGTAGGCAAAATCGTCGGTAAAGAGCTCCATGGCGTACTCTTCCTTTTTCATGTCCATTGCCCACCAGTAAAAGTATTTGCACTCTATCACCTTTTGCAGCTGGCACAGCTGCTCCGGTGTGTACTCCTGCCTGCGGACATTTTTAATGACCTCCAGCACCATTTCCCCAAATTTTTTGTCAAAAGGTACAGCTTGTGTCGCCATGCTTAGTTCTCCTTTCAAGAACTCCTTCTTTTATTCCGTCTGCCATACTCCGGGCAGGCCCTTACTGACAAAATAATAACACCCCTTGCGGTACTCCAGCTGACTATTATTGTGTTTTTTCCTGTCCGGCTGCTCCACAAAAAATGCAATTTTACTTCAAGGCGGCAAATAGTTGGTGATTTCCAAATTTTCGTCTCGCTTTTTGATGGAAAGTAAAACTTTTTGACGCCGTGCCGTCCTCAGCTTCAGGGGAAACTGTCTATAAAAAGCCTGCCGGGTATGTTAAACTTAATATAAAGATTAACAATGTATCCTGCGGAACTGTTGCCCCCCGCAGGTAGACCAGGAGGATGATCATGTCTTTTGACACACTGTTTTCACCAATAAACATCCGTGGGCTCTGTCTGCCTAACCGGGTCGTCATGTCTGCCATGGGCACTCATATGCCCGCCGCCAGTGCAGACGGCCGCTCCGTCACGGATCAGATGATCGCTTATCATGTAGCACGTGTAAAGGGCGGCTGTGGCCTCAACACCACAGAGGTCTGCGCCGTGGACGCCGCCAGCGCTCCCACGGGTTTCCTTTCCATTGCCGATGACGAGCACATTCCCGGGCTGCGCAGTCTGGCTCAGGCAGTACACCAGGCAGGCGGTCACATTGCCCTGCAGCTGTGGCAGGGTTCCCTGGCCGTGAGCAGCGATCCTGCGGCGGAAAAGCTGATTCCCTCCCGCCTCAGCACCTGGCCTGCCTACAATATACCCGAGATGAGCCAGGAGCGCATACTCTCCGTTATAGACGCCTACGGCAAGGCTGCCGCCAGAGCGGTTTCCGCCGGCTTTGACATGCTGGAGTTCCACTGTGGTCACAACTATCTGCCCCACTCCTTCCTCTCTGCGGCTTTCAACAAGCGGAAAGACCAGTGGGGCGGCAGCGCCGAAAACCGCATGCGTTTCCCTCTGGAGTGCATCAAGGCCATCCGGGCCAACATGCCTGAGGACATGCCCCTGTCCATGCGTGTCTGCTGGCAGGACGACCAGCTGAAGGACGGCCTTACTCCGGAGGAAGTCATAGACTTCTGCAAAGAGGCAGGCAAGCTGGGAGTGGACCTGTTGAACGTCTCCCGGGGAAATACCGTCACCACTGCCAACTACTATGAGGTGCCCCCCGTGGACCTGCCCAACGGATTCAATGTGGAAGCCGCTGCCCGTATTCGTCGGGAGACCGGTATGATCACCATGGTATGCGGCAGGATAAACACCCCTGAGCTGGCTGAGGAGATACTTACCGCAGGCAAAGCCGATATGGTGGTCATGGCCCGCGCTCAGCTGGCCGATGCGAATTTCTGCAACAAGGCCAAGGACGGAAAGCTCAACTCCATTAAATACTGCATAGGCTGTGATCAGGGCTGCTACGATTTGTTCCACAAATCTTTAACCGACAGCAGCATCCCACATATAACCTGTCTGCGCAACCCCCTGCTGTGTCAGGAAAACAGCCGCACACTAAAGAAAACTTCCTCACCCAAGCGCGTGCTTATAGCCGGCGGAGGAATAGGCGGCATAGAGGCAGCCGACGCTCTGAACACCTGTGGCCACACTCCCATTCTCTGCGAGAGCGGTGATCATCTGGGCGGTCAATTTATGCTGGCCGGCAGAGCTCCCCGAAAGGGTGACTTCTCCATGGCCGTGGACTACGCGGTGAAGAACGTATATGACGAGGGCCTTGACATTCGCCTGAACACCTCGGTGACCCCTGAACTCATAGAAGCCGAAAGGCCCGATGCTGTGATTTTGGCCGTAGGTTCCTCCCCCTTTGTACCCCCTATCCCCGGCCACGACGGGGAAAATGTGGTGAACTCCCATGAGGTGCTCTCCGGCCGGGAGGTAAAGCCCGGCAACATCGTGGTTATTGGCGGCGGTCTGGTGGGTATCGAGGTTGCCGAGTATCTGGCCCACCGGGGCAGCCATGTGACCGTTGTGGAAATGGGCAAGGCCATTCTCGGTGACCTGGGATTCCCCCGCCGTGTGGGCACCCAGAAAGCCATGAAGCAGGAGGATATCACCGTACTTTTGAACAGCGCCTGCCGCCGCATCACCGGGAACAGCGTGGTGGTTGAAACCGCCGGCAAAGAGAAGGAGCTGCCCGCCGATACTGTGGTCATGGCCGCCGGTTCCCGTTGCCGGGACACCAAGGCTCTCCAGGAAACCTGCGACAAGCTGGGCATTCCCTGGTATCTCATCGGCAGCGCCAAGGAAGTGGGCTTTGCCCTGGATGCTATCCGGGACGCTTACGACGCTGTTCTGGATATAAACCAATAAGCTCGGATATGGATGTTAAGCGGCCCCGCCGGAAAAATTTCCGGCGGGGCCGGAGACTGTCGAAAAGCTCTAAATCCAGTGAAAAATAACAGAGCCGCAGGGGAGCACGAGGGGGCAAGGCCCGCCTCGTGATACAATAACCCGCCACAGAAAAGCCTTGAGCTTCAAGGCTTTTCGGGCGCAGCAGCATTTTGCCAAAGGCAAAATGCTTGGCGGGAGAAGAGCAGTCAAAAAAGTTTGTGAGGACTTTTTTGACAAGCTATGGCCCCGCCGGAAAAATTTCCGGCGGGGCCTGGTTTATGTTTTATTTTTTCGCCTCTTCGCTTCTTTTTTGCAGCTTGTGCTTTTTCCCGTCCGGCGTCACGATGTAGGTGTTTTCCAGCACATCTATGGTTGCCCGGCGAAAGTCCGCAATATACTCGGCCCGCAGGGCAGCGCGTTCCCGCTGTTCAGCATCCGTCAGCTCCCGCTCCCTGGCCAGGCGGCTCAACTCATTTATCCGGTCTATCTTCTTCTGTTCCATTTCAATCATCCATTCCGCCGCCTTGGGGGCGGCACAAAATTTAAGTAAACTTCTCATCTTGTCCCGCAAGTCAGTTCAATGACAAGATGATTGATAAATTATATTTTATAACATTAACCGAGTGAAAAGCAGCTTTGCTCTGTCACTCCTCTATGGTGCCCAGCTCGTCCAGAGTCAGCTCAAAAGCCGGTATGAAGTGTTCCATAAAATACCTGACCTCCGGCAGTGGGCTCTGCTCCAATATCTGTCGGGTCTGCTTCTCGGCGGATATGAATTCATCGTTGCCCGCCCGGCGTTCTTCTATACATTTTATATAGGCAGAAAGCTTGTCGGCGGCCTTGACCAAATCGTGGCAGCGCTTCTCCGTTTCTCCATTTATCAACGGGCAAAATGCCCCTCGCAGCTCCTCCGGCAGAGTGGCCAGCAGCTTACGGCAGGCAATGTTCTCTACTTCCTTGTAAGCCGCGTTTATCTCCGGACTATAATACTTTATAGGGGTGGGAAGATCCCCGGTCAGTATCTCGGAGCTGTCATGATACAGTGCAACGGCGGCATATTCGTTTGGCTCACAGGGGACATGAAACACATCCCGACGTATCACCCCCAAGGCGTGGGCTATCACCGCCACCATGTGGCTGTGTTCCTGGATGTTCTCCGGCAGGGAGTTACGCATCAGGCTCCAGCGGCCGATATAGCGCATCCGGGAAATATAGGCAAAAAAATTGTCGCTCATATTATATCTGGTTCTCCATATAGTAATGTGGCTTTGATTTTATCATCTTTACGGATTTTTTTCAACGTTTATCAGGAGTTTACAGGAAAAGTGTTGCAAATCGCAAAAACTGGTGTTAAACTTTACGTTTGTGTGTAAATATATTTTGTAACTTGAAAAGGCAGGGAGCGCTTTATATGGATAAGCTTAGAAACGTAGCCATCATAGCCCATGTCGACCACGGCAAGACCACCCTGGTGGACGAGATGCTCAAGCAGTCCGGCGTATACCGGGAGAACCAGGAAGTGGTGGAGCGCGTCATGGACTCCAACGACCTGGAGCGTGAACGTGGCATAACCATCATGGCAAAGAATACCGCCGTCTGGTACGGCGATACCAAGATAAATATAGTAGATACTCCGGGCCACGCCGACTTTGGCGGCGAGGTGGAGCGCATACTGAAGATGGTCAACGGAGTCATCCTTCTGGTAGACGCCGCCGAGGGTCCCATGCCCCAGACCCGTTTCGTGCTCAGCAAAGCTCTTGAGCTGGGCCACCGGGTTATCGTGGTGGTCAACAAGATAGACCGCCCCGACCAGCGCATCCACGAGGTTGTGGATGAGGTACTGGAGCTGCTCATGGATCTGGACGCCACCGACGAACAGCTGGATTCCCCCATGCTCTTCTGCTCAGGCCGTCAGGGCACCGCCAGCTATTCCCCCGACGTGCCCGGTACCGACCTTAAGCCTCTGTTCGAGACCATACTGGAGTACATCCCCGCCCCGGACATGGATACTGATGCCCCCTTCCAGATGCTGGTGAGCAACATTGACTACAATGAATATGTAGGCCGTATCGCCATTGGCCGCATTGAGCGGGGCATCATTCGCCAGAACCAGGAAATTGAGGTCTGCAATTACCATGACCCGGATGCCCCCGCCAGGAAGGCCAAGGCCGTCTCTCTCTATCAGTTTGACGGGCTGGACCGTGTCCCCGTAACTGAGGCGGGAGCCGGCAACATAATAGCCATGAGCGGCATAGGCGATGTTACCATAGGCGACACCATCTGCGCCAAGGGCTTTGCCGAGGCTCTGCCCTTTGTGAAGATAAGCGCCCCCACTCTGGAGATGACCTTCTCCGTCAACGACAGCCCCTTTGCCGGCAGAGAGGGCAAGTTTGTCACCTCCCGTCAGATAAAGGACCGTCTCATGCGGGAGACTCTGAAGGACGTATCCCTGCGGGTAAGCGAGATCGAGGGCAGCACCGACGGCTTTAATGTGGCAGGCCGGGGCGAGATGAGCCTTTCTATCCTTATAGAGACCATGCGCCGTGAGGGCTATGAGTTTCAGGTGTCCCCTCCGAGAGTGCTGTATCAGGAGATTGACGGCAAGCGCTGTGAGCCCGTGGAGCGGGTGGTGGTGGACGTGCCCTCGGATTACATGGGCTCCGTCATGGAGAAGCTGGGCGCCAGGAAGGGAGAATTTCTGGAGATGACCCCTGTGGGCAGCCGTATGAAGCTGGAGTTCCTTGTCCCCTCCAGAGGTCTCTTCGGCTACCGCAACGAATTTCTCACAGATACCAAGGGCGAGGGTATATTGGCCTCCGTATTTGAGCGCTATGAGCCCTACAAGGGAGATATAGCCCGGCGCAGCACCGGCTCCCTCATCGCCTTTGAGACCGGCGAGGCCGTGGCCTACGGCATATGGAACGCTCAGGAAAGAGGCGCCATGTTCATCACTCCCGGCACCAAGGTATACGCCGGAATGGTGGTGGGCGTCTGCAGCAAGAGCGAGGACGTGCCCGTGAACGTCTGCCGCACAAAGCATCTGACCAACACCCGCGCCTCCGGCTCCGATGAGGCCCTGCGTCTGGTGCCCCCCAAACAGATGAGCCTGGAACAGTGCCTGGAGTTTCTTGCCGACGACGAGCTTCTGGAGGTCACCCCCAAAAACCTGCGTCTGCGCAAGCGTATCCTGGACCACAGCCAGCGCATGAAGGCCGTAATGCGGAATAAATAAAATATATTGATATTGTATATCGAACAGGTCAGTCCTTTTCATAGGGACTGACCTGTTCGATTTGTCGATCATTTTCCCCGGCTGTCAGCCCCGGGCGATGAGTTCCCCGGCCATTGTGAAAAGTTCTTCCTCTGTAAGGGCCCCGTCCAGCTGGGTCATAAAATACTTGATGCCGTCCATATCCCAGAAAACGCTTTGAACATGCACGATCTCCGGATATTCGGAACCATAGGAAAACACCAGTTCTCCGCTGTCCCTGGCCGCCTTGTCCTCAGCCGTAAGCTCATAGCCCAACGGAACCACCTTGTTGACATAGCTGTCATATATGACCTCCACCCCGCCGATCACCCGGCTTTTGTCTCCGGACATATCCAGCGCGGTATGGAATTTATCAACATCCAGAGAGAGCCTGTCCCCCTCCTTTTCATAGTTCAGGGAGAGGGAGCGGTATTCCTCAATAACGCCGCCGCTCTTGTCCGTAAAACTTTTTTCCTCTATACCGCCGTCGGTGAAGCTGTATCCGTTTTCAAAGCTCTCCGTCATAAGGGGCACATAGCCCAATTCAGACAGGCAATACTCTGCCGTGGGCAACTCCCTGAACTTCCGTCCCGTCTCTTTTGCATTCCAGCTGCCCATCTCCCCGCTGGCAGCATAGGCCGTGACGGACAGGAGCATCACCGCCGCAATGGCGGCTATCACGGTGCGCCTCAGATTTGTTCTTTTCGTCCTCGGCTTCTCCTCCCGCCCCTTATCTGCGGCACAGGCCAGACTTGCCTCCAATATTCTTCTCTTTGCCTCTTCAGGCAGCTTTATGCTCTCCACTGCATTTTTGATTTCATAGACTTCCATTTCCGTCTACTCCTTTCCCATAGATAGCTTCAGCATCTTCCGTCCGTATTCCAGCCGCTTTCTCGCCGCCGCCGGGGAAATGCCCAGCATACCTGCCATCTCGGCGGTTTTATAGCCCGCTATATAATGGAGATAGATGGCAAGCCTGTACTTTGGCGGCAGGCTCAAAAGCTCATACATCACTTCCCTGTCCTGCTCCTCCCGGCACAGCTCCCTCATATCATCCAGACTAACCCAGTTCCGGCGCCTGTCCGCCCTGAGCATATCCCGGCATTTGTTTGATGCAACCTTTATAAGCCAGGCCTTCTGGTGCTCCTTATCTGCAAAGGCCGGTGCCTTTTCAATATACTTTATGATGGTTTCGGACACGGCGTCTTCAGCGTCGGCCTGATTTCCAAGCATTGTGAAGCTGAGGCGAAACAGCATATTGCCCCAGTCATTTACCGCCGTCTCTACCTCTTCCATGCCTGGTCTTTCTGTCAGCCTTCTCATTTCACTCTCACCCCCTGTCATTATAATCAAATCCGGAAAAGATCCAATACCCTCAGCTTCTTCCTCCTTTCATCCTATACACGCCTGGGCATACCGTTTTGTGATATCTGCTTTTTTATTATGCCGTCACTCCTGTTCCTCCGCCCCTTCCGGCCTGTTTCATATATGTAAACAAAGCCGATATATCCTTTAAAAATCAACAAAAGCCTTGACTTGCAGCAGATATGATGCTAATATATTTGAGCTTGTGCATGGTACAGGCGCCCGCGTTCCCGGCTATGGGCTCATGCCGCTTTTGCGGCAGCCTTTCACCCCCATTGCTTAGGCGCAGGGTATAGTATTTATTTGAAAGGGGTATAACCACTATGATCACCAAAGAAGTCAAGACCCAGGTCATCAGCGAAAACGCCACCCACGAGGGCGACACCGGCTCCCCCGAGGTCCAGATCGCCATTCTGTCCCAGCGTATCCGTGAGCTCACCGAGCATCTCAAGCAGCACCCCAACGACGACCACAGCCGTCTGGGCATGTACAAGATGGTCGGTAAGCGCCGCCGTCTGCTGGACTACCTGGCCAAGAAGGATATCGAGCGTTACCGCGCTATCATTGCAAAGCTGAACATCCGCAAGTAATTGCGGCCTTTCAGCTTCTACTGAGGTTTATGAAGGTTTTTATGGAGAGACAATTTAATATTGTCTCTCCAGTTTCATTTAAAAGAAAGTTTCACTTTCTTTTAAATGAGGAATCACACTTCGCTCCATGCCTCGGTCGTATGCCTGGGGCATACGATTCGACACTCCGCTCCGTGAGAAGTGTTTTCCGCGACGTACACGCCGCCGCGGAAAACGATCGAAATCATTTTTTCGCCGGGGCGAAAAAACTCTGCGAGGCTTTCCCCGGTTTCTCAGCCTCCCTTTTATTGTAAAAGACCCCCTGTCCAAAGGTAAACAATGTACTGCCCTCATTGCTTAGTATTTGAAAAAGGTCCCGCCTCCGGGCAAAGGCCGGGCTTTTTTCAAGTGCTAAGTATGGGGGATGTACGGAATTTTAAAGGAGAATCCAGATGATAATCACCAACAAGCAGTTCCCCAACTACAGAAAGTACGAAATGATGTACGAAGGTCGTCCCCTGTCCATGGAAGTTGGCAAGATGGCCGAGCTCTGCAACGCCGCCGTGCTGGTAAAATACGGCGATACCACCGTGCTGGTCACCTGCACCGCTTCCGCCCGCCCCAAGGACGGCATTGATTACTTCCCCCTCTCTGTGGACTTCAACGAGAAGCTCTACGCTGTAGGCCGCATTCCCGGCAGCTTCATGCGCCGTGAGGGTAAGCCCAGCCTGCCCGCAGTGCTGGCCTCCCGGCTTATCGACCGGCCCATGCGTCCCCTTTTCCCCTCCGACCTGCGCAACGACGTAGTCATTGCCTGCGAAGTGCTCAGTGTAGACAGAGACTGCTCCCCGGAGATAACCGCCATGATCGGCGCCTCCGCCGCCGTCTCCATTTCCGACGTGCCCTTTAACGGCCCCATCGCCGGCATAGTCCTGGGCTGGGACGGGGAGAAGTACCTCTTTAACCCCACCAAGGCTGAGCGTGAGCACAACCGTATGACCACCACCGTCGCCGCCACTCACAAGAAGATAGTCATGATAGAGTCCGAGGCTGACCAGGTTCCTGACGACGTGATGTATGAGGGCATTGTCCAGGCCCATGAGCATCTTCAGCCCGTGCTGGATCTCATTGACAAGATGGTGGCCGAGATAGGCAAGCCCAAGTTCCAGTATGAGCGCGCCGCCTTTGACGACGAACTCTTTGAGAAGCTGGTTGCCAATGAGTTTGAGTCCATGGAATACTGCATGGACACCGATGACAAGAATGTCCGTGAGGCCAGAGTCAACGACTGGATCACCATGGTTCAGGAGAAGTACGGCGAGGAGCATCCCGATCTCATGCAGTACATGGATGAGATACTCTACAAGCTCCAGAAGAAGGTCGTCAAGAAATGGCTGCTGGCCGGCAAACGTGTGGACGGCCGTCAGATGAACGAGATTCGTCCCCTGGCCGCCGAAGTGGGTGTCATTCCTCTGGTACACGGCTCCGGCCTCTTTACCCGCGGCCAGACTCAGGTCCTCTCCATAGCCACTCTGGCTACCCTCAGTGAGAGCCAGAAGCTGGACACCATCTGGGAAGAGGAAGAAAAGCGCTTCATGCACCACTACAACATGCCCGCCTATTCCACCGGCGAGGCTCGTGCCAGCCGCTCCACCGGACGCCGGGAATACGGCCACGGCGCTCTGGTTGAGAAGGCTCTGGAGTCCGTCATCCCCGATGTGGAGGATTTCCCCTACGCTATCCGTGTAGTCTCCGAGGTCCTCTCCTCCAACGGCTCCACCTCCCAGGGCTCCATCTGCGGAACTACCCTGGCCCTTATGGATGCCGGCGTGCCCATCAAGGCCCCTGTGGCAGGCATCTCCTGCGGCCTTATCCAGGACGGCGACGACTTCACCACCTTTATCGATATCCAGGGCGTTGAGGACTTCCACGGTGAGATGGACTTCAAAGTGGCCGGTACCAAGCAGGGCATCACCGCCATCCAGATGGATCTGAAGAACGACGGCCTCAAGCACGAGATCGTCAAGGAAGCTTTCTCCATCACCAAGGAGGCCCGCTTCCAGATTCTGGACGCCATTATGCTCAAGGCCATTGCCGAGCCCCGGAAGGAGCTGGCCAAGTCCGCCCCCAAGATGATCCAGATGAAGATCAACCCCGACAAGATCCGTGAGGTCATCGGCTCCGGCGGCAAGGTCATCCAGAAGATTACCGCCGACACCGGCTGCAAGATAGACATAAACGACGACGGCAGCATCTTCATAGCCAGCAGCGACATCGAGGCCTGCCGTGCCGCCCGCAAGACCATCGAGGACATCGTCTTCGAGCCTGTGGTGGGTGCCCTCTATTACGGCGAGGTCAAGCGCATCATCTCCAATCTGGGCGCTTTCGTAGAACTGGCACCCGGAAAGGATGCAATGTGCCACATCAAGGATCTGGAGTTCAAGCGCACCGAGAAGGTCGAAGACGTTCTCAACGTTGGCGACAAGACCTGGGTCAAGTTCATCGGCATCGACGAAAAGGGCCGCTGGAACATTTCCCGCAAGGACGCTCTCAGAGAGCGCGGCGAGGCTTAAGGCTCCGATACACCACCAAGTTAACATTACACGGCAGGGGACACCTCGTCCCTGCCGTGTATTTTATGCTGCATGAAAGAGGGGAAAATATGAAAAGAGAGAGATTTCAGTCAAGACTTGGCTTTCTGCTGGTGAGCGCCGGCTGTGCCATAGGCATAGGCAACGTGTGGCGCTTTCCCTATGTCACCGGCGTAAACGGCGGAGGCGTGTTTGTACTCTTCTACCTGCTGTTCCTCATCATTATGGGCGTGCCGGTTCTGACCATGGAGCTGGCCGTAGGCCGTGCCAGCCGGAAAAGCGCTGTACTGGGCTACAAGGCTTTGGAAAAGCCGGGCAGCAAGTGGCATATCCACGGCTGGTTCTGCGTGATAGGCTGCTATCTGCTGATGATGTATTACACCACTGTGTCCGGCTGGATGCTGGGCTACTTCTTCAAGTTTGCCGGCGGGGCCTTCAACGGCCTAGAAGTCTCTGCCGTGGACGGGGTGTTCTCCGCCATGCTCTCCGACCCGGTGGAGATGAGCATTTGGATGGCCATCACCGTGCTGGCGGGCTTTCTGGTGTGCAGCTTCGGCATTCAGAAGGGCCTGGAGCGGATAACCAAGTGGATGATGGCCGCCCTTCTGCTGCTAATTGTGGTGCTGGCAATAAACAGCGTCAGCCTGGACGGCGCCATTGAGGGCGTCAAGTTCTACCTGCTGCCGGACTTTGAGCGGGCCGCCCAGGTGGGCATAGGCAACGTGGCCACCGCAGCCATGAACCAGTCCTTCTTTACTCTGAGTCTGGGCATTGCCGCCATGGAGATCTTCGGCAGCTATATGTCTAAAGACCATAGCCTCACCGGCGAGGCCGTGCGCATCTGCGCCCTGGATACCTTCGTGGCCCTGATGGCAGGCATGATAATCTTCCCCGCCTGCTTCAGCTTCGGCGTGGAGCCGGACTACGGTCCCACTCTTATCTTCGTCACCCTGCCCCGCATCTTCGTGGACATGGCCGGCGGCCGCCTCTGGGGCGCCCTGTTCTTCCTGTTCATGTTCTTTGCAAGCTTTACCACTGTCATTGCCGTATTTGAAAACCTCCTGTCCAGCTGCATGGACAATTTTGGCTGGAGCCGGAAAAAAGCTGTTATAATAAACTGCGTTTTTGTGCTTATCGCCAGCCTCCCCTGCGTGCTGGGCTACAATGTGTGGAGCGACCTGCGCCTCATCGGCGGCCGGGACGTGCTGGATACCGAGGACTTTATCGTCAGCAATCTCCTGCTGCCTATCGGTTCCCTCATCTACCTGCTTTTTTGTGTCAGCAAGTGGGGCTGGGGCTTTGACAATTACCTGGCCGAGGCCAACCAGGGCAGCGGCCTGAAGATGTCCCCCAGGCTGAAACGCTATTTCCAGTTCGTTCTGCCTCTGCTTATTTTGGTTATTCTGATTCAGGGGCTCATCTGATTCCCGGACAGATACATAAACGAAGCTCCCGGCCGCTGGCCGGGAGCTTCGTTTATTCGGGTTTTCCCGATTCCCTGATATTATTTTTTCTTTACAAACAGCAGGATAAGGGCGGTCACCGCCGGGAACAGCACCGCCGCCACCGGCCAGACTATCCAGCTTCTGTCCCAGCCGCCGGTGATGAAGCTGTAGGCCAGAAATCCCGCCAGCACCAGCGTCCAATACAACTGGCTTATTTTGGAGATGAGCGGCTGCTTTTTCTTCTCCTCCCGGGTATACTCCCCCTCCTCCAGCAGTCTTTCAAATCCGCCCCAGACCGTGCCGCTGCGCACCAGCAACATCACGCCCAGCCCCACAATCACCAGCGTCAGACACAGCATTTCCACTTGCAGCAGCTCCCTGTCATCCGTCAAAGCGGCGCCTCCGAAGAGCGGTATTGCGGCGAGAATACACAGACACACGCCGATAATATTATTGCGCATATACCTCTCTCTGTACTGCTCCCGGCGCTCCTTCACCATGCCGCTCACACCGTACTCCGTCTCAAAAATCTGGCTGTCCAAATACTCAAAGGCGGAGGTCTTGCCGCCGCTGTATATAAATATGGCTACAGCCATTGCCACCATTACCAGCAGCACCGCCAGCCCTATTCCTGCAACACTGCCTTCGGGAATACCAGAGCCCGGCGTTTCGCTGAGCGCCGCCAGCATCATCAGACATATGGGGGAAATTATGCACAGGAACACTCCCCAGGCTATCCATCCGGCAGTCTTTGCCTTTATGGTCAGAAAGGCGTTGGCCTCCTCCATGGAGACACGCCTGAGGCTTGGCTTCTCCTCCCCCGGCAGCGCCGGAGTTTCGGTCTGCTCGTCTCCCATTTCATCCAGAAGCAGATAGTCGGTACTGACGGAAAAGAGCTTTGCAAGCCTTATTATCTTTTCCAGATCCGGTATGGACTGGGCCCCCTCCCATTTGGATATGGACTGGCGGCTGACCCCCATTTGCTCGGCCAGCTCCTCCTGAGACCAGCCGCTCTTTTTTCTCAGCTGTATAAGTTTTTCTGCAAATATCATTGTAAGCCTCCTGCTGTCTTTTTTCTCCCCTGTGGGCAGTATCAGCTTAGCATTTTTCTCCGGTTTCCACTACCAACCCGCTCCTGTCAATTTGTCAACCGGCAGTTGCATCCGGCGGACCGCAGCTTTACACAACCGAGCCAGATAAAAAGGACTATGCCCAAATATCATTAAGAAGCTGTACAAGAATTTGCGCAGCTTCTTTTTTATTTATTTTATTATTTTTTCTCATCGCCGGGAGCCATGGGTTCTGCCTCCCGGACGGTGAGTAGTCTCCCATCTACGGTGAAGCGGAGCGTAAAACCCGCAAATTCCATGGCATAGAGGCGCTCCGGGTCATGCTGATACCGGGGCCGTGGGTCTCTCGCCAGCACGGCGGTCAAAGCCTCCAGCTTGTCCTCCGGCAGGATTGAAGCCACTCCCGGAGCATAAGCCACCTTCAGGCTCTCTCCCGCATCCGGGGCAAAGCCCCCTGTAGCATTCTCCTTACAGTCAGCATAGGGCACATAGGGTTTGATATCAAAGATGGGCGTGCCGTCCATAAGGTCGGCTCCCCCCACTCTCAGCACCTTGCCCAGGCCCTCCCTGTCCTCCACCGCCAGCAGCCTCACGCAGGACAAGCCCAGGGCGTTGGGACGGAAGGGGGAACGGGTGGCAAAGACACCCAGGCGCTGATTACCTCCCAGCCGGGGCGGACGCACCGTAGGTGACCAGTCGTCCCGGAGGTTTTCTGAAAACTGCCAGATTAGCCACAGGTGGCTGAAGCCCTCTATACCCCTAAGCGCCTCGGGGATTCGATACTCCGGTTCAAAGACAACAATACTCTCCAGCTGCTCCACTATCCCAGCCTGGCGTGGTATGCCGAATTTCCCGAAAAAATCACTGTGCATCCTGGCTATAGGCCTTATAACATGTTCCATCACATCAGGCTCTCCAGCATTTTGAGAGCATTCATGGACAGCCAGTTCACCAGCATATGGAAGAAAATACTGCACCATATGGTATTGGTGCGCTCGTACACCCGGCACAGCAATATGGACACAGGGATATACTGGATTATAAATATCCAGTATGTGCTGTCCAGCAGGGCGTAGCCATAGACATGGTAGGCGCTGAAGGCCAGAACCGACACGGCATAGGCTGCCCACCGGTTATACCGGCGCAGGACGCCGAATATTCCGGCCCGGAACATGCACTCCTCCACTATTGGAGCCAGGAAAACAGCCATGGCTGATACCTTGCCCCATTCCAGCCCCGCCATATCCATGAGTGCGGAGTTGTTTGGGTTTTCGCTTCCGGTCCAGGGGAGAAGCAGCAAAATACCCGCCACAGCAAGGTTCCCAAGGTACATAAGGCCGTAGTTCGCCAGTATTTCTATAACGCAGTGTCCCGGTCTGTCCCACAACGGATCAAAGTCCCGGCGCAGGAAACGGAACAGGAACAAAAGCATGTATGCCGTACCTATGACATAGCAGAGCAAGTTCAGGTCCGCATCGCTCAGGCCGAGGCTGGGCGCCGCCAAGGCCAGAGCCAGAGGCAGCAAAACTATATGCACCGGCAGGTAAAGAAGAGCTGCCACAGACTCTCCCCGGCTGAGCCGGCTTGTAAATTCTACAGGGTTTCTTCTCATCAGCTTCTTGCCTTTCTTTGCAGTTCGTAAAGCAGGTTCATGGCCTCAATGGGAGTGAGGCTGTTAAGATCGGTGCTGAGGAGCATTTTCCTCACCTGGTCGGCCCCTATATCCGCCAGACTTATTTGGTCGTCCGGGCCGCTCTCTCCTTTGGGCACAGCCCCGGCGCCGCTCTTTTCCAGCTCCTTCAGATATCCCTTGGCCTTGGCAATTATACTCTCCGGCAAGCCCGCCAGCTTCGCCACTTCTATGCCGTAGCTGTCATCGGCAGCGCCGGGGACTATCTTACGCAGAAAGACCAGATTGCCCCCCTGCTTCTTGGCGGTTATATTGTAGTTGCGTACCCCCTGTAGCTGGCCCTCCAGAGCGGACAGCTCATGGTAATGGGTGGCGAACATGGTCTTGGCCCCCAGCTTCCGCTTGTCGGCACAATACTCCAGCACTGCCCTGGCTATGGCCATGCCGTCAAAGGTGGAGGTGCCCCGGCCTATCTCGTCCAGGATAAGCAGAGAAGCGGCGCTGGCGTGCCTCAGTATATCCGCCATCTCGCTCATCTCCACCATGAAGGTGGACTGGCCGGAGGCCAGGTCGTCGGAAGCGCCGATGCGGGTGAATACCCGGTCCACGATGCCTATGGTGGCGCTCTTTGCCGGGACAAAGGAACCTATCTGGGCCATGAGAACAATGAGAGCCGTCTGGCGCATATAGGTGGATTTGCCCGCCATATTGGGACCGGTGATTATAGCCACCCTGTCCTCGCTGTCGTTCAGGTAGGTATCATTGGGGACGAAGAGCACCTTTTTCAAGGTCTGCTCCACCACCGGGTGACGGCCCTGGATTATCTGCAAAGTCCGGGAGGCATCCACCTCCGGGCAGGTGTAGTTGTTGCGTACCGCCACTTCCGCCAGGGAACAGAGCACGTCCAATCTGGCCACGGCCTCCGCCGTGGCTTTTATTCTGTCCACCTTGGCCGCCACGCTGCGGCGCAGCTCGTCAAAGTATTTGAATTCCAGCTCGTTTATCCTGTCCCGTGAGGTGAGGAGGGTATTCTCCAGCTCCTTCAGCTCCTGGGTGAAGTAGCGCTCGTTGGACACCAGGGTCTGCTTTCTTATATAGTCCTCCGGCACATTCTCCACTCCGGCGGACTTGGGGATGTCTATGTAATAGCCGAAGACTTTGTTATAGCCCACCTTCAGCTTCTTTATGCCGGTGCGCTGGCGCTCCCGCTCCTCCAGCTCCTTTACCATCTGGGCCCCGTTGTCCCGGATGTTACGGAGCCGGTCCACCTCCTCGGAGTAGCCCGGGCGCAATATGCCCCCTTCCCTCACTGAGAAGGGCGGGTCATCGCAGATGGCACGGTCTATCTCAAAGAGCATGTCCTCCAGGATGTCCATGTCCCGGATATCCCGCAGCTCCATGGACTTGAATCCCTCCAGCAGCTGCCGGAGTCTGGGCAGCACGGCGGCACAGTTTGCCAAAGAGCGGAGATCCCGGCCGCCGGCAGTGCCGTACACCGCCCGGCCCACCAGCCGCTGCATGTCATATATATCCCTCAGAGCCAGCATCAGCTCCCCACGGGTCACGTTGTCGTTATAGAGCTCCTGAACTGCCGTGAGCCGCCGCTTGATGGCCACAGCCGACAGCAGGGGCCGCTCTATCCAGGCTCGAAGCATTCTGCCGCCCATGGGCGTTCTGGTCTTGTCCAGCACCCAGAGAAGGCTGCCCCGTTTCTCCCCGCTGCGGAGAGACTCTGTCAGCTCCAGGTTTCTGCGGGTAGTCCAGTCCAGCTCCATGTAGCGCCCGCCATAGAACACGTCCAGGCGGTTTATATGGCTCAAATCAAACTTCTGGGTCTGGTCAATATAGCTCAGCAGAGCCCCGGCGGCGCAGACGGCGGCGCTCTGTTCCCCCAGACCGCAGTCGTCCACGTCCTTGAAGCCGAACTGCTCACACAGCCGGGCCGCGCAGGGCATGAACTCAAAACCCTGTTTGTCCTTTTCCAGCATGGCATCCAGCTTTTTCAGGAGAAAGTCGGTTATATCTCCGCAGCTCTCCGCTCCGGGGGACAGCACCGCCTCTCTGGGAGCAAATCGGCCAAGCTCATTTATGATGTGGGTAACAGCGTCGTTTTCAAAGGCAGCGCAGCAGAACTCTCCTGTTGATACGTCGCAGAAGGCCACGCCTCCCTTCTGTCCTGTAAGCTCCACAGCGCAGATATAGTTGCTGCGCCCTTCTTCCAGCATGGAGCTCTCCGTTACGGTGCCGGGGCTTATCACCCGGATAACGTCCCGCTTTACTATACCTTTGGCCAGGGCCGGGTCCTCCATCTGCTCGCAGATAGCAACCTTGTAGCCCTTGGCAATCAGCCGGGCAATATAGGTCTCGCAGCTGTGGTAGGGAACGCCGCACATTGGGGTGCGCTCCTCCGGGTCCTCCACGTTCCTGTCTCTGGTAGTGAGGGCCAGATCCAGCTCCCGGGAGGCTATCTTGGCGTCCTCGTCGAACATCTCATAGAAGTCCCCCAGACGGAAGAACAGCAGGCAGTCCTGATACTGCTCCTTTATCTCGTTGTATTGCTTTTTCATGGGTGTGAGCTCAGCCATGGCTTACCTCTTTCTTTAGCCTTAAACTATTTCTCCATACAGGGCCCAGGTGTTGCTGGAGACAATTTTTACCTGAATGAACTGCCCTATCAGGCTCTTGTCCCCCCTGAGATGCACCAATCGGCCGCCGTTGGTGCGGGAAGAGAGGTTGTACTCCTCTTTGCCTGTCTCGCCATCCACCAGCACCTTTACTGTCTTCCCCTCGTATTCCTTATGTTTTTCCCCGGAGATGCGGTTTGCCACCTCTGTGAGGCGGTCAAAGTGCCGCTGCTTATCCTCCCGGGTATAAGGGTCGGGCATCTCGGCGGCGGGAGTGCCTACCCGCTTGGAGTAGATGAAAGTGAACATGGCGTCATAGCGCACCTTCTCCACCAGCTTTATGGTATCCTCAAACTCTTCCTCCGTCTCTCCGGGGAAGCCGACGATTATATCTGTGGTAAGCACAAGGTCAGGCATATAGCTTCGGGCCAGCTCCACCTGGGCAATGTATTTTGCGCTGTCATAGTTGCGGTTCATCACCTTCAATATCCGGTCGTTGCCGGACTGGACAGGCAGGTGCAGCTGATGGGCGCATTTCTCACATTCGGTCATTGTCCTGAATAACTTTTCCGTAGCATCCTTGGGATGGCTGGTCATAAAGCGGATAAGGAAATCCCCCGGTATATCGTTTATCATGCGGATAAGGTCGGAAAAATCCACATCCAGGTCCAAGTCCCTGCCGTAGGAATTAACGTTCTGCCCCAGGAGGGTGATGTCCTTATAGCCGGCTTCCACCAGCTCCCTGGCCTCTGCCACCACGTCCTCCGGACGGCGGGAGCGTTCCCGGCCCCTGACGTAGGGCACCACGCAGTAGGAGCAGAAATTGTTGCAGCCGTACATAATGGACAGCCAGGCCTTCACGCTGCCGTCCCTACGCTGAGGAATACCCTCGGCCATGACTCCGTCGCTCTTGTCGGCGGCAAAGACACGCTTGTGCTTTTCCATCACCTGCTTCAAAAGTTCGGGGAAACGCCACAGTTCATGGGGGCCGAAGACCAGATCCACTACGGGATAGGAATTCTTTATCTTCTCGGCCATGTGCTGCTGCTGTACCATGCAGCCGCAGACGGCAATTATCTGTTCCGGCTTGTTCTTCTTTGTGTGGTTCAACGCACCCACATTGCCCAGTACCCGCATTTCCGCGTGCTCCCGCACGGCGCAGGTATTCACCACTATAACGTCCGCCTGGTATTCGTCCTGGGTAAAGCCATAGCCCATAAGGGTCAGGTACCCCCTGAGCTTCTCGCTATCCGCCTCGTTCTGCTGGCAGCCGTAGGTATCTACCAGCGCCAGGGGACGCCGGCCATCGGCGGTCACGATGTCAAATATTTCGGCGCATATATCCCGCTGAGCCTGAATCTGTGCCGGGTCTATTATTTTCTTTTCGTAAGCCATAGTTCTCTCCGCAAAACCTTCTTGCGCCCTCTTCCGGGTTATCTCAGGGCACAGTATTTCTCTTAATCTTAACATAAAAGCAGTGGAATTTTCAACACAAATAATGTATAATGTGGTTTCCAATCCAAGCTTACAGGAGGGCTGATCATGCCTGTTATAAATATACTCTCCCCTCACGTGGCGGACATGATAGCCGCCGGTGAGGTTGTGGAGCGCCCGGCCTCGGTTATAAAGGAGCTGGTGGAAAATTCCATAGACGCCGGAGCCAAAAACGTCACCGTGGAGATTCAGGACGGGGGCGCCACACTTATAAGAGTTACCGATGACGGCTGCGGCATGGCCCCTGAGGATGCGGGGGTGGCCTTCCTGCGTCACGCCACCTCCAAGCTACATGATGAGAGAGGTCTGGAGGCCATCAGCACTATGGGCTTTCGTGGTGAGGCTCTGGCCGCCATATCCGCCGTTTCGGAGATAGAACTTACTACACGCCGCCGTGGAGATCGGGAGGGCACCCGTGTTACCCTCACCGCCGGGGACATTCAGGAAATGGGTCCCTGGGGCTGCCCGGAGGGCTGCACAATGAGGGTCTCCCGCCTTTTCTACAATACCCCCGCCCGGCTCAAATTCCTGAAATCCGACAGGAGCGAGGCCTCCGCCTGCATCCAGGCGGCCCTCCGCTGCGCCCTGGGTCATCCGGAGCTTTCCCTGCGTTTTATCCGGGACGGCAAAGAGGAATTCTTTTCTCCCGGTGACGGACGCATGGAGTCCTGCCTCTATTCCCTGCTGGGCAGAGATGTGGCAAAGGACATGCTCAGGTGCGAAAGCTCCGGTGACGGCATGGCTGTCCGTGGATTTGTCAGTTCCCCTGCTGCCGGCAGAGGCAACCGCTCCGCCCAGTATTTCTATTGCAACGGCCGTTATATAAAGTCTGCCCTGCTGCAGTCTGCTGTGGAGCAGGCCTATAAAAACAGTCTGCTCACCGGGCGCTATCCTGCCTGTGTCCTCTATCTGGAACTGGGATACGGCAGTGTTGACGTAAACGTCCACCCCGCCAAAACGGAGGTGAAATTCTCCGCCGAGCGCCAGGTCTTTGACTTGGTCTACCATGCCGTACTCTCCGCCCTCAAGGGCGAGGAACGGGGAGCTCAGGTGGAGCTTTCCCCGGCGGTGAAGCAAATGGCCAAGCCCAAATCGGATTTCTACAAAAGCATGAGTGCCAAGGATTTTCGGGAGGGTGGCTACAGTGTAAAATCCCCCGCCCCCCAGCCAAAGTCTCCTTCTGTTCCCGCCGGCTCAGTGACGCCGGCAATGCCCGTCCAGAGCCTCGGCCTGTCCGGCACCGCGGTTTACCGGAAACCTGCGGCAGAGGATACCCCCGTGCTGCGCGCTTACGACGAGCCCTATCAGACGCGCCTTGACATGGGTCCTTCGACGCCTTTCGGCACCGACAGTCAAATTTCGACCCATCAAAGGAGCCAACATCTTGATAATACTAAGTTTTCCACACAGGCTGCACAAGATGATGTGGAAAACTCTGTTCAAAATGTTGAAACCTCCAGGGTGCCCGACCACAAGATAGTGGGCGAGGCGATGAAGACCTACATCATAGTTGAACTTGGTGACAGCCTGATTTTGATAGACAAGCACGCCGCCCATGAGCGCATGATCTTTGATTCCCTCAAAGCTCAGGACAGGGAAATAATGGCCCAGGCCCTCATAAGCCCGGTGACCTTCCGCTTGAGTTCCGAAGAGGGGGAGCTGCTGGAAAAAAACGGCGAGCTTCTATGTTCCCTGGGGTTTGAGTTGGAACCCTTTGGGGAAAATGAATATATAGTGCGTGCCGTCCCTGCGGACATGCTGCCGGAGGACACTCGTGGCGCTCTGGAGGAGATTATGGAAAAGCTGCGCCAGGGCAAGGCCCCCGACCCGGCTTCCGCCAGGGATGAGATACTTCACACCGTCGCCTGCAAAGCCGCCATTAAGGCGGGCTGGGACACGGACAAGAAGGAGCTGGAAAAGCTGGTGGAGGCGGTGCTCTCAGGAAAAGTGAAATATTGCCCTCACGGCAGACCCGTGTCCGTGACAGTGACCCGCCGGGAGCTGGACAAGCTCTTCAAGCGCATAGTGTGAGCTGCCATGGCAGATAAGATAATCGTTGTGGCAGGGCCTACCGCCTCCGGCAAGACGGCCCTGGGCATTGAGCTTGCCTTGCAGTACAACGGGGAGATAGTCTCCGCCGATTCCATGCAGGTCTACCGGGGCATGGACATAGGCACCGCCAAGGCTACAGAGGAGGAGCGGAAGAAGGTCCCCCACCATATGCTGGACGTTGCCGAGCCTTGGGAAGATTACTCGGTGGCTATGTATGTAAGCCAGGCAGAGGAGTGCTGCCGGGATATTATAAGCCGTGGAAAGCTGCCAGTAATTGTAGGCGGCACCGGGCTGTATATAGACTCCCTCGTCTCCGGGCGGGACTTTGCCGCCGTGGACCGGGACCAGAACCTTCGGGAGGAGCTCTCCCTGGAATATGACCGGCTGGGCGGTGAGGAGATGCACCGGCGGCTTGCCGCGGTGGATCCGGACAGAGCCGCAAAGCTTCACTTCTCCGACAAGCGCCGGATAGTCCGGGCTCTGGAAATCTACCGGCTCACCGGCATGACCATAACCGAGCACGACGAGTATACCCGCTCCCTGCCCCCCCGCTTTGAAGCCGCAGCCATACACCTTGGCTTCAAGGATCGCTCCCGGCTTTATGAGCGCATAGACCGGCGGGTGGACATGATGGTGGAACAGGGTCTCTTCAAAGAGGTGGAGGGCCTCCTCTCCGCCGGGCTCTCCCCCAGCTGCACCGCCATGCAGGCCATAGGCTACAAGGAAGCCGCTGAAGCCCTGTTTGGCCGTATAAGCCGGGAGGAAGCCGTGGAGCTTATAAAGCTGCGCAGCCGCCGCTATGCCAAACGCCAGCTCACCTGGTTTAACCGTAACCCTGATGCTCTTCATATAGACTGGGAGCTTGCCCCCGATTTTGAATATGCCCGATTCCTTTCGACAAAGTTTTTCCATGGCTGCGGTATATCATGATGTAGTCCGAGAGACACAAATACATCATGATAGAGCGGCCGGATTTTGGCCGCTCTGAGAAAAAGGAGTTGGCTGAAATGCAGAAAACGCAAAATCTCCAGGATAATTTCCTAAACCAGCTGAGAAAGGAGCGCTCCACCGTCACCATGTTTTTGATGAACGGTTTCCAGCTTCATGGTATAGTGAAGGGCTTTGACGGCTTTACGGTGGTGCTGGACAGTGACGGCAAGCAGCAGCTTATTTATAAGCACGCAATATCCACGGTAGTTCCCCCAAAGCCCCTGGACTTTGAAAAGGATACATAAGCCGTGGAGTCCTCCCGCTATTTCTCTTTGACGGCGGCCATAGTGTTTCTGGCAGTTTGTGCCTATGCAGGCGCCGCCGTATATTCCAGGGTGGAACAGCCGGAGATAGAGACTGTCAGCCTCCTGCATGTACAGGAGAGCGCAGAGCTTCAGGGTATAGTCCTGCGCCGGGAGCAGAGCCTCAGCTTTACCTGGGGTACAACGCTCCTGGCCCAGGACTCCCGGAGACTCTCTGCCGGGGAGCCCCTGGCGGTGGACCTTTTGGGAGACAGTCTTTTGTGTCCCTGCTCCGCCGTATTTTTTTCCGACACTGACGGCTTTGAATATCTCAGCCCCGACAGCATAGATTCCGGGGATGTGGCCGCTCTTGAGGCCCTCCTGGATGAAAGGCCGTCGGAGCGCTCCGACGGCCGCCTGGTCACTGATACGGCCTGGTATTACTGGGCCCTTGCCTCTTCAAAAGAAGATCTCCCCTCCTCCGGACAATGCTCTGTACAGTTTGACGGCATGGAGAAAAGCGTCCAGGCCCAGATAATTTCCCTGTCCGAAAGCCAGGGAGGCATGCGGGCCATGCTGCTGCGCCTGACCCAGGGCGGCAGCGAATATCTCAGTCTCAGGAAAACCGGGGCCAGGCTCCTGTTTTCCCAGCACAGCGGCCTTTACCTGCCCAACGAAGCCATTATGCAGGAGGCCGATGGCAGTAAATTTGTCTACATCCTTTCCGCCGGTATTGCAGAAAAACAGCCGGTGGAGATAATATATACGGGCAGCGGATTCTCTCTGGCTGCCGCCGGCCTCGCTTCCGATTCACTTCGGGAGGGTGACCGGGTCATTGTGGGAAAAGATATATACGAAGGAAAGGTTCTGACGTGGTGAGCATAGCTGAAAATCTCAGGCAGGTACAGGAAAAGATAGCCGCTGCCGCTGAGCGCTCCGGACGGGAAGCAGGAGACATCACCCTTGTGGGCGCGACCAAGATGAACGATGCCGGACGGATACAGGAAGCCATTGCCGCAGGGCTGCGCTTCTGCGGGGAAAACCGGGTGCAGGAGCTTCTGGAAAAGCTGCCTCAGGGTGCCTATGATGGGGCCGGGCTGCACTTTATCGGTCATCTTCAAAAGAACAAGGCAAAACAGATAGTGGGAAAAGTCTCCCTTATCCAGAGCGTAGACAGCCTGGAACTAATTGCCCTTATTGACCGTCTTGCCCTTGAAAGAGGTATAGTTCAGGACATCCTGCTGGAGGTAAACGTGGCGGGAGAGGCGGCAAAATCCGGCTTCAGGCCAGAGGATGTGTCCGCAGCCATAGCCGCCGCAGCCCAATATAAGGGGGTTTTCGTCCGGGGACTTATGGCAGTGCCCCCGATTTGCAGTCAGGGCGAAGAAAATATCCCATATTTTCTTCTTATGAAGCAGCTTTTTATTGACAATGGGGTGAAAAAATACGATAATGTATCTATGGGCCTTTTGTCCATGGGTATGAGCGGAGACTATGAGACCGCTATTGCCTGCGGCGCCAACATGGTACGTGTTGGTTCCGCCATATTTGGACAGCGTATTTATCCCGCCCGTCAAAACTAGCACTTTCACTGGAGGAACGCCATGGGTTTCATGGATGAATTAAAAAAGCTTACACAGCCCTATGAGGATGACGACGACTTCTTCGAGGGGGCAGACGTGAGCTTCAAGCCTCAGCCAAAAGCCGAGGCCCAGCCTAAGACAAGCTCTGCTCAGATGGTCTTTGAAAACTCCTTTGCAGATGAGACCCCCGCCCCGGAGAACCAGCCTCAGAAAAACAACGGCGAGAATTCCGGCTCCGGCGGTATCTTCGCAAATCTGGGTCTTAGAAAGAACTCCAGGCCCAAAGCTCCCGGCCGGGAAAGAATGGTGAACTTCGGCGGAAAAGACACCCAGGTCATCTTGTTCAGCCCCAAGAGCTTTGATGAGGCTGGAGAACTGGTAAACTATATGCACCGCAACCTCACCGTGGTGATGACGCTGGAAGGTGTCCCCACGGATATGGCCCGGCGGCTGCTGGATTTTCTGTCGGGCATAGCCTTTGCCCTGCAGGGTAAGATAACCCCCGTGTCCGCAAAGACCTACTTCATAACACCCCAGAATGTGGATATTCTCGGCACCCAGGATCAGCAGCCCGAAAGCGCCGGGCACTATTTCTGAGACATAACAACGAAAGGTGGATAAGCACATGATCACTGCACAGGATATTCGTGAAAAGACTTTTGAAAAGGCCCGTATAGGCGGCTATGATATGGCCTCCGTGGACGACTTCCTGGAGGAACTGGCCGACGACATCACCGCCTCCCAGAAGGAGAACGCCGTCCTCAAGAGCAAGATGAAGGTCCTGGTGGACAAGATAGAAGAATACAGAGCCAATGAAGAGGCCCTGAATATGGCCGTACTCTCCGCCCAGAAGCTGGCCGTTCAGATAGAAAACGAGGCCCGCACCCGTGCCGCCAATATGCTTGCCGACGCAGAGAAGCAGGTGAAGGCCACCGTGGGCTCCATCGAGGAGCGGGCTCAGGCCGAAGAGAAGCGCCTGGAGGAGGCCAAGGCAGCCACCGCCAAGTTCCTGGAGACTGTACGCAACATGTGCACTACCCAGATCAATAATATCGAGGCCATCGCCTCCGGCGTTGCCCCCAAGCAGGCCCCTCAGCAGCAGGCGGAAGCCGGCAAGGTTGATGAGGCTGTGCGGAGCATTGAGAATTCCGCCTCCCGAATACAGGCCGACCCCTCCATACAGATAGACATTTCCCCCGCAAGAGAGGCGCCGGAAACCCAGGGTCGTGCCCGCAAGTTTGAGAGCACTCAGCCCTTTTCCCTCTGATAAGACCTAGTCTTCGGGGCGGGCGCCGCGGCGCGCGCCCCGTTACATTTGAGGGGCCCTTAATGCCCCGCCATAACTTATATAGATAAACAGGAGAAAAGAATCATGCCACAGGATTACAACGCAAGCTTGAATCTTCCCAAGACCGACTTTCCCATGCGCGCCGGCTTGCCCGCCAGAGAGCCTGAAATGCTCAAGCGCTGGGAGGAATTGGACGTCTACAATGAGATGCTGAAAAAGAATGAGGGCAAACCCCGCTTCAACCTTCACGACGGCCCTCCCTTCTCCAACGGCAAGATACACATGGGCCATGCCCTCAACAAGTCCATCAAGGACTTCATTACCCGCTCCTATGCCATGCGTGGCTATTACACCCCCTACATCCCCGGCTGGGATAACCACGGCATGCCCATAGAGTCCGCCATCATCAAGGAGCAGAAACTCAACCACAAGGCCATGAGCGTGGCCGATTTCCGCTCCGCCTGCCAGGCCTATGCGGAAAAATACATCGGCATCCAGATGGAGGGTTTCAAGCGCCTGGGCGTCATCGGAGATTGGGAGCACCCCTACCGCACCATGAGCAAAGGCTTTGAGGCAGACGAGGTGCGCATTTTCGGCATGATGTATAAAAACGGCCACATATACAAGGGACTCAAGCCCGTGTATTGGTGCGCAAAGGACGAGACCGCCCTTGCCGAGGCCGAGATAGAATATCAGGACGATCCCTGCACCACCGTATATGTGAAATTCCCCATGAAGGACGATCTGGGCAAACTCAGCCATTTGGATCTGAGCAAACTCTACTTCGTTATCTGGACAACTACCATCTGGACCCTGCCCGGCAACCTGGCCATCGCCCTTCACCCCGACGAGCTCTACGCCGTGGTGAAGGCCCCCAACGGCGAGATGTACATCATGGCCGAGGCCCTCACGGAAAAGGTCATGAACATCGGTGGTTTTGACAGTTATGAGATAGTGGAGAGTCATCCCGGCTCTTTCTATGAGAATATGCTGGCCCAGCACCCCTTCCTGGACAAGACCTCACGCCTGCTTCTGGCCGACTACGTCACCATGGACTCCGGTACCGGCTGTGTCCACACCGCCCCCGGCTTTGGCGCCGACGACTATCTCACCTGTATGCGTTACGGCATGGAGATGGTGGTTCCCGTGGACGACCAGGGCCGCCACACCGACTATGCAGGAAAGTACGCAGGAATGAGCACTGAGGAATCCAACCCGGTTATTCTCCAGGACATGAAGGAATCCGGCATGCTCTTTGCCTCTGAGGACATCATCCACAGCTATCCCCACTGCTGGCGCTGCAAGAGCCCCATTATCTTCAGAGCCACTCCCCAGTGGTTCTGCTCTGTGGATTCCTTTAAGGACGAGGCCATCCAGGCCTGCGAAAACGTCCGCTGGCTCCCCGCCTGGGGCAAGGACAGAATGGCCGCTATGATCCGTGAGCGGGCCGACTGGTGCATCTCCCGTCAGCGCCGCTGGGGTCTGCCTATCCCCGTATTCTACTGCGAGGACTGCAAAAAGCCCGTCTGCACCGACGAGAGCATAGAGTCAGTAGCCGCCATCTTCGAAGAGAAAGGCAGCAACGCCTGGTTTGAGATGGATGCAGCAGAACTTCTGCCCCAGGGCTTCAAGTGCCCCCACTGCGGCGGCACCCACTTCTTCAAGGAGACCGACACCTTGGACGGATGGTTCGACTCCGGTTCCACCCACTACGCCGCCATGCTCCGGGATCAGGGCTTCTGGCCTGCGGATATGTACATGGAAGGCGGAGACCAGTACCGCGGCTGGTTCCAGTCCTCTCTGTTGGTAGCCGTCGGCGCTCTTGGCAAGGGCGCTCCCTATAAGGAGTGCCTCACCCACGGCTGGACCGTGGACGGCGAGGGCCGGGCCATGCACAAGTCCCTGGGCAACGGCGTTGACCCGGCGGACATGATAAAGGAATTCGGCGCCGACATCGTCCGTCTCTGGGCCGGCTCTGCCGACTACCATGTGGACGTGCGCTGCTCCAGAGATATCTTCAAACACCTGAGCCAGAACTACCTGAAATTCCGCAACACCGCCCGCTACTGCCTGGGCAATCTTAACGGCTTTGATCCCAACCAGCTGGTCTCCCCGGAGGATATGCTGCCTCTGGACCGCTGGGCCATCTCCAAGCTCAATGAGCTTATAGAAAAGGTTGAAGAGGCATATAAGGACTATGAGTTCCATGTGGTCTCCCACGCCATCAACGACTTCTGCGTGGTTGAGCTTAGCAGTTTCTACCTGGATATCATTAAGGACAGACTTTACTGTGAAGAACCCAATGGTCTCAAGCGCCGCAGCGCCCAGACTGCTCTCTACCTCATCCTTGACAGCATGACCAAAATGTTCGCTCCCATTCTGGCCTTCACCTGCGATGAGATTTGGCAGGTCATGCCCCATCGTAAAGACGACGATCCCCGTAACGTGGTTTTCAACACCATGAACAAGCCCTTTGAGGCCTATGCTCTTTCCTCTGATGAACTTGCAAAATGGGATACCCTTATCTCCGTCAGAGACGATGTGAACGGCGTTTTGGAGGCCGCCCGGGGTGCCAAGCGCATCGGTAAGCCTCTGGAAGCTGCCGTTACCCTCACCGTTAAGGATGAAGCTGCCAAAGAAGCCGTGGAAGCCATTTCCGACATGAACCTCTCCGAGTTGTTCATTGTCTCCTCCTGCCTTATCACTGAGGATGCCGATACTGATGCCGACGCCGTAACCGGCGAGGGCAGCAACAATCCCGGTCTGCGCATCTCCGTTAAGGAAGCTCCCGGCACCAAGTGCCCCCGCTGCTGGATGCACTCCACTCAGGCTCAGCCGGAAACCGGTCTTTGCCCCCGCTGCGCTCAGGTGCTCTCCAGACTCTGAGCTCAAGCCAAGTAAAGACGCCGCCTCTCCTTGGCGGCAGCAAAATACCGGCGCTCGTTCGCCGGCAGATAGATAGGAGAAACTTATGCTTTATTCTATAGTTGCTTTGCTGGTCGTTATTTTTGACCAGGCCGTGAAGTTCTGGGTCACCAACAACCTCTTGGGCTATGATGTGGTCAGCCTGATACCCGGCGTTATAAGTCTTGTAAATGTACCCAACTATGGAGCGGCCTTTGGAATCCTCAGCGGCGGTAATGCCCGCATAGGCTTTATCATAGTTACTGTGGTATTTTGCCTTGCTGTTATTATTGCTCTGGCCACCAACTTTATAAATGGTCGCGTGGCCCGCTGGAGCCTTGTGATGGTGGCCGCCGGCGGCTTTGCCAACTGCATTGACCGGGTAATTTACGGTTATGTGGTGGACATGTTCAAGGTTGAGCTTTTTAACTTTGCCATCTTTAATGTTGCGGATATCTTTATCACCGTTTTTGCCATTATTTTTGCCATATCTATCCTCTTTGAAAAAGATTCCACTGTGGATGAATATGACGATGACGAGGATGAAGACGAAGAAGATGAAGAGGAAGAAGACAAGCCTCGCCGTTCCGGTCTGCTGTCCCGTTTCCGCCGTAGTGATGAGGATGATGAAGAGGAAAGGCCTCGTCGCGGGAAGAAGGCAAAGTTTGAAGATGAATATGAGGAATACAAGGCCAAGCAGCGTCCAAGCCGCCCGGCGGCTCCGGCCGGAAGCCGGCCCGGGACCTCTGCCAGATCCGCAGACAGGGGCCAGGGCGCTCCGGCCAGAAGTGCCGCTCCTTCCAGAAACAGCGACCCCTTTGCTGAATGGGAGAAAGCTAACGCCAGAGTGGATGCCAAGCGTAACGGCAGTTATGCTGCCAGAGCCATGGGTACTCAGAGCACTCAGCCGAGTCAGGGCCAGGCCCGTCCGGTAAGTCAGGCTCGTCCCGCCTCCCCCCAGCAGCAGGCGGGAGGCTATCGTCCTCCGGTGCAGCGTCCTGTCCAACAGGGGTCTGTGCGTCCCGCCCAGCCCAGTTATCCGCAGGCCTCCCAGCAACCTCAGTCCGTGCCACAGCAGCCTGCACCTCAGGCGGCCCCCCGGCCTCAGACCAAGCCCGAAACCTCATCCGACAGCGAATTTAATCTGGACGATATACTCAACGAATTTAAGTAAAACAACCTATGGATGACATTTTTATCAATGTTAAAGCAGAGGAGAGCGGCGAGCGCATCGACGCTCTCCTCTCCCGCAATCTGGATGGCTTCAGCCGCAGTCAGATTCAAAAGCTTCTGGAACAGGGCGCCGTCACCTTGGACGGAAAAGCCCTTAAAAAGAATTTTCGCTGTACCGCCGGGGAAAGCTATGACATTCTCCTGCCGGATACGGCGGAGCTGCCCTTGGAGCCTCAGGACATTCCACTGGACATCGTCTACGAGGACGATGATCTAATCGTGGTCAACAAGCAGCGGGGACTGGTGGTACACCCGGCTCCGGGACACCCTGACGGCACTCTGGTAAATGCCTTGCTCTATCACTGTGGAGACAGTCTATCCGGTATTGGTGGGCAGCGCAGACCGGGTATTGTTCACCGCATTGATAAGGATACCTCCGGCCTGATAATCGTGGCGAAAAACGATTTTGCCCACCAGGGCCTGTCTGCTCAGCTTTCAGATCACAGCCTCTGCCGGGAGTATGAAGCCATAGTACGCGGCAACTTCAAAACTGACGGCGGCACCGTTAATCGCCCCATTGGCAGGCACCCCGTAGACAGGAAGTGCATGGCCGTGACCGACAGGAATTCGAAGCCTGCCGTCACTCATTGGCAGCTTCTGGCTTCTTATCATGGTTACTCTCATATTCTTTGCCGTCTGGAAACCGGACGCACCCATCAGATACGGGTACATATGGCCAGCATAGGCCATCCTTTGCTGGGGGATTTTACATACGGGGCCCCCTCCCCGGACAAGGGTTTGGAGGGCCAATGCCTCCACGCCCGGCGGCTGCGCTTTGTCCATCCCCGCAGCGGGGAGGAGATGGAGTTGGAGACGCCCCTGCCCGATTACTTTACCGCTGTCCTGACCCGGCTGGGACCTCAGATATAGCGTGCAGATTTCCCCCTCAAGTCCGACTAAGTAAGGAGAAATATATATGAAAAGCGGAAAACTGGTACTGCTCATTGCCGCTCTGGGCATTGTTATCGCCCTGGCGGTGCTGCTTATAAAGCTGATCTCCGGTGTGGTCAGTCTGGTAAGCGGGGCCTTTAACGCCCTTCTTGGGCTATTTGTGATTTTGGCCCTGGTACTTATCGTCATCTGGATGTTCAGGTATGCCAAAAAGTAAAAACTTTTCTCTCTAAGCGGGGTAAGATCAATGGCCAAACTTCTCAACTATTTCAAGCCCAAGCTTCCCCAACTACTGCTTGGGCCCGTTTTCTTCGTACTTATCGAACTTTTCAGAATCTTTGCCGTCACCTCAACTGGCATCTGGGAAGAGGACGTGAACACCTGGATCATACACAAGCTGGCTTTTATTGCCCTGGTGCTCCCTCTTATCAGCTTGCTGGAAGGAAAAATCCGGCGCATTGTAGACTGGAGCGTGATAGCTCTTAGTCCCGCCCTCTGTTTTTTTGCTCTGGAATACTATGTCCACTCCCCTCAGGATATACCAATTCTGTCCATTATAATAAACCTAGTCATCTTCTACCTCCTGGCTCTTTTCCTCTTTTTCATCTTCCGCCGCTCTGATGTTCCCATAATCCTGCTGGCTCTTGTCGCCGCCATTTACGGGTTTATAAACTACTTTGTGGATGTTTACCGGGGTGCTCCTATCCTGCCATGGGATCTGGCCTCCATTGGCGTTGCGTCAAAAGTTGCCGGAGGATACAGCTACCCCATATATCCCAGAATAGGCGTTGTCTTTACTTTTATCTTTCTGCTTATCTACCTCAACATTCTTTGCCGCCGGAAGCCTGAATTTAAAAAACTTCACTCCCGGCTGTTCTGCTCTGCGGCTTCCCTCATTCTTCTTGTCTCGTCTGTCCTGTTTCTTCAGACAAACATGGCTGTGGCCTGGTTCGACCTGTCCCTGAATACCTTTGAGCCTATAGTTATGTACAGGCAAAACGGCACCGTTGTCTCCTTTCTAATGAATCTCCACTATGTTTTTCCCGAAAAGCCCCTGGGATACAGCGATGCTCTTCTCCATGAGCTGGACGGCAGATATGACGCAGGGCAGGCAGCAAGAAGTGCTCAGGCTCCGGACAATATACTCGTGATAATGAACGAATCTCTGAGCGATATGTCCGTTTTCTCCAACTTTCCTACAAATCAGGACTATCTGCCCTTTTATAATTCCCTTAAAGGAACAACTCCCAGCGGCAATCTCCATGTATCCGTACGCGGGGGAAATACCTGCAATACGGAGTTTGAATTTCTTACCGGTATGTCCATGGCTTTTCTGCCTTCCGGCACTATACCTTATCAGCAGTATATCCATAAGGAGCTGCCCAGTCTGGTCAGCAATCTCTCCGCCCTGGGATATGAGACCATCTCAATGCACCCAGCAGACGCCACCAACTGGAACCGGGATCTGGTCTATGATTACCTGGGCTTTGAAAATACCTATTTCTATGACTTCTTTATCGGAGGCAAAACCTACCGTAACTTCATGACCGACCGGTCTATGTACGAAAAGATCGTGGAGGTTCTGGACTCCACCCAGGAGCCTACCTTTATTTTTGGTATAACCATGCAGAACCACGGCGGCTACTATGACAGCAAAGATCTCCCTCTGGACACTTTTGTTGACGGCCTGGAGGACAACGTATCACTTTCCACCTACTTCTCCCTTATGAGGGAGTCAGATCGGGCCCTTGAGTGGCTTATCCAGGAGCTGTCCGCCAGGGAAGAAAAAACCCTTGTGCTATTCTTTGGCGACCACCAGCCTGCGGACGAGATAACCCAGCCCCTCAGCGAAACTTACGGGACTCTCTATGATGCAGATACTCCAGAATATCAGGACAGCCTCTATATTACGCCCTATTTATTTTGGGCAAATTATCCCCTGAATTACGGCGACATCGGGGATTTGAGCACCAACTATTTGTCCAGCTATCTGCTGGATATCGCCGGTCTGCCGAAAACCAAAATGGATGAATTCCTTATGGATTTGCACGGTGAATACCCTATCGTGACTCTTCACAGCTGCCTTGACCGGGACGGCAGGCGCATTGATCTGGCAGATTATTCCGGCGAGACAGGGCTGCTTGAATATTCCTCCCTTGAATATGATTACCTCTTCGGCAGTCTCCTCAACAACTTCTGGACATATAAATAAAAATGATCCCTAGACAGCGGCCATCGCCGATTGTCCAGGGATCATTTATCTTCAATATTCATTTTTTACCACCAATAAAACAAAGTATAGGCAATCAAGCAATATACAGGCCCAGGAATTCAAAATCGGGCTGAGAAATTTCGCCCTCGCCGCAATCCAGTTTTTCGGTAACAGTAAATTCCCCGTCCCCAAGGAAAGAGCCGGAATGCCTGCCCGCCAGAACCGTGCCCACTGCTCCCATAAAAATCACAAGACAAATCAATGTTACTACTATCTTCTTCATAAATAATCACCTCGCCTATTGAGACGCTGTACTTTGAAGAAGGTTCCCAGGAATAGGAAAAAGCTCCGTAAAAACGGAGCTTTTTAATAATTCTTAATAAACGGGTCGTATCAGTAATTCTCTTTCCGCAGCTCAAAATAGCTCTGGGGATGGGCACACACCGGGCAGACCGCGGGAGCATTGGTACCTACCACTATGTGGCCGCAGTTACGGCACTCCCAGACCTTTACCTCGCTGCGCTCAAAGACCTGAGCAGTCTCCACATTGTGGAGCAGAGCCCGGTAGCGTTCCTCATGGGTCTTCTCTATCGCGGCAACGCCTCTGAACTTCATTGCGAGCTCATGAAATCCCTCTTCCTCGGCCTCTCTGGCCATGCGGTCATACATGTCGGTCCACTCATAGTTCTCACCCTCGGCAGCGTGAAGAAGGTTCTGAGCGGTATCGCCCAGCTCACCCAGCTCCTTGAACCAGAGCTTGGCGTGCTCCTTCTCATTGTCGGCGGTCTTCTGGAACAGCTCGGCTATCTGCTCAAAGCCGCCCTTCTTGGCAGTAGAGGCAAAATAGGTGTATTTATTTCTCGCCTGGGATTCGCCGGCAAAAGCCTCCCAAAGATTTTTCTCGGTTTTGGTGCCTGCATATTTGTTGGCCATGTCTAAAACTCCTTTCGTGTATTTGGGGTTCGCTACATTAAGATACCCATTTTTTCAGCGTAAATCAAGTACAATATGTGAATAAAATAAAAAAAGAGAGACACTGTTGCGTCTCTCCCTGTGTTGGCATTGACCTATCTTTCCAGTCCGTCTCCAGACAAGTATTTTCGGCAC
>OLRA01001085.1_pt1 | contig 33730 bp, 39 predicted proteins | sample 1673011 | NCBI WGS metagenome assembly OLRA01 (sample SAMEA3136746, study PRJEB25190) | human gut metagenome | reverse complement strand
CCAGAGATCTGCAAACCATGCCTCTTTATTTTTGCGAAACTTATTATACCTTATCCATCCGGTTTGCGGCGCAATAATGTCTGTAGCTTGGCAAAGGGGATACGTCTGAGCACAAATGTCTTTCCGCTCTTTTTCTCGACATATTCTCTGAACTCTTTGCTCTCGTCTCCAAGTTCAGACTTTGGGATCATGTATCCGCCGTAGCGATCCCTGAAAATATAGTAATACTGAATATCTTCCCCCATGCCGTAAATCTTTGAGTACGGGAGGAAATCATCTTCCTGTTTATCTTTCTCTTTTTCCGCATCCAGCGAGATAATCCTGATTCCTTCGTTCTCAAAGACATATTTTGACGCCGGAAATTTAACGCCAGACGCTTTAATTTTCTCGGCGATCTTATGGGCTGTACGGTTTGCCGAGGCATATGTACTTGTAGTCAGATAGCAGCCATATGCAATTACAAGTATGCCCCACCATCTGTCATGCATTATAACGCCAAGCAGCACCAAAGCGACGCTCAGTCCGGTTCGCACTATTTTATTGCTTTTACAAAACAGATCATACTGCATACGGGAAAGCAACTCCAGCGATCTTTCGGAATGCTGCATCACTGCACAATAATTTTTCATGCGGTCTCTCCAATGCATATTTTTTCATTTAGTATGCAAAAAATTCAGATTTTTCACAAATATTATATAACAAAAAATCTAATTTTCCGACAAATGTTTTCAGTTTAACTTTAACAAATCTTAACACTAAATTTATATCTTTTATACAATAATTCTTAAATTGGCTTAATTGCGATTGATAAATTTGGCTAATCTGCTATGATGTACGCGGATCTAAAAGTTTTTGGTAATATTTTCCTAACATTTATTTGTTTCTTTATTTAATTTCCGAAAATACATTTACCCTTGTATATACACTTGGAAGGATCTGTCAAATTGTTTTGGTGGTTTTGTACGGTATTGTTTCCCTCTCCATGTATGGAAAAAAGATCGTCAAACCAAAACCGGGGCAAGGCGGCAGACCTAATAAATTTTTTCACGAAAAGGAGAAAGAAAAATGAAAAAATTCCTGGCATTGTTATTGGCTTTGATGATGGTTCTGTCCCTCGTCGCCTGCGGCTCGGCTCCTGCTGCCGAGAAGGAAGCCCCTGCCGAAGCGGAAGGCACCGAAGCGGGAGGCACCGAAGCGGAAGCCGCCGATCCCGCCGATGATTTTTATCTCGAGCTGAAGTTCTCCAACGTATTCCAGCCCACCGAATGGAACTACAAAGCTTCTGAAAAGCTGGCTCAGATGATTACAGGGAGAACCGACGGCCACATTGTTGTTACATACTATGGCCAGAACGAGCTGGACTGCTACGGTGACTCCGTTTTCCGCGCGGTTCAGGGCGAGGACTGGATGGGTCTTGAGGAGCCCTCCCTTTTTGCTGACTATGTTGGTGATGCTGCAATGGTTATCGCTCCCATGCTCTACAGCACCAATGATGAATATAACTACGTCATGGATTCCGAGTTCGTCGCCAATCTTATAGATCAGCTTGCCGAGCAGGGCATCCATGTTCTGGATACTCACTATTCCTTTGGTTTCCGCTCCGTGGTTACCAACCTCAATGTCACCAAGCCTGAAGATCTGAACGGACATGTGCTGCGCGCCACATCTTCCGCGCTATTCACTAAGACTCTTGAGTGCCTGGGTGCAACCGCCAACCCCATGAGCTTTACCGAGTGCCTCTCCGCAATTTCCTCCGGTGTTGTTGAGGGCTTTGAGGGCTCCGTGTCCACTCTGGCCGGTGCCGGCAACCCCTACGAGCTGGTTAAGAACGTGGCTGAGACCAACCATCTTATAGCAACCCGTTGGCTGTTCATCTCCGAGGAGTGCTGGCAGAAGATCCCCGAGAAGTACCAGAAGATAATTGAGGAATGCGCTTATGAATGCGGCATGTGGGAGCAGACCTCCTGCGAGGACGATGAAGCAACCCAGATTGAATTCCTGAAGAGCCAGGGCGTAACCTGGAATGAAGTGGATCTGGACGCTTTTGCCGAGGCCTGCGAGCCTGTCATCGACTGGATCGTTGAGGAATACGGCTCCTCCTACGAGGCTTACGATAGTCTGAAGGCCCTTGTGGCAGAATATCGCGCAAACAACACCTGAGCGCCAGCCAATATAAGTTAGCCGGACTGCCCATTCCGGGCAGTCCGCATCAAATATTCAGGAGCTTCCTTAAATTTTGGGAAGAGGATATGGAATAAGGATTTGTCTATGAGAAAAAAATTTACTCCAAAGCAATTTTTCATGAATCTTGACGCCATTATTACCGGTTCGACTTTAACGCTTTGTGTCGTACTGGTTAATTTTAATGTAATAATGCGGTATATTTTCAATTCTCCCCTTCAATGGAGCGAAGAGGTTGTGACAAGCCTTTTTGTATGGACTGTTTTTATAGGCAGTGCCTATGCCTACCGCAAGCAGGCTCACCTTGGCGTTGATATTCTGGTCAATCTTATGGCGCCTCCAGTCAGGCGCAGAGTCAATATTATAATGTCTGTCATTGAGCTGCTCATCCTCATCATGCTGACGTACATAAGCGCTCAATATGTATATAACCTGATATACATACGCGGAGAATTCAAGCCTGTTGTAACTGACATTCTGCGTATACCAAAGTGCTTTACCGGGGTAGCCGTTCCTCTTGGATTTGGTTTGTCTGCCATATATTCCGTGTACTTTATGCTGACAGACAGGTTGGGGATTATAAAGAAGAAGGCTGCCGGCCCGGAAGAATCTCACCATGTTGAAGGGGGTAATTACTGATGACATTGACATTTATTGATCTTATCCCCATTTTCCTGGTGTTCATTCTGTACTTTATGGGCCTTCCCATAGTTTATTCACTGTTTGGTGCAACATTCTTTTATTTCATGGTGCTGGATCCCAGTACGAAGTGCTGGCTGATACTGCAAAAAGTCATGAACTCTACTCAGTCATTCTCCATGCTGGCCATACCCTTTTTCATTATGGCCGGTTCGGTTATGAACTTCGGCGGAATCAGTGAGAAAATGATGGACTTCTGCGAGTGTGTCACCGGACATATGCGGGGCGGCTTGGCACAGGTCAACGTCCTTCTTTCCATGCTTATGGGCGGCTGTTCCGGTTCCGCCAATGCCGACTGCGCCATGCAGTCCAAAATGCTGGTGCCCGAAATGGAGCGCAGAGGCTATTCAAAAGCTTTCTCCGCCGCCATTACGGCGGCCTCCTCAGCGGCGACGCCGGTCATTCCTCCAGGAGTTAACCTGATTGTGTTCTGCCTGATAGCTCAGGCTTCTCTGGGCAGAGTTTTTGCCGCCGGATATATTCCCGGAATAATGATGTCCGTCTCCATGATGATTGTTGTGGCGATAATTGCAAAGAAGCGCAACTACCCCACCACCAGGGACAAGTTCCCTCCCATAAAGCTGGTGCTGCGTCAGGCTTTTGTGTCATTCTGGGGCCTGTTCTTCCCCTTCGGCATAATTCTTGGAATGCGCTTCGGGCTTTTCACTCCCTCTGAGGGTGGTGCCGTGGCCGTGCTGTACTGCTTTGTCATCGGCGGACTTGTGTATAAAAAGCTGAGCTTAAAGAAACACTTTATTCCCATTATTCTGGACACCATCGCCGGCACTTCCAGTGTCGTGCTGATAATGGTCTCCGCCAGTGTGTTCGGCCAGTACATGACTTGGATCAATCTCCCCAAGATTGTTACCACCGCTGTGCTGAATCTTACCAGCAACAAGTATGTATTCCTCATGCTGTGCAACGTGATCCTTCTGATAATGGGTATGTTCCTGGAAGGCGGAGCTGCTTTGATGATAATCACTCCCCTGCTGCTGCCTGTGGCAAGAAGTCTCGGGGTCGATGTATATCACTTTGGCCTTGTAGCCATAGTCAATATTATGATTGGCGGAATAACTCCTCCTTTCGGCTCCATGATGTTCACCACCTGCGGAATTACCGGCTGCCCCATCAGCGCATTTTTGAAAGAAGTCTGGCCGTTTATTGTGTGTCTGCTGATAGTTCTGCTATTGCTGACCTTCTTCCCGATACTGATTACCATCGTACCGGACCTGATTTACGGCCCAGCAGTTATCTGAAATTAATAAAACTTTAATCAGTCTTTCTATAAGTTATCCCGCCAGTTATTCCGGCAAAGCCTGAACGATTGGCGGGATATTACTTTATATTTTTCTTAATCTTCCATAGCTTGAATCTGTCCGTCTCCTGCCTGTTATGCGCAGCAGTAGATATCACAGCATTTAAAGGCGCTTCCATTCATCCCGGATATTCGTACTCAAAAGATGCCTGTTCACTTTTTAAATTCATAATTACTTTTTCCCCATAGCTGAACTGATACCCTGCTTTGCAGCAAAGGTTTTCTCTGATTATTCTGCGCATCTCCCCACATACCGGCGCCTGCAGCCCGAAGCTTTTGTCTTCCAGCAGCTTGGCTTTCAGCTGCCATGGGCCCTGCTTTATTATTATCTCTCTGTCAGCAATCTTAACCGCCCTGGCCCCAAGATATGTGGCCAGGCGGTATTCTTTTCCCCTTAGCAGCAGCACGGCAATAACTCCTGTAAAGTTCAGCACCCCAAGAGGAATATCCGCCGCCGACAGCATTATTGACCCCTCGTCAAACAGGCATTGGCTCCAGATATAACGTTTGGGGAAAGAGATGCCTCTGTCTCCTTCTATATAGCCGCGGCCATTATCAAAAATATATTCCCTGCCGTTTATGCTTAGCTCACCGTCAATCCTATGGCTCATGCTCACCACACTGTGACGGCACTCCATAAAGGGCAGGCAGCAAAAAGGCCCCATAATATCATAGCTTATGGGGCTGAGTCCGCTGAAGCTCAGTTCCCCTGAGGCCTTGAATTCCCCTGTATCAATATCCAGAAATATGCCCCTTTGAGAGAAAACATTTTTTCCAAGTGCCGCATAAGGCCGGCTTTTACCCAGCTGAAAGTTTGTTCCCTGTATCTGCACATTCCAGCTGCCATCCTCAGTTATCACCTGTATTGAAGCGCTAGTAAAGCCGTTGCAGCTGTGGACTGCGGGTATAAGTGCCAGAGTGCCATGGCCTCCCCGGCATTTATAGTACCATCCCCGGAAGCTATTCTCCAATTTCTATGTCCTCCTGAGCAGGGCCTGATATGAGCTTTCCGTAAGGGTCAAATCTTGAGCCGTGGCAGGGGCAGTCCCAGCTGAGCTCGTCGCTGTTCCACTCCAACTGGCATCCCAGGTGGGGACAGCGAATATCCACCGGGTGCAGTTTACCCTCCCCGTCTTTATAAACACCCAGTTTCTCTCCGTTAAGGAAAACAATGCCGCCCTGGCCCGGGGCGATCTCCGCTGCCGCTTTCGCAGGTATCTGGAAAAAACGTTTGGCCAATCCCTTTACAGCCTGGGCTCCTTCCGCTACGACTCCGGTCACCGTCTCCAGATCCACACGTCCCGGGTCAAATACCTCAGCATAAGGGTTATCCTTCCCCAATATCATGTCTCTTATAATCATAGATGAGACCATTGAACTGCTCATACCCCATTTGTTGAAGCCCGTGGCTACATACCAGTGGGGCCTATCCTGAGAAAATCTGCCAATATATGGGACACGGTCGGCACTCATGCAGTCCTGGGCCGACCAGCGTGCCACCTCCCGGCAGCCGGGAAACCACTTTGCCGCCTTTTGCTGCAGCCTGTCGTAACAGCCGCCTTTCCGGTTTTCTCCGGTCCTGTGGTTTTCGCCTCCCAGGAAAAGCAGATTGCCGTAATTTCTCAGAGAACAGCTGCCCTCCTCAGCCCCTATCCACATTCCATTTACCCGTGCATTGCCTTCCAGGGCAAGAACATAGGAGCGCTCCTGGTACATTCGGGCAAAATACATTCCGGGGAAATTTACAAATGGGTAATGACAGGCAAATACGATGTGCTCAGCCTGCACAGAGCCCTCCGGCGTTATCAGCCTTTTCCCCTCGATTTGCTTTACCGGGCTGTGCTCAAATATTTTCAGTTTTTCAGACAGAGCCCTGATAAACTTCAGTGGATGGAACTGAGCCTGGCGGCTGAAAGCTACTGCCCCTGCAGCCGGAATAGGCAGCTCCGGCCTCTCCACGAAGGAAGCCGGCAGGCCCAGAGTTCTGGCTGCTGCCGTCTCCCTTTCCAGCTGCTCCAGAGAATCACCGTATACATAGGCACTGCATTCCTCAAAATCGCAGTCTATATTCCCGTCCTTTATCATACGTCGAAAACTCTCCACAGCCCTGAGGTTTGCCTGAGCATACTGCCATGCCCTGTCCCGCCCAAAATCCTTTATGAGGCGCTCATAAACAAGGCCGTGTTGAGCCGTTATCTTTGCCGTGGTGTTCCGGCTCTGTCCCCCGGCTATGCGATCCGCTTCCAGTACGATCACATCCAGCCCGGCTTCTTCCAGAGCTGCCCCAATGAGCATTCCCGCCATACCCGCTCCTATAACTGCCGCCTGGGTCTTTACCTGGCCTGTAAGCCGGGGCCTGCCGGGGATTTCGCAGGTCTTGCTCCAAACAGATTCCATGTGTACTTGTCTCTCCTTTTCAGCAGACTTTTTGTTATTGTCTGCCGCCCTGGGTTTTTTATCCGGCTGTCCGTTTATTTTTCGTCTGCGGACAATAGCCAATTTTCGTATAGGGCATACAATGGTAATGGCAAAAGCCAGAAAGGAGAAGCAAAATGCTTAATTTTGACGCTAATGTCCTCAACGAGACAGGAACCTGCCCTGCCGTGGGCTATCAGTCCGCATCTATTTGCGTCCCCGTAACCGTTACTCCTTTTGCTCAGGCCGGTGTCACTACCACCAAGTGCTGCGGAACTCCCGTGATAACCCCGGGCAGGGAAGTCTGCGGAGGGGTGAGGAATGGCTCCTGCTTTTTCACCATAACTCAGGATATATGCGTGGCCGTGCCTGTGGAGTTTGGCGCAGTGGCAACCGTTGGGGACAGCTTCGTCAACTGCAATGGCGTCTCCGAGGACGATATCTGCAGCGACTGCGGTACGATTCTTCCCCCGGCAGAGCCCACCGTTCCCAGTGTCTGATTTTTTATAACGATGCGCAAGGTCGCTTGAATTTCCGGCTGAACGTATCTTGATTAAACACTTCAGGGCTAAGAAACTTCCTGCCCTGTGTCGGAGCAAAGTTTTCTTTGCTCCGACATTTTTTATATTATTTTATATAAAAAATGTCATGCCCCCGTCTCCTTACTTCTCCTTTTTAAAACCGGCCCTAACTGCATTGGGCCCCGGTTTAAGGATACGGGCCGAATCTTTCACACTGGGCTCTATGATAAGTATTTTTTGATGCATCTAAAAGGCGCTGCATGGCTCTTTTGACAATATAAAACCCTGCCCTCCGGGGATTCTGAGGGCAGGGTTTTATATCGTTTTGTTCAGATTATAATACAGTTTTTAGGACAAACCTCAGCGCAGGTGCCGCAGGCTATGCACTTTTCCTCGTCCAGTGTCCATTTCTTTGCCGCCCTGTCTACCGTCAGGGCCTGTACCGGGCACTTTTTGGCACAAAGGGTACAGTAAACGCAGCGGGAGGGATCGCTCACCGGCTTGCCGTCATCTCTTGGCTTAACAGTGGGTGCCGCCGTGGCCGGAGACTGGCAGCCATCCGAAGCAGCCGCCGGCGCTTTCTTCTTGGGTGCAGCTTTAATGAAGCTTCCACTCACCAACAGATTCTCTTCTTTGGTGGCCACCATATGGTAGTCTTGGGTAAACTCAATCGCATGCTTTGTGCAGAAATCGGCGCAGGTTGCGCAGAAGGTGCAGGAACCCAGATTGAAAGTCAGTGTAATTTTATCCTGCCCGTCCTCCAGATGCTCCACAGTGCGGGTAATAGCGTTTCCTGAACAGACTCGCTCGCACATACCGCAGGAAATGCAGCGATCCGGATGATACACTATCCTGCCCCGGTAGCCTGGGGCTGCTTCACTGGGGACAGCCGGGTACATGGCACAGCTGCTCTTGCTGAAAAGCTGGCTTACCGCTTCTTTTATAAATGGAAAGTCCATTACTTCATCTGCCCCCTTTTCTCTTTCAAAATCTTAGCCGCCAGAGCCAGCCCGTCAATTATAGCCTCAGGCCTGGGCGCGCAGCCTGCCACATCTACGTCCACGTGGACGTATTTGCTCAATGGGCCGGCAACACTGTAGCTGCCCCTGAACACGTTGCCTGACTGGGGGCAGGAGCCCATAGTCACAATGCACCTTGGTTCAGGCACCTGGGAGATGGTTCTGAGCACTCGTGGCAAAGACTGCTTTGTCACCGGCCCGGTAACCACAACTATATCCGCATGTCGGGGCGACCCTGCCAGTTTGAATCCAAGACGTTCGGCGTCATAGCGGGGGGTAAGTACACTGACCAGCTCTATGTCGCATCCGTTGCAGGAACCGGCGTTAATATGAAACAGCCAAGGGGACTTTCCTGTGCTTTCTTCAATAAGTTTTTTAAACATCTTCGCCCCTCCTTACAGGCCGTACCAAGCCAGAACCAGGCTGACAGCAGCAAGCAGCGTGACCACAGTCCAGTAGTATTTAAAAACCTGTTCTATTTTAAGTCTTGCTGTGACTGCATGCACGAAGGATATTGACACTGCCGTTATCGCAGCGCACAGCAGAAACATCAGCAGTGCATCCAGAGCAACTATTCCCGTACCAAGCCCGCCGAGAAACAGGGCCACGAACAGGGATGTCAGAGTGAGCATCTTCACGGCATGGCTGAGCTTGAACACGCCCAGAGGAGCCCCGCTGTATTCCGCCAGCATGCCCTCGCAGATCTCAGTCTCAGCCTCCGCCGCATCAAAGGGATGGTTGCCGGTCTCCCCGGGGATTATCAGCAGCATGGCCGCCGCTGCGGGCAGCATGCTTATTTTTGTTATCAGGCTGCCGTTTATCGCCTGATATTCCGCTATTTCACTGAGAGAAAAGCACAGCCCCGTACCTATGGCGCTGCCCACAGTCTTGGCCACCGCCAGCAGCACCAATACCAAAGGCAGCTCGCAGGATATGATTGTCACCATCTCGCGGCTGAGGCCCACTCCCGCGTAGGGGGAACCGGAGGCGGCTCCGCCCAGAATGATGGAGACTGCCGGAATCAGCAGCAGATAGAGAATAACTATTATATCGGCCATGCCGGAGAAAGCCGTAAAACTGAATACAGGGATAAACAGTTGTATGACCACCAGGGCCGCAAGTCCCACCAGGGGTGAAAGCATAAAGGTGATGCGTTCAGCGGCTGCGGGAACTATGGTCTCCTTGCCGCAGAGTTTAAAGAAATCATAAAAAGGCTGGAGTACGGGAGGCCCCACCCGTTTCTGCATTCTGGCCACCAGTTTTCTGTCTATGCCGCACAGCAGCATACCCGCCAGGAAACAGAACAGGAAGCCCGGGAAGATGAGCACATAGCCCAGATACTCTAGAGCGTCTATAACTATAGTCATTTGTCCCACCTCCTTACAGAACTATCAGGCTGAAAAGCATTACCAGGGCAAGGTCTACCACTGCCCACAGGGCGTAGTCGTTTACTATGCCGCTGTGGAGCCGGTGCATATAATTGAAGTATCCCCGCCAGTTATGCTTAAAGCCCCAGAACAGATCATCGCCTCCCAGCTGGGAGAGTTCCTGAGTCTCGCCTCCGTAAAAGAGCTGGTACTTGCCATCCACAGCGGCGGCCTTGCAGCGGCTGAAATTATCATATTTACCTGCAACCGCCACTATGGTTATGGCCAGCAAGGCAATACACAATACCAGCAGCCAGCTCACTGGATCCCAGGCTCCAACATATTGGAAGCTCCCAGCCTCCACCTGCGCTGCGGCAGAACCGTCAAATCCCATAGCGCTTATGTACTGTGCCACATTGAAAACGGCAGCGGCGGCAGGCTCGGTGAGATAAGCCGTCACAAGTCCGGGGAAGAGCCCGGTGACAATGCACAGCAGAGCAAAAATGCCCATGGCAAAACGCATGCCCCAGGAAACTTCCCTTACATTTTCCAGTTCCGGAGGCAGTTGTCCGAAGAACACCGAGTGGCTGACCTTTACGAAGGAGGCCAGGGTGAGTACGGAGGTGACGAGGGCGATAATGGTCACCAGCAGGAAGCCTATATTTCCGCTCTCCACTGCTTTCTGATAGCTGGCCTGATAGATAAGCCATTTGGAAGCAAAGCCGTTGAATGGCGGCACTCCGCTGATGGAGAAGGCTCCTATGATGAACAGCACCGTGGTGTGAGGCATTTTTCTTGCCAGCCCACCCAGCTTGTTGAGATCCGTTGTGCCGGTCTCATGGAGTACGGCACCGGCAGCCAGAAACAGCAGGCCTTTGAACAGAGTGTGGTTTATGGCGTGATAGAGCCCGGCGGACACGCCCAGAGCGGTGCACAATCCCACGGCTGTGAGCACATAGCCTATCTGGGATATGCTGTGGAAGGCCAGCAGGCGCTTGAAATCGTGCTGGGCCAGAGCCATAGTGACACATATAAACATGCTGAGGGAACCAATGAATACCAGCAGGAACTGCATGGTGCCCAGCCCCATGCTCTGGAACAGGAAATAGGTGATGCGGATAATGCCGTAGATACCCGACTTGGTGAGCACACCGGATATTATGACGGATATTGAAGCCGGCGCCGCACCGTGGGCATCGGCGGCCAGGGGGTGGAAGGGCACGATGAAAGCCTTGGTGCCGAAACCCACGAACAGCAGTGCGAAGGCCACCTTAGTAGCAATGTTCACATCTCCGGGCACCAGCTGGGACAGCTGGGCGAGGTTCAAAGTGTGAGTCTGGGCATAGAGCATAGCGGTGCCCACAAGTATACAGGTGGAGCCCATGCAGCCCACCACCAGGTACTTGAACGCCGCCTCAACCGCGCCTCTCACGGTGTTGCGAAAAGCGGTGAGGGCTACGGCGGCAAAGGTGAGTATCTCCACCATGATGAACATGTTGAAGAGGTCGCCGGAGAGCACCATGCCCATAACGCCGCCGCAGAGCAGCAGGTACAAGGTGTAGTACTCTTTTTCGTTGTCGTCCCGGTTCATATACTGAATTGAGTATACGCCGGAAACGAAGACGGCTGTAGCCACCAGCAGGGCAAAGAACAAGCTGAGGGCATCTACCTCCAGGGCAATGCCTATGGCATAGCCTCCGGCGGGTTCTCTTGCACCCATCCAATAGGCGATTATCTCTCCATTTATAAATACCGGTTTTACAAGGGCGATAATGAATCCCAGGGCTGCCGTAATGCTCAGCAGGGCCAGGATATTGCGCACGGTACGGTTTTCACCGAACACCGCAATAAGGAAGGAACCCATAAACAGCACCATAATTGCATATATGGGGAAGTGCTGATAATTGAGGATATTGCTAAGAAAATTCATCCTCTCAGCCTCCTTATCTTACGGGTGTCGATGGTGCCATATTGCTCCTCCAGCTTGATTACCAGGGCCAGGGACATAGCGGTAACGCAGGCGCCAATTACTATGCTGGTGAGAGTGAGGGCCTGGGGCACCGGATCCACGAAAAAGCTGTTGTAGTCCAGCTCCGACCAAGTGAATATGGGGGCGGTACCGCCGGGATTAAATCCTATGGAGATCAGCAGCAGGTTTACCCCGTAATCGGCAATGGACAGTCCTATAACGGTTTTCACCAGATTGTACTTTGTGACTATGGTGTATAAACCCAGCCCGATAAGGAAGAAAGATGCTATATAGTTAAGCAGTATCATTTCTCTTCACCTCATTCTCTGTGGTCAACGTCCTTGCCCAGCAGCACGCCCAGCATATTTATAACCAGAGCGCTGACACCGGCCAAAACCTCTATACCTACTATGGTCCCCATGAGGAATATGGTTCCTGTACTGAAGAGCTCACCCGGCTGACCGTACTGATAAAACACGTTTTCGCAGAAGCGGCTGCCGAATGCCACGCCAAGCATGGCCACAAGGATATAACCGGCCAGGGCAAGTCCCTCCACTTTACGCAGGAGTTTGGGGCGCATGGCCTCACAGGTGACGTCGTATCCATGGCCCAGGTAAATCAGCAGCAGGGTGGCCACCATAAGTACGCCGCCCTGGAATCCGCCGCCTGGGGAGAGATGTCCATGGAGTATAATGTAAAAGATGTATACCAGAGCCAGGGGAAGGATGGCATCACAGCCGCAGCGCTGGATAACGCGCTTTATTCGGATATTCTCATTTTTCATTCTTCTCCCCCTCCTTTTTCCCGTTCTTTTTGGTAAAGAGAATAACGGCGGCCCCGGTGACAGCGGTCATGAGTATGAAAGCCTCACCCATGGTGTCGTAGCCGCGGAAGTCAAATACGATGGATGTAACGTCATTTATGGCGTGGGTCTTTTCCAGGTTCTGCTGAACGATAGCCGCGGCCACGCCGTCGGCGCTGCTGTCATCATAAGCAGCTGGATTTTCCAGCAGCTCCTGTACCGGCACGGCAGCCCCTTCACCCTCGTAAGTGCGAGGCATTCCCGCCATAGCCACTGAGGCATATATACCCACCGCAAGGAACACAACTAATGAAAAATATGTAAGCAGTTTTTTCATTTATCGTCCCCTCCGCGTATTTTTTTCAGCGTGACAATAAATATCAGTGGGCTGAGGGCGGCGCCCACTGCCGCCTCAGATATGGCCACATCCGGGGCATGGAGCAGCAGGAATTCCGCTGCGGCAAAGATGCCCGTCACACCTAGGGCGATTACCGAGGAGAGAAGCTTTTCAAAATGCACTGCCAGTATGGCGGATACCACCATGCCCAGGATGATAAGGACATTCAGAACAACAATAATCTCACTCATCAAAGTCCCTCCTGTAATCCTCGATCTCCATTTTCTTCTTGGGGCGGATACCCGCCTGATAAGCGCCCTTGGCTATGGCATGGGCACCCACGGGGTTAGTCACCAGTACCAGACCGCAGATCACGAGTACCTTTACTGCGGTGGCTGCGCTGCCCATGAAGAAGATGGTATACAGCAGAGCGCCCAGCCCTACCCCGATCACGCCCAGGGTCGTGACACAGGTGCTGGCCTGCATACGGCAGAAGGTGTCCGGCATTTTCATTACGCCCAGAGTCCCCGCCAGGGCAAAGATCACACCTATGGCTATAAGGACGTCAATCGCTATCCTCAGCATCAGCATGATACTGCCACCTCCCTTTGTCCAGATATCTGCCCACCAGCATGGTGTTGATAATGCCCAGCATGGCGGTGATTATAGCTATGTCCAGGTAAATGCCCCGGCCGCTGTACAGGGAAAAGAGCATCATTGCCAGGGAAATAAGGATATCGGTGCAGTCTGCAGCCACCATCCTGTCTGCGGCGGTTGGTCCCTTTATCATTCTGTATACGTTCAAAAGGGCAATTACTCCCAGGCATACGGAAAAAATAATCAGATCTTTCATTCCCAAACCCTCCTGAGGCCTCTCTCAAGCCTGCCTTTTATCTCCTCTCCGGCCTCTTCTCCGCCGGGAAGTCTGGCATCGATCCAGTGGATATAGTAATAGGTCTGTCCATCCTCCTCGGTTATCTCCATGGTTATGGTTCCGGGGGTGAGAGTGATGGCGTTGGCCAGGGCCGCCTGTCCGTACATGGATTTAAGGTTCACCGGCACCTTTACTATGCCGGGGTTTACGTTTTTGCAGCCGGTAAAGCAGCGCTTTGCCACATCCACATTGGCTTTCACCAGCTCCACGGGGAAAATAAACAGCCAGAATGCGATGCCGTTCAGCAGCTTTGCCGGGTTAAAGAACCAGGTGGGATTGGTGTGTATAAAGAAGCGGGATGAAAACAGGGCCACCGCCAGGCTTATCACCGCCCCGGTTGCCAGCTCCTGTACGTCCGCTGACCAGGTCAAAAGTACCCAGAACACGAAGCATACAATAAAGGTGGACACTGTTCCTGCAAAAGTTGTTTTATGCAAGTTGAAAGCTCTCCTTTCATGGCCGGGCATCCGCCCGGTCCGTATTTGTCGCCTATTCGACCTTAAGACTGTCAACATAGAATTCTCTTCCTGCTGTCATGCGTATCTCCCGGCTGCGGCACATTGGGCAGCAGGCTTCCTTTCTGGACACCGGCCCCTCATATCCACAGTTCAGGCAGCGGAAAGCAGCGGGAAGGCTCTGTATCTCCAGCTCCGCCCCCTGGGCGATGCTGTCCCTGGCAGCAATAGGAAAAAACTCCCTTATGCACTCCGGAATGATGCCGGAATACTCCCCCACCCGGAGGCTTATCCCCAGCACTTTCTTAAAGCCCTTTTCTCTGGACTCCCGATTTATCAGGTCTATGACGGACTCGGTTATGGCAAGCTCGTGCATTTTATCTGTCCAGGCAGCTGAAGCAGGGGTCTATGCTGGCAATTATCAGCCCTGCGTCGGCCACGGTATTGCCTCTGAGCATATGGGGCACCGTGGGGGTATTTTTATAGCTGGGTACGTGGATGCTCACCCGGTGGTTGTTAAAGCCGCCGTCGCCCACCACCATATGGCTCAGCTGGCCTCTGGGGGCCTCGTGTCGGCAGACTGCCTGCCCCTCCTTGATTTTCGGCAGCTTGTTGCCCAGGTTAATCTGGCCCTCCGGCAGCATCTCCAGAGCCTGGCGGATTATTTTCATGCTCTCATAGCACTCCAGCACACGCACCAGTACTCTGGCGTAAACATCGCCGCTGTCCACCGTATGAACCATGAATTTGAAATCGTCGTAGGAAGAATATGGCGCATCCTTGCGCACATCTACCGCTACTCCGGAGGCTCTGGCATGGGGACCTATGGCTCCCATCCTAAGGGCGTCTTCCTTTGTGAGTATGCCCACGCCTTTGGTACGAAGGGCAATTGTCTTGTCCGTCATGACTATTTCCGCTATTCTGTCCAGAATGCCCTTGAGCTTTCCGCAGGCAGCCAGCATCTCCCGGCGCAGCTCATCGTCGATATCCCGGCGTGCTCCTCCTATGGTGACCATAGCGTAGTTTACACGGTTACCGGTCATCTTCTCCAGCAGATCCATCACCAGCTCCCGCTCGTCCCATATGTGCATGAACATGCTGTCATGACCTATGATGTGGCAAGCTATGCCCAGCCACAGGAAGTGGGAGTGGAGCCGCTCCAGCTCTGCGGTTATTACCCGGATATATTGGCCTCGTTTCGGCACCTCCAGGCCGTTGATGGCCTCCACACACATGGCATAGGTAAAGGCATGGGAATGAGAGCATATGCCGCAGACTCTCTCCACCAGTACCAGTGTCTGGATGGCGTTCCTCTCGGTGGCCAGTTTTTCTATGCCCCTGTGGTTATAGCCTACAAACACTTCGGCATCCTTAATTATCTCCCCCTCTGTATAGAGCTTTGCGTGTATGGGCTCCTCCAGAGCAGGATGGTAAGGGCCGATGGGTACAATGTAGCTCATTTGACCTCTCCTCCCAGATTTTTCTCCACAAGTTCCTTCAGTGGCATTACCATTATCTGGCCTCTGCCCTGGGTCTCCAGCATGTCCTCCGGCAAAAACAGCCGCTTTGAGGTATCCAGGCCCTCAAACTCCACGGCAAAAAGCTCGTTCAGCTCCCGCTCCGGCCAGGTAGCGGCTGTATCATAGATTTCCCCTATGGAGGGCAATACCGTCTGTCCCACCACATGGTAGGACTCTATAACCGGTTCCACAGCGTAATCGTAGGAAATATCCATCTGTCCATTCTTGTCTATGAAGCCGTGGATCATAACCAGCTGCCGTCCCTGTCTGCGCATCCGTTCAGCCAGAGGCACAATCTGATCCTTGTCAATGTCTATCCTTTTGTACTCCTGCATCCATTTCACCTCTCAGTGTTTGTCCATGAGTTCTCACTTATTTTTTAAACCGCTTGGGTATTGCTAACATATCCTGGGCAGCTGAGCGCCTGTGAGCTTTTGGAGTATACGCCTTCCGCCCAATGCCGTCTTCATCACCAGAGCCCCGGGGTGTTCTTCCGTCACCCGGCCTATCACCGCTGCCCCTGTACCCTCAGGGCATTGCCTCATAGCCTCCAGCACTTTCTCCGCATCCTCCGGGGCCACCACGGCCAGCAGCTTTCCCTCATTGGCACAGTACAGCGGCTCCAGGCCAAGCAAGTTGCAGGCAGCCTGTACCTGAGGGCGCACCGGGAGCAGCTCCTCCTCCAGCTCTATCCCCAGGCTGCCGCCCTCTATAAATTCATTGAGGGTAGTAGCTACGCCGCCCCTGGTAGGGTCACGCAGCACCCGGATTTTGTGCGAGGCTTTGAAAATTTTTTCCGTAAGTACATTAAGAGCGGCGCAGTCTGAGTGAATGTCCCCCTGCATCATGCCGCTTCTCGAGAGCATCACCGCCGTGCCGTGATCCCCAATGGGGCCCGAAACTATGACCGTATCCCCGGCCCTCATGTTTTCCGGACTGAGCCCGGGGTATCTCACAAAGCCTATTCCTGCGGTGTTTATATATATCCCGTCACCCCGGCCCTTTTCCACCACCTTGGTGTCTCCGGTTATCACTTGCACCCCGGCCTTTTTACACTGTTCCGCCATGGAGTCTATTATTTTTTCCAGTGAAGCCAGGCTGAAGCCCTCCTCTATTATCAGGGCGCAGCTGAGATATTTGGGCTCGGAGCCGCACATGCAAAGGTCGTTCACCGTGCCGCAGACGGAGAGCTTTCCAATGTCTCCTCCCGGAAAGAAGATAGGGTCTATAACGAAACTGTCGGTGGAAAAGGCCAGTTTCTCCCCTCCCTCCACTATGGCCCCGTCCCCCAGGGCGCTGAGGGCAGGGTTTGAAAGCCTTGGCATTATCAGCTTTTCGATCAGCCGGGAGCTCTTTTTGCCCCCGCTGCCGTAGTCCAGGGTTATTATATCGTCCATATCATAAACCTCTGTATTTGTATGCCGCTGCGCAGGCCCCTTCCGAGGACACCATGCAAGGTCCGACCGGGTCCTCCGGCGTGCATCTCCGGGCAAACATGGGACAGTCCTCCGGCCTTATTTTGCCGCATATCACGTCTCCGCAACGGCAAGGCCCCGCCTCTGCGGCAGGCTTGATTTCCATGGCAAATTTCTTTTCCGCGTCAAAGCCGGCGAATTTTTCTCTCAGTTTGAAGCCGCTGGCATCTATTTCTCCAAGTCCCCTCCACTTATCCCGGTGAAGCTCAAAGCATTCGTTCATCACGGCCCTGGCCAGGGGGTTACCCTCCGGCCTCACTGCCCGTTTATAGTCATTCTCCAGTTTGGCCTCTCCTCTTGAAAGCTGCTCGGTCAAGTGGCATATAGCCAGCAATATCTCCTCCGGCTCAAAACCCGCTATAACTCCCGGCAGTCCGTAATCCTCCGGTATGAAGCGAAATCCTTTCTCCCCGATTATACTGGCCACATGGCCGGGGCATATGAATCCCTGTATTCTGAAATCCTTTGAACGGATCAGAGCGCGCAGAGCAGGCTCTACGCTTTTAAGCAGGGAGTACAGAGAAAAGTTCTTTACCCCCTGTTCCATGGCCTCCGTCACGGCAGCGGCAGTACCCGGAGCTGTGGTCTCAAAGCCCACGCCCAGGAATACCACTTCCGCCTCCGGCCTCTCCGCCGCCAGCTCCACCGCATCCATGGCGGAATACACCACTTCCACCTTGGCTCCCAGGGCCCGCCGTCTGTAAAGGCTGTCCCCCGGAGTACTGCCCGGCACTCTCAGCATGTCCCCATAGCTGGCTATCACCACTCCCGGTTCCATAGCCAGTTCCAGCACTGCGTCTATCTGCTCCGCCGGCGTTACGCACACCGGGCAGCCCGGCCCGGACAGCAAACTGATATTCTCCGGCAGCAGTCCCTTTATGCCGCTTCTGGCAATAGCCATGGTGTGGCTGCCGCAGACCTCCATCAGTTTCATGGGAGTATCTCCCGCCGCTCTTATTCTCTGCAGCAAGGCCACGGCGCTGTCCTTATTCAAGGGCATTTCCCATTTCCTCCCAAGCCGCTATATCTTCAAGAGCCTGCCTCTCCTCCAGTCGCTCAATGGCAAAACCGGCATGGACCATCACGTAGTCCCCCAGCTTGGGCTCCTTTATAAAATCCACTCTTATTTTCCGTTTCATTCCCAGGGCTTCACCCAGGGCCTCCTTACCCTCTATCTCAACCAGCTTCAACGGTATTGCCAGGCACATTCTCTTCATCCTCTCAGTTTTGCGTCGGCTATCATCAACTGGCCCAGGGCTATTCCCTCGTCGTTGCAGGATGTCCTTCCGTGGTGATATACCTTAAAGCCCGCAGCTCTCAGCAGCTGCGGCAGCCGCCTCATTATATACATATTCTGAAAGCTTCCTCCGGACAGGCAGACTCTGCCCAGTCCCGTCTCCCGCCCGGCAGCTTTCACCGTTTCCACAGCCATATCCATAAGAGTGTTCATAAACCTGGCTGCAATAATATCCCGTCCGGTACCCTCATTCAAATCCCGGACTATGGCGCTTATCATGTCCCGCCAGTCAAAAACCAGGGGACTGCCCTTCATAGCATAGGGATAGCTGTCTTTCTCATTCTGCACTGCCGCCGCCTCCAGGAGTACTGCCCCCTGGCCCTCGTAACTGCATCGGGTCTTTATTCCAAGTATAGCCGCCACTCCGTCAAATAGCCGTCCCATACCCGATGACAATGGACAGTTGAGGGAGCTATTCAGCATCTTCTTATAGTTTTCCGCCTCAAGTATATGAGAACAGTCACACCCGGATGCACTCAGCAGACTGTAAGCCACTCTGTCTATTTCCTTTACAGCCCGGTCTCCTCCGGGCAAGGCTATGGGGAGGACATGGCCAAAACGCCTGAATTCCTTATATCCTCCAATAAGGCACTCCCCGCCCCAGCTTGTCCCGTCCGGTCCATAGCCGGTACCGTCCCACACCAGGGCAATAATATCCCCATCCAGATTGTTGTCCGCCATGCAGGAGCACATATGGGCATGGTGGTGTTGTACTCTTATAAGCGGTATATCCAGCCCTTCAGCATAGGTGGTGGACATATAGTCCGGGTGCATGTCACAGGCAGCCGCCTCGGGCACTATATCAAAAAGCTTTTTAAAATGCTCCGTCTGCTGCCGGTAGTTTTCCAGGGTCTCCAAGTTCTTCAGATCCCCTATGTGCTGACTCTGGAAAACATATCTGTCCCTGGACAGGCAAAAGCTGGCCTTCTGTTCTGCCCCGCAGGCCAGTATGCTCTTCAATTCTCTCTTGACCGTCAGCGGATAAGGCACATAACCGCGGGAGCGTCGGGCAAAGTACTCCCGCCCGTCCAGTTCCCAGCATAGGGAGTCGTCGCAGCGGGTCTGTATCTCCCGGTTATGGAGCAGGAAGCCATCGGCTATACCCCTGAGATTTCTCAGAGCCTCGTCGTTTTTATACATTATGGGAGTGTCCGAAAGGTTGGCACTGGTCATAACCAGCATATCGAAATCATCCCCCATGAGCAGGTAATGAAGCGGGGTATAGGGCAGCATGATGCCCATATAATCGTTCTCGCTTAAATACTCCAACCCCGGCTCTTTTTTCTTCAGCAGCAATATTGGCCGCTGATAGCTCTCCAGCAGCTTCTCCTCCGCTGCTGAGACCAGGCACAGCTTTCCGGCACATTCCACGTCACGGCACATTAGTGCGAAGGGTTTTTCGTCCCGCTGTTTTCTCCGCCGCAGTTCCCGTACCAACTCTTCGTCGTCCCAGCGGCAGGCCAGGTGTATACCCCCCAGTCCCTTTACCGCCACAATACCGCCGCTTTTCAGCTCCTGTTTTGCCAGTTCAATGCCGTCTCCCGACAGCTCTTTCCCGTCCCTGTCAAGATAAAAAACCCGTGGTCCGCATTTTTCGCAGCAGTCCGGCTGGGCATGGTAGCGCCGGTCATTTATATCACCGTATTCCTTCCGGCAGTCCGGGCACATCTCAAAAACATTCATGGATGTCTTGGCCCGGTCATAGGGCAGGTCCTTTATTATAGTAAAGCGTGGTCCGCAATTAGTACAATTTATAAAGGGATACCGGTATCTTCTGTCACTTTTATCCCTTAATTCTCTGAGGCAGTCCTGGCATATGCCAATGTCGGGAGACACAAGAGTGTTGCTGTGTTTTTCCCGGCGGCTGCTCTCAATCTCAAAAGTTTTGAAGCCCCTCAGCTCCCGGCTGAAACTTGCCTCCATTTCCTCAATAAGGGCAAGCCTGGGCGCTCTCTCCGGCAATTCTTTCAGCAGCTTGTCCAGTTTCTCCCTCTCTCCCTCCAGCTCCATTTCCACACCGGAGGAGGTGTTTTTTATGTATCCACCCAGGCCATAGCCCTGTATCAGCTTGTGTGCGTAGGGTCGAAAACCCACGCCCTGTACTATGCCGTGGATTTTCAAAGAGAGTCTTTCCACCATAAGGCTACCTCAAAGCCGCCCAGAAAAGTTAGTTAAATGTCAATCAAATTATATTCTCTGTATATAGCCTTGTCAAATGGTTTTTTGATTTCGGAAAAATTTTACCACATGATTATAGACTTTGCAAAATAAAAAGGCAATAAAAGGAAGTATCTTAATGCATTTTGTCAATACTTGCTGCATGATATTCTTCTATGTGAGCAGTATCTCCATTCGGCAAATACAGCAGCAGGTGTGATAAGGAGGATTATGCGCGTTGCGTAATCTTTTACAGGTTCTTTTTTATCTATGCTCAGACAGAAAAAGGGAGGGCACATGCCCTCCCTTCATTATGAGATATCGGTTAAATTATTGTTTTTAAGTATAAGGTTTTCAAATTTATCAAATCGCCGCTTTAGTTACACTCGGGCTTCTTTCTTGTTGCCGACTATGGCATAGATGTAGCCTACCACCAGAATGATGAAGGACACTATGTAGCTGATCGTCTCCACAGAAGCTGCGTTGCTGCCGTCCACATTGGTGAAGAAGGCCACTATCTGACCGGCCAGGACAAGAGCCATGACCACGGGAGCAATTAGGATAATGCAGATACGGTAGAACCAGAAGAAGAAGCCGGGCTTATTGCCGTTGACCTCCTCCAGTATGTACTTGGGCTTCAGTTCAGCCGCAACCATTACGGACATAAGCATGGCGCCGATGGGCATTGCCAGACCTTCAGACCAGCAGTCCATGAAGTCCAGCCAGCAGTCCATAAGCACGGGGCTGCTCATGATGTCCTTGCCCAGCAGGGCGGCGGGAGCTATACCGTTCTCGCCCAGGCCGCAGACGGCCACCAATATGGCCTCGATGGTGATGGCAAAGCTGACCCACAGGGTAACCTTGGTGCGATTGCCCTCCTTGCCGGCGTCGTGGGCCCGGTCAAGGAAGAGGGTGGCGATAACTTCCATCAGGGAGATGGCGGAGGTTATGGCGGCGATGACCACCAGCAGGTAGAACAGCACGCCGAAGAGGGGGCCGGTGGGTCCCATGTTGCTGAACACGTCCTGCAGGGTTATGAAGAGGAGCTTGGGTCCGCCCAGAACCATCTCGTTGTTGGGTATGCCGCTGGCCATGGAGTTGGCGACGGCGGCGGGGAGGACGGCAAAGCCGGCCATCAGAGCGATGATGGTATCGGAGGTGACGATTATCAGGGAGTTCTTGGTGAGGCTCTCATCCTTGCTCAGGTATGAGCCGTAGGTTATCATGGCGCCCATGGCCAGGGACAGGGAGAAGAACATCTGGCCGCCGGCGCTGCCAACCACCTTGATAAAGCTGGGGGCCTCGGCAATGAAGCCCGCCTCTACGGCGTAGCCGGGAATGAACATGAACTTAAGTCCTTCCTCGGCGCCGGGCAGAGTAACGGAGCGGATGATGACGATGAGGAGCATCACAAACAGGGCGGGCATGCCGACTTTGTTAAACTTCTCAATACCGCCGGAGATACCGCCCTTGACGATTATCATGCAGATAGCCAGGAACAGCAGGGTGAATATCACGCAGCCGAAGGGATTGGTAAGCATGGAGGCAAAAGTGTCGCCTCCCGTGATGGTAGCGCCGAAGATGCCGCTGAGGCCGAAGCTCAGCTCAGCCAGGTTAAGGGACATGTACTGGAGGCAGTAGCCGCCCAGAACTGAATAGAAGCTCATTATAAGGAAGGGAGCCAGAACGCCCAGCCAGCCCAGCCATCTGAACTTCTTGGTGGCCTTCTTGTACGCTCCTATAATGCCGCGGCCGGTCTTACGGCCCATAGCCAGCTCACTGACCATGATGGGCATGCCCACGAATACCGCAAGGAACAGGTAGACGACCAGGAAGGTAAATCCTCCTCCGGCACCCATCTTGTTGGGGAAGCCCCAGATGTTGCCCAGACCGACGGCTGAGCCTATGGCCGCCATCAGGAAGCCAAGGTTACTGGCCCATGAACCTCGTTTGTTCTCCATAATGTCTCTCCTCTCTCAAAATTAAAATGTTTTTTGGGGACTCCGTTCTCTCATTTGTAAACTAATTATAACATTTGGCTTGCAATTTTTAAAACTCTACATTATTATATATGTAATAAGTTTTTCTCATGGATACGCCTGGAAAGTTCTTGAAAATCCTAAAAGAAAGCGAAATTTTTAACAATGGATATTAAAAAAGTTCAGGCACTGCTGGCTGCAGTGGACAGAGGCAGTCTTACCGCAGCCGCCTCGGAGCTGGGCTATACCCAGTCCGGACTCACTCATATGATGAACTCCCTGGAGATAGAGCTGGGTTTGAATCTTCTGGTACGCAGCAAAAGCGGAGTGCGTCTCTCACCTGCCGGGCAGGAGCTGCTGCCGGAGATGCGCCGTCTGGTGGAAGCGGCCGACGCCCTCAGCGCTTCCGCTGAAATGCTCCACCAGCGCAGCTGCTCCTCTCTCCGTCTGGGGGCCTATTCCAGTATTGCCCGCCACTGGGTGCCGCAAATTCTCGCCAATTACCGCAAAGTCTGCCCCGACACCAATATATCCATTATAATGGACGGACTGCTGGAGCTGTACGGTGCCGTTAAAAATGACGAGTTGGACTGCGTCATGACCAGCTATTACGAGCCTCTTGCCCAGGGGCTTGGCTGGATACCCCTGTGGGAGGATGAACTGGTGGCGGTACTGCCCGCCTCCTTCCCCCTGGAAGGAAACGTCATGCCGATTGAGCTGTTTGACAAGACAAATTTTCTCATGCCTTCTCAGGGCTTCGATATGTACATACTGCCCATCTTCGCCGCCGCCTCCAGAAAGATCGAGCCCGTTATAAACACCACTAATCTGGACGATGAGTCCATTGTCTCAATGGTCGAACACGCCTTGGGCGTCACCATTCTCTCCAGGTTGGTGGTTAAGGATATGCCCTACGCAGTTCGCACCTTGTCTCTGGCTCCCAGGTATTTCCGTTCCCTTGGGATTATCATCAGTGAAAAACGGAAGCATGACAAGAATATACGTCGTTTGATAAGCTGTTCCCAGGATATGATCGCCAGTAAATACGGCATGGGTATGGCGGCAGGAAAATGAAACCTCAATCAATAACTAATATGTAAGTATCCGAAAGGCCGGGGCATCCCGGCCTTTCGGCATTCTTTCTCTTCAGCTCCAGTTACCGGTGACGCCGTCGGGCACATCGGAGCCCTCCCGGTAGGAGGAGCCCCGCCTTTCCCTGTCAATGGAGCGGCTATCGTAGCCGGTAGTCACGGGGGGCTGTTTTTTCTGCTTTTTCTTGTCGTTCTTTGCCATGGCTTGTTCTCCTTTGAATTGTTTTTCATATTTTATTTTATGTGGCCCGGTTGCTTTTATGCTCCAAACAGTATAAGCAGCAGGCCATATATAAAGCTTGATGAGATACCGTAGACGATCACTGGTCCGGAAATGATAAACATTTTTGCGGCAACCCCCAGAATAAAGCCTTCAGTTTTAAATTCCAGGGCCGGAGCAACCACGGAGTTTGCAAATCCGGTTATAGGTACCAAAGTACCGGCTCCGGCAAATTCGGCAATATCGTCATAAATGCCAAGTCCGGTCAAAAGAGCGCCAAGGAAAATAAGGCTTATGGAACAGCCGGCGCTTGCCGCCGCCTTTTCCACACCCAGCGCCGTCAGTCCGTCGGTTATCCCTTGCCCCAGCAGGCAGATAGTGCCGCCCACAAGGAAAGCTCTTATCAGATTTTGCCCTGACTTTGAATGTGGGGAATGCTCCTCGGTGTACTTTTTATATTCATCGTTTGTCATTTTCATTTCATTTTTCCCCCCGGCTGATTCCATTAATATCATTTGCTTTTTTTATCCGCTTATTCCATGTCTTTTCTTTTTTACGGAAAATCTGAGACTTCGATGAAAAAAATCTTGACATTTGCCCTTCCATGATATAGAATACCTCATGCTGATAGAGAGCCGGACGATTGGCGCAGCTGGTAGCGCATCCGCTTGACGTGCGGGAGGTCACAAGTTCGAGTCTTGTATCGTCCACCATAGAACTCCGTAGCTTAGAGCTGCGGAGTTTTTTATGTTTTCATAAAGCCGGGCTCGAACTTGTGACTCTTTGAGCCTGAGTTTAGCTCAGGCGGATATGCCGTGGATGCCGCCGCATTGCGGCTGCATCCACAAGTTCGAGTCTTGTATCGTCCACCATACAACCCTGCAGTTTAAACTGTGGGGTTTGTTTTTTATAATTACAAAAGAGCCAGGCTTGAACTTATGACTGTTTGGGCCTGAGCCATGCTCAGGCGGATATGCTGCGGATGCCGCCTTGCGGCTGCTTCCGCAAGTTCCAGGCTTGTATCGTCCACCTCGTCAGAACAAACTTCATATCCTTCGAAGCGGCGGAAGCTCCTTGGGAGCATTCGCCGCTTCTCATCCATTCCGTTGTTCTTCCTTCTCCGATTTTAAACCGCTTTGCGGGTTTCAATTCGGTGCTGCGGAGTTCTATATGCCTTAATAAAGCCGGGCTCGAACTTGTGCTGTAAGGAAATTGTGGTATAATGGGTAAAACTGCCGGGGATTCTTGGCTGATCCTTTAAGCTGCTCTCTTCCCGGCTCTGGAGGTATTGCACATGAAAATATACATAGCAGCCCCGCTGTTCAACCAGGGGGAGAGAGATTTTAATGAGCGCATTGACGCCGTGCTCCGTTCCTGCGGCCACGAGACCTTTCTGCCCCAGAGGGACGGGGGCTGTGTGGCGGAGCTGCCCGAAGTTATAGAGGGAATGCCCAAACGGGATTACCTCTTCAAACTGGACTGTGAGCACATGGACTGGTGTGATGCAGTACTCTTTGTCTTTGACGGTCGGGTGCCCGACGAGGGGGCCTGCTTTGAGCTGGGCTACTGCTACGCCAAGGGCAAGCGCTGCATAGGCTACAAGACCGATGCCCGCTGTTTTATCGACGGCTTTGATAACGTGATGCTCCACGGCGCCCCGGAGAAGGTGCTGCGCAGCGAGGACGAGCTGAGAGAGTTTTTCTCGGCCATCAGCTGATTGAGAGCGGGGTACAGCTATGGCGGCTGCAATTGTAATCATTATACTAATCCTGCTCGTTCTTGTCCTTGCGGTATATATGGGCATGCTGGACAGGCTCCACATCCCGCCCCGGCCCAGACCCGGCCAGATTCGTGTGGCCTGCGTGGGGGACAGCATAACTTACGGCTTCTTCGTTCGTGGTCAGCTTTGGAACAGCTACCCCAGCGTCCTGCAAAAGCTGCTGGGTGAAGACTACTGTGTGGGAAACTTCGGCTTTTCCAACCGCACCGCCTCCACCGACGGGGACTATCCCTACACGGCGGAGAAGCTCTACAAAAGAAGCTTGGATTTTCAGCCGGACATCGTGCTGATAATGTTGGGCAGCAACGATTCAAAGCCCAACAACTGGAATGCTGAGAGCTATGCCCGCTCCCTAACGGAGCTGGCCCGCAGCTACATGGCTCTGGACAGCCGCCCCAGGGTGCTGCTGATGACACCTCCCAGCGTCTTCCATTTCTGGAAAAAGGTGCTTTGGACCATTCAGGGGGATGTGCTGGAAAATGAGGTGGTGCCCATCTGCCGCCGGGTGGCGGAGGAGCTGGGTCTGGAATGTGTTGACGTCCACGGCGCTTTCTTAGGGAAAAAGGAGCTGTTCGTGGACGGCTGCCACCCCAATGTCCCCGGCGCCCGGCTCCTGGCGGAGATGGTGTATCAGGCGATAAAGGAGCCGGAATCCGTCTCATGAATCCAGTAAAAACTACAAGAAAAGACGTGCCGTCAGTGACGGATATGGGCTGCTGCGGCGCATATTGCGCCAGCTGCAGGGAGTTTTTAAGCACATGTAAGGGCTGCACGAAGGGCTATACCGACGGCAGCCGGGACTTGTCACGGGCCAGATGCAAAATAAAAATCTGTTGCATCTCAAAGGGATACATCTGCTGTGCGGACTGCCCGGAGCTGGAGGGCTGTCCGCTGATACAGACTTTCTTTGCCAAGGGATATAAATACAGCCGCTACCACGCCTCCAGTGAATTTATCCGCAGTCAGGGCTACGAGGCCTTCCGGCAGGCGACCGCTTCCTGGACCTGCGCCTATGGAAAGCTGCCTAAGCTCCCCTGACCGCTCAACACTCTGCCGATAAACCAAGACCGTCGGGCTGCTCCCGGCGGTCTTTCCTTATATATATTTATCAATTTATCACTCCCGTGGCAGGTACAGGGAAAAACGGCTGCCCCGGCCCGGGGCGCTGTCCAGCTTCACATAGCCCCCCTGACCCTCCGCAATCTGCCGGGTGAGGCATAGCCCAAGGCCCACGCCTTCCCTGTCCCGGACGGAGGGGCTGCGGTAGAAACGTGAGAACACTCTGGTCTGCTCCTCCTCCGCTATGCCCGGCCCGGTGTCCTCCACCCGAATCACGGAAAACAGCTCAAAGTCCCTGCTGCTTACGGTAACTCTGCCCCCTGCCGGGGTGTACTTCACTGCATTATCCAGCAGGTTGCACACCGCCTCCTCCGTCCACTTGGTGTCAAACACAGCCTCGCCCTCAGATTCCGCCAAATTCAGCTCCAGGCCTTTTTCCCGGGCCCTGGGCATATACTGCTCCACCGCCCGCTGAAGCATGGGCCCTATGGCCTGGCGCTCCGGGTGCAGGGCAAGTATCCCCGTCTCCAGACGGGAGCTTTTCACCAGAGCCTCCATAAGGCTCTCCAGTTTTTCCGTCTGGGCGGATATGGCCCTGGCGCAGTCCATGGCCTGAGGGCTGAGGGGCTGCTCCTCCATAAGCTGGGAATAGAGCTTCAGGTTTGCCACCGGGGTCTTTGTCTGATGGGAGATGTCTGATATAAGTCCGTTTACCTGGTCCCGCTGGTTCTTCAAATTAACGGCTGAGACCTGGGCTGCCGACAGGTATTGGGCCAATCGGCTTTCCAGAGAGGACATGCGGCTCTCGTCAAAACTCTCCGCAGGGAAGCGGCCCTCCATTGCCTCTGTAAGCATGGTGGCCAGACTGTCCATTATTCTTGCGGTGCGCCGACGGCTGAGAAGTACAAACAAAGCTGCCATCAGCAGGGCCACGCTGCCGAAGATATAGCCGCTCATGGCTTCACCGCCCAGGTGTAGCCGATGCCGTACACCGTCTTTATATAATCCGGATTTGCCGGGTCTTTTTCCAGTTTTCCCCGCAGGCGCTTCACGGTGACAGACAGGGCGTTTTCATCCACATATTCCGCCCCGTCCGTCCACACCCGGTCTACAAGCAGAGATCGTGGCAGAGTGCGGCCCCGATTTTCCACCAGTACCCGCAGCAGCCGCTGCTCCGTCTTTGAAAGCTCCACCGCCCTGCCCTCCCGGCGAAAGTCCATTGTCTGAAAATCGAAGCGGAAGGGCCCCAGTTCCACAGTCTCAGGCTGCTTCTGATCCCCACGGCGCAGCTGGGCAGCCACTCTGGCTCTCAGCACCGCCAGGGAAAAGGGCTTGGTTATATAGTCGTCGGCTCCGGCCTCCAGGCCTGTGACCTCATCCAGCTCCATATCGTTGGCGGTGAGGAGTATCACCGGCACGGAACTTCTCCGGCGGATACTCCGCAGCAATTCCAGGCCGCTTCCGTCGGGCAGGTTTATATCCAGTATCAACAGATTGAAGCTATCGCCCGCCAGCAGCTTTTCCGCCTCTTTCATATTCAAAGCCCTGACTACCTTACGTTCAGGCCCCTCCAGAGCCATGGCAATGCCCCGGCCCAGAGCCTCATCGTCCTCCAGCAGGAAAATCCTCTCCATATATTTCACCTCTCCACCGGGCTTATCTATTTCTATTATATCTCAGCATTCAAAACATTTCCATAGAGGCCCGTATCCGCCCCATGGGTTTATCACCCCATGGGGCGGCTTTCTTTTTATTCCTGTCTCAGCCGCTCCACGGTGGAGTAGCGGCAGTAGCTGCGATAGCTGAGCACAGGTATGACCACACCCAACAGAACAAAGACAGGCAAAATGGCAAATATGGGCCATAGCTGGAAACGGTAGCTCAAAAACCACATCAGCTTTTCCAGGGATCGGGACATGAGCGGGGCCGTCAGCAAGGTGAGGGTCAGGCTCAGCCCTGCCGAGCCAAGAGTGTACAGCAGCCCCTCCACAGCCAGCATGGTCTTGAGCTGCCTGCCGGTCATGCCTATGGCCTGGAGCACAGCCAGCTCCCGGCGGCGGGCAGCTATTCCGGTGAATATTGCATTTATAAAGTTCAGCACACCCACAAGGCCCACGATAAAGCTGAGGCTGCCCCCCAGCAGGTTGAACATGTTCCTGGTGCTCTCAAACTCAGCGGCATATCCGTTCTTGCTCTCGTAGTCCAGCTCAGGCATGGTGTTCTCCGTAAAGTCTTCAAGGAAGCTCTCCATGGCGGCGTTGGACTCGTCGTCCACTGTGTCAAAGGCATAATACATTACGCAGTCCGTGCCGGTGTCCCGGATGAAGGTCTCCGCCCCCATGACAAATTCGTCGCTGCCGTAGTAGCCGTAGCTGAGAGCGTTGGGCACCACCACCAGGGCCGCCACAGTGTATTCCACATCCCGGTACTTCACCGCCCGATAGCCGATAGGATCATCCCCCTGAGCCACGCTGGCTGGCACCTTGTCCCAGGAGCCGTAGACCTCCCCGGTTCTGCCGTTGTAATACTCAAACTCCTCCACATAGCGCAGAGTTATCTTGTCCCCCAGCTTTGCCCAGTGACTGTCAGGCTCGATGTTGCCGTAGTCATCATCGGAGTATACCGCCGCAATGTAGTTCCCATCGGTATTCTCCAGCTTGCTCAGATCCCCCTCCAGCACCTGCAGATAGCCTAAGGCAAAGTCCTCCATGCCGTAAATCTGGGCGGCGTCGCTGAGCAGGCCATCCTCGTTTCTCTCCATGAAAGCTATCATGGAGTCCAGCTGCTCCGGCGTATTCCAGCGGCCGTGCATATCCCGGTAGTATTCCTCGGTGACGAACTCTTCAACGGCGGAAGTGCGGCCATAGATGAGTCCTCCGTCCTCTATGCCGCCCTGGGCCTGTATGGCGCTTACGGCCTCTTCCGGCAGGGCTGCGTTCGGATTAAAGGTACCGCTGGTCTGGAACTGCTGGGCATTGCCAATTATGAAATCGCTGGCGGTGAAATAGGAGACATACTTGTCCATGTCAAAGCTGCCGGTGAGTGTCACCGTCATGGTCATCAGCAGTACCGCCAGGGAAAGGCTCAGCACGGTGATGAAAGTTTTACCACGGCTGCGTCCCAGATTGGCCCAGGCCATGGAGAAAAGTGAAACGCCCTTGCGGCTGCGGTGCGCCTTAAGGGATACGCTGCCCTCGGTGTATCTCACCGCCTCCACCGGGGACACCCGGGCCGCCATGCGCCCGGGGCGGCGGCAGGATATGAGCACAGTCACCAGGGCAAAGGCTGCTGAAAAAACAAATATCCAGGGGCTTACGGACACCACAGTGACCACAGCGCTGAGCTGGGAAACTATCACCGGCACAAGCAGGCTGCCCACTGCCCAGCCCAGCAGCAGCCCCAGGGGTATGCCCGCCGCCGACAGGCTCAGAGCCTGAATACGAATGATGCGCTTCAGCTGCCTCGGGGTGGTTCCTATGGTTTTTAGCAGTCCGTAAAACCGTATATCTCCGGCCACGGATATCTGGAACACGTTGTAGATAATGAGGTAGCCGGTTAGGAGTATCACGGCCAGGATAATCAGGACTATCAGCGCCGTCACCGGGTCCAGATTCTCGGACAGCTTTGCCCCGGTGTAGGCCCAGTTCACCCCGGTTGCAATATAGTTGTCCCCGGCGCTGAGGCTCTCGTTCTGATAGCCGTGATTTTTAAGTATACGGGCCAGGTCGTCGGCAATGGAGCGGGAGCCGCTTTTCAGCATCACGTCCATGTTCCAGGTGCCGGTCATACCGTCCCGGCCCGGTGGAGTCACATCCAGCTCATCAAGCACAGTATCTACCCGGCTTTCAGGCAGCAGGACATGGCTGGCCGTAACAGCCTCGTCATACTCCCACCAGCCGCAGAGGGTAAAGCTCTGGATGGTCTCCTTGCCGTCCACAGTGAAGCTGATAGTGAACTTCTCCCCCAGCCGGGGCTCCACTCCCAACAGCGAAAGAACACGGGTGTCTGTGGCCGCCTCGTCGGTGCCTTCCTGAGGCAGCCGCCCCTCCACCGGGTCGCAGTACATCCAGCGGGCATTGTTTGCATCGGAATAGCCCAGCTCTACATGGGCCTTGTTAAAAGGTACCTCAGTTGGCATGCCCAAAAAGCGGCGCAGGCCCCACTCCTGTATAAGTGGGTCGTCCTTCAGCTCATTGAACTGATCTTCACTGAGATACTTGAAGCTTCCGTGGGCATAGCCCCCGGCCTGGCGGAAGCCTGCCTGCTGTATGCCCTCGTTTATGGACAGAGCTATGGTGAAAAGGGATGTAAAGAGCAGGGCGGTCAGGGCGATGGCCAGCACCGCCACGATGTTTCGGCTTCGGCTGGCCCCCAGGGCCTTGAAGCTCAGGCGCCTTATGCATTTTCCGTTGGCAACTTTCATTTTCCCGCCCCCTCACTGCCGGACTATACGCCCGTCCTCAATGCGGACGATGCGGTGGGCGGTCTGGGCGATCTCCTCGTTGTGGGTTATCATCACCATGGTCTGGGAGAATTTCTGTCCGGTGACTTTCATAAGGGAGAGCACATCCTGGCTTGTCTTGGAGTCCAGGTTTCCCGTGGGCTCGTCGGCCAGGAGTATGGCGGGCTTTGCCGCCATGGCCCGGGCTATGGGCACTCTCTGCTGTTGGCCGCCGGAGAGCTGGTTGGGCAGGTTATTCAGCTTTTTCTCCAGTCCCAGGGTGTGTATCACCTCGTGAATATAGTCCCTGTCCGGCTTTCTCCCGTCCAGCTCCACCGGCAGCACTATGTTCTCATATACGCTGAGAACCGGCACCAGATTGTAGGACTGGAAAACAAAGCCTATCTTCCGGCGGCGAAAAATAGTGAGCTCCTCGTCCTTCAGGGTAAATATCTCCTTGCCGTTTACCATAACCGAGCCGGAGCTGGGCCTGTCCAGCCCTCCCAGCATGTGCAGCAGTGTGGATTTGCCGGAGCCGGAGGTGCCCACTATGGCCACAAATTCTCCGCTCTCCACCTTCAGGTCAACGCCGTCCAGGGCCCGCACCTGGGTCTCACCGGAGCCGTAATACTTCTTCAAATCTCTGGTTTCCAGAATAGTCATTTTATCTCCTCCATAGGACATTTTCGTCTTTCGACGATATGGAATATAGCACCGGCTTCTTTCCTGGTGCTTTCCCAAATGTGACGGTTTTGAAAGACCTGACAGACAGCAGGGTTTAGCCAGTATTATAAGCCGGATTCCGGGAAAGCAAAAGGACTAAAGCTGTTATTCATACACATCCTGCTCCCCTCGATCCCCAAATTCTGTTCCTTGCTTTGACTTAAAAAAATGCTCTGTGTTCCGGTTCAAAAAGAATAATTCATAAAACTTTGTAGCTTTAGACAAAGTTTTAAACTGCTAATCAGTAAATATAGTCAAAAACAGGGAAAAAGTTTTACCCGTCTTGACAGTTTCGAATTCCGGTGCTAAAGTGCAAGCAACTTCAGGAAAGGAGACGCAAGACATGTTTGAACGTTTTAACAACCGCTTCAATACCTGTGGCTCAAGGGCTAATGCCAATGAGTCTGCTTCTGCGTCCACTTCCTGCGCACAGTATGAAAAGGCCAATACCGCTCTGCTGCTTACCATGGACACTGCTCTGGCAGTGTCCATTTTTGCTGCTCTGAACCTTATAATTATACGTCTGCTTAGCGTAATAATAATACTTTGCGGCAGCATTTCTTCACGACCGGCTTGGCAAACGGCGCTGTGATTTGATTGTTTGTATACTTCAAATCGGCTCCGACCAAAAAGGTCGGGGCCGATTTTTTGTATAAATATCTGATTGAAGGAGAACAAAATGAAAAAAGTTATTTCTCTCGTAATGGTCATGGCCATGGTAATGTGCCTGATGGCCGGCTGCGGCAGCACTACTGAGACTGCCGACCCCACCGAAGCCCCCGCTGAAACCGAAGCCGAGGCCGAAACCGCAACTGAAACTGCCTCTGAAGGCGGCAGCTTCTACATCGGCGGCATCGGACCCATCACCGGTGACAACGCCATCTACGGAATGGCCGTCATGAACGGCGCCCAGATTGCCGTTGACGAGATCAACGCCGCCGGCGGCATCAACGGCTACACCATCGAGTACAAGTTTGAGGACGACGTGGCCGACGGCGAGACCGCTGTCAACGCTTACAACAACCTGATGGACTGGGGCATGCAGGTCCTGGTAGGCCCTGTTACCACCGGCTCTGCCATTTCCGTCTCCGCCAAGGTCTATGAGGAGCGGGTATTCGCTCTGACTCCCTCCGCCTCCTCCCCCGACGTCACCGCCGGTAAGGACAACATGTTCCAGCTCTGCTTCACCGACCCCAACCAGGGCAGCGGCGCTGCCGTCTACATGGGAGCCAACATGGCTGATTCCAAGGTAGCCGTCATCTACCGCAACGACGATGCCTATTCCCAGGGCATCCGTGACACCTTCGTTGCCGAAGCCGCAAACCAGAACCTGGAAGTTGTTTATGAAGGCACCTTCACTAAGGACACTGCCACCGACTTCTCCGTACAGCTGACCGCCGCCCAGGCCGCCGGTGCAGACGTTGTGTTCCTGCCCATCTACTACCAGCCCGCCTCCGTCATCCTGGCTCAGGCCAACGCCATGGGCTATGCTCCCACCTTCTTCGGTGTGGACGGCATGGACGGCATCCTGACTCTGGAAGGCTTTGACACTTCCCTGGCCGAGGGCGTCATGGTTCTGACCCCCTTCTCCGCCGATGCTCAGGATGAGCTGACCAAGAACTTCGTTGCTGAGTACAACGAGCGTTACGGCGAGACCCCCAACCAGTTCGCAGCTGACGGCTATGACTGCGTCTACGCTATCAAGCAGGCCATGGAGAATGCAGGCTGCACTCCCGACATGAGTGCCGAGGAGATCTGCAACGCCATGGTTGAGCAGTTCACCTCCATGAGCTTCAGCGGCCTCACCGGTACCGACATGACCTGGTCCGCTGCCGGCGAAGTGAGCAAGATGCCCGTTGCCGTGGTCATCGAGAATGGCGTCTACGTCTCCGCTCAGTAATAAGGCTCAATAATCAAGTCTTCATTACAATTTTCCTTTTGCCGTACTGCCGGTTTCCCGGCAGTACGGCGCAG
>OLRA01001070.1_pt1 | contig 34016 bp, 31 predicted proteins | sample 1673011 | NCBI WGS metagenome assembly OLRA01 (sample SAMEA3136746, study PRJEB25190) | human gut metagenome | reverse complement strand
GCGCCGATGGTACTGCAATGCAATGCGGGAGAGTAGGTGGCTGCCTTCTTTTACTAGAGGTCTTCAAGGTCTAACGACTTTGGAGACCTTTTTTTGTGCCCTGACGCGAAGACATGATCTTTTTGACAGGAAGACATGAAGAACATGATCTTTTTGACAAGAAGACATGAAGACATGTTTTTTACAAGAAGTACATGATTTTTCTGATTGATGGCGTAGCCAATTAATAATTACTAATTAAAAAGTAATAAATGAGAATGGCGTCTCGTCGTAGCCACGCACCCACGAAGACATATAATTGCTCTGCATCCACGAACACAGTTTGTAATACGTAATTTTGTATCACAGTTAATCGTAAATATGCTGATAGATTAGTGTTCAGCCGATGCAAAACTGAATATTTACCAATCTAAATCTCATACGTTACTCTTGACAACGCTTGCGCCATATTGTACCTTTGCAACCGCTTTTGGTTGGTTTGGTCTGATCAGTAGCAAGCGTTCTTTGACTTGTTGTACATATTTTTGTTAAGCTAATAGTTATGGTGGCGTCACAAGGCCAATTTATAGGTACTGACAGTCCTTTGCTTTACCAACTGAGCTATGTGGTGGTATATAACAAAAAAAAGAGTCACTCTATTGAGTAACTCTTTCGTTTGTGGTGCCACCAGGAATCGAACCGGGGACACAAGGATTTTCAGTCCTTTGCTCTACCATCTGAGCTATGGCACCAACTGTTTTTCTTTAGCGTGTGCAAAGGTACGAAAATGTTTCGGATTATCCAAATATTCTATTGTTTTTTTCCCGTTATGTAATAGTTTATATAAGGGTATAAATTTGTATAAAATAAAAGGAGGGTGTGTTGCTTAGTATCAACACACCCTCCGCTTTATCGTCTTACTGAGTTAATGGTCTCAGTATGTTATATTGTCTTGATTAGTTGAAGACATATTTCACGCCAATCTGCATCTTCCAGCACTGGTCATAGTTGCGGTTGAAACTCCATGTAGATGTAGGAGCAGTGCCAGTGGTCTTATCCTTGAACATTGAGAAGTAAGGAACGCCGTCCTTAACCTTGTCAACCTTCAGAATCTTACCGTTGTTACATCCGTTCATGTTCTTCATAACGCCCCACTTAGAGTTGAAGAGGTTGCCTACGTTCATGATGTCAAGACTGAGGACAAGCTTGTTGTTTGTGCTGCCGATCTTAACGTCGAAGTCGTGTGCCCAACGGAAGTCGAAGCGGTGAACGAACGGAGCGCGTGCGCTGTAAGGCTCGGCATATTCGCCCTTGTGGTTCTTCAGGTAGCTGTCCTGCTCAACGAAGTTCCAGAAGAGGTCAGCATCGCTTTCCTTTGTAAAGTGGATGTCCTTGCGGTCCTTCGGAATATACATAAGGTCATAGCGGTTGCCGTCGCCGTTGATATCGCCGTCGTAGTAGTAGCTGTATCCAGAGGGTGAGTAACCCTGATAGAAGAGGCTGAAGTGATCCTTGCCGTATGTATAGTTGGCAGAAGCGATGATGCGGTCAGGAATTACGTAACGTGAGTTGCCGAGGTCGAGGAAGTTCGGACCCTCTACGGCGTACATGTTAGACCACGTAGAGTATGCGTTGCTACCCGGCATACCGGTAAGCTCCTTCATCACTGTGTGTGTGTAAGCAGCCATAAGGTTGAGGTTCTTGATGGGCTCTGCGTTAACAGTGAAGTTGAATGTCCAGCCATAACCCTTGCTTGTGTTTGTAAGTACGTAAGCGTCGGTCTTGCAGTACTTATAGTCCTTCGGATAGATGTGGCGGTTGTCGCCTGTGCCAGTCAGAGTTTCCCAAGAAGAGTTGTCCTTGATGTTGTAGTTGTCGAGCATCACGTCGTGGATCTTCTTTGTGTATGTAAACTCTGCTGTGAATGAGAGCGGGAACGATACGGGAATCTGTCCGTCAATAGCGATTGAAGACTTCCACACCTGCGGCATCTTGAAGTCGCGGTCAACGCCGGATATGCTCTTAGGTACAGTACCCTCTTCTGGAGTGATGGTTGCAGGAGCGCCGAGGAGATCGCGAATCTTGTCGACGTTGGTAACGAGACCACCCTTGAACTTATCAAGTTCTGCGTCAGGAGTAATAGATCCGTCCTTTCCGTATTTTGTGCTGGCTATGCCAGAACCCATAGCCATACCAGAGTTTGTAGGCATGTTGGTGAAGAATACGAGAGGCAGACGACCTGCGAAAAGACCGGTACCACCGCGTACCTTCAGTGAACGGTCACCAAATACGTCCCATGTGAATCCGATACGCGGAGACACTTGGAGGTTGCTCTTAGGCCAGGCTCCGGTCTCTACGTGACGACCACCGTAGTCGAGTGCTGTGATGGCCTTATTCTCCATAAGGTCGTTGTTGTTAAATACGATGTTGTCTAAGCGGATACCACCAGTAAGCTTGAGGTTGTCAAGCACGTTCCACTCATCCTGGAGATAAATGCCGTATTGAGCGAATTTAACCTCTGCTGTAGGATTCTTCTCGCCGTTGTAACCGTAAGCAAGGGTTACGGTCTCAGGAGCGGCTCCGTTGAAGAAGTCGTCGAGTGAACGATAACGATAGTAGCCTGTACCACCGCGCATGTATGAGTTGTTTGCAAGCTGGTGCTCGAAGTTGAAGCCGGCAGTGATCTTGTGTGCGCCAAGATAGTATGTAAAGTTGTCTGTAAGTGTAAAAATCTTGTTCTGCACACGGTTGTTGTACGAGAAGAGCTCTGTACCGAAGCTGATGTACGGCTCGAGGGTCTGTGATGTTACCTTACCGGTAGCGTCAGCCTCGTATCCTGCCATGATGTCAACGAAGGGGAAGTTAGAGCAGTTAGGATCGCGCTTGTCGTCGATATAGCTGTATGTGAAGAGCAACTGGTTGGACATGTTTGCACCGAAGCGGCTGTTGAGGTCTGCAGATACAGACATAACAGAATTGTTCAGCGCATACATAGAGCCAGAATAAGACATACCATACTGTGACATACGACTGGCTGTAAAGCGTGTGTATGCGTCAGAAGAAGAGTTGTTAACGGCGTTCCAAGTCTTGTTGCGTGTGTAGTTGTAACGCACAGCAAGGTGGTGGTCGTTATTGATGTTCCAGTCTACGCGACCGAGAAGCTTAAGGTTGTTGTCTTCAGCAGGGAAGTCAGTGTATGAACCTGGATTGAAGCCATACTTTGTAATAAGGAACTGCTTTACGCGCTCAAGGTCAGACTTTGGTACGCGTGAGATGTAGTTGGTGGCGTCTGCCTTGCCGTCCTCAGAAGCCTGCCATCTGTTTACGATGTTAGGGCTCTTGCTGTATTCTGCATTTGCAAAGAAGAAGAGCTTGTCCTTTACGATCGGACCGCCTAATGTGAATCCGTATGTTGTGGTGCCGTTCTTGCCGCGCTCGCCGAGGTCCTCGTTGTTTACGCGGTTGCCGTGCATATTCTCGTTATTATAATAAATGTATGCAGAACCCTTGAACTTGTTGGTACCCGACTTTGTGATGGCGTTTACACCGCCGCCGATGAAGTTGCTCTGACGAACGTCATAGGGAGCAATTGTCACCTGTACCTCGTCAATGGCATCCATAGAGATAGGGCTGCCTCCGCCAGGGAGCTTGTCTGAAAGACCGAAGTTGTTGTTGAGGTTTGCGCCGTCGAGGGTGAAGTTAGAGCTTCTTCCGTCGCCGCCTGCAAAGCTCATTCCGTTAGAGTATGGCGAGAGACGAGCGATGTCTGTAATGCTACGGTTGATGGTAGGCATGTTCATGATCTGCGTGTTGTTGATGTTGGTGGAAGCACCAGTCTTCTCAGCAGTAAACTTAGAGCCCTTTCCGCTAATTACAACCTCACCCAGAATGCTTGCGTCCTCTGCCATCTTGAAGTTCTGGTTGTAGGTTTCGCCGAGCTGGAGAGTAACGTTGCTTATCTCCGTGGGTTGGTAGCCAATGTAGCTTACCTTGATGGTGTAAGGTCCGCCGACACGCATACCCTGAATGGTGTAGCGGCCGTCTGCATTGGTAACTGTGGCATAACGTGTGCCTGAAGGCACGTGCACAACTTGGATGGTTGCTCCAATGACACTCTCGTTGGTGTTACCCAACGTCACTTTACCTGTCAGTGCAGATGTAGTAACCTGCGCCAATACTGCCTGAACAATGGCGATCAGCAAGACAGAAAGCATGTAAAGTCTCTTTCTCATAAAATCGATAATTGGTTATTGAAAAAAATATTTACCTCCACTTTTCAGGAGTGGAATCCATAAATTCGTTGTTATTTCAATTCTTTTTGCAAATTTAAACAATTAAAATAATATGACGTTATAAAACCTTAAATAAAATAAATTAATAACTATTATTTTAACCGTTTTGAAACAATAGGTTGTCAATTGGGAGATTGAGAGAGTTGAGAATTTAGATTAGTTGAGAGTTGAAATTTCAGAGTTGAGAGTTATGATATGTATCTTTGGTGTTTTTAATACAGCTAAAGCTTTACATTATATAATATATAAGGTAATCATAACTTTCAACTCTAAATTCTCAACTCTCAACTGAGAGGCTTATTTTTCTTTGCTCAGCGGGTTCCATCCCTGCGCCTTCAGTTCGAACTCCTGATTGTCTCTGGTGACAAGCATCTGTCCGAGTTCGGGACGAGTAATGTGTCCGATGAGTTTCACATTGTCCATCTGCTGAATCTTCTCGTTGTCGCCGATGGGAACGGTGAAGAGCAGCTCGTAGTCCTCGCCGCCATTGAGGGCGCACGTGGTGACGTTCATGTTCATCTCTTCAGCCATTACTGCGGTCTGATAGTCAATGGGGATGTTCTTCTCGTAGATTCTGCATCCACATCCCGACTCCTTGCAGATGTGCATCAGTTCGCTTGACAGTCCGTCGCTGATATCCATCATTGCTGTGGGTCTGATGCCCAACTCACGGAACTGTGCTATGATGTCGCCACGAGCTTCGGTCTGGAGCTGTCGCTGAAGTAGATATTCCTTTCCTGCGAAGTCAGGCTGGAAATTGCGAAGTTCTTCCAGTGCACGCTTGTCGTTCTTCTTGCGAGCCTCGTCCACCTGCTGATAATAAACGCTCTTCTCGCGTTCAAGAAGCTGCAGTCCCATATAGGCAGCACCGAGGTCGCCTGATACGCAGACAAGGTCAGTGTCCTTGGCTCCGCTACGATAGACGATGTCGTCTTTGCGTGCCTCGCCGATACAGGTAATGCTGATGGCAAGTCCTGTGTAAGATGATGTGGTGTCACCGCCAACGATGTCAACTCCCCACTTGTCGCAAGCCAGCTTCAGTCCGCTGTAGAAGTCGTCCATATCCTCCACCTTGAAGCGCTTGCTGAGCGCAATGCTTACTGTCAGCTGTCGCGGTGTGCCGTTCATAGCGAAGATGTCGCTGATGTTCACCATTGCCGACTTGTATCCAAGGTGCTGTAGGTCGATGTATGTGAGGTCGAAATGTACACCCTCCATGAGCATATCGGTGGTTACCAGAACCTCTGAGTCGGGATAATGTAGTACGGCGCAATCGTCGCCTACACCTTTAATGGTCGACTCGTTCTTTATCTTGATGTTATCGGTGAGTCGGTGTATGAGGCCGAACTCACCGAGCTTTGATATTTCTGTCATTATATATTATTATTGTGAAAGCTGATTAAGCTCTGCGAATCATCTCACGCATAATCTCTGTCATCAGAGGCTGCGCCTTGTTGGCAGCCACCTGCACTTCCTCGTGCGAAACCTCCACCGGTGTGTCCTCCAGACCAAGGTCGGTGATGATGGATATACCGAATGTGCGGATGCCGCAGTGGTGTGCCACGATTACCTCAGGCACGGTGCTCATGCCTACAGCGTCGCCACCCAGACGATGATACATCTTATATTCGGCAGGAGTCTCGAATGTCGGTCCCTGCACGCCCACGTAAACACCGTGCATAACGCGTATGCCCTTCTCCTCGGCAATCTTGTCTGCCTCTGCGATGAGTTTCAGGTCGTAAGTCTCATGCATGTCCGGGAAGCGCGGTCCTGTGGGGAAGTTCTTGCCGCGCAGCGGGTGCTCAGGGAAGAAGTTGATGTGGTCTGTGATGATCATGAGGTCGCCAATCTTGAAGTCGGGATTCATGCCGCCTGACGCATTGCTCACGAAGAGGGTCTTGATGCCCAGCTCGTACATCACGCGGATTGGGAATGTCACCTCCTTCATTGAGTAGCCCTCATAGTAATGGAATCTGCCCTCCATAGCCATGATGTCCTTGCCTCCGAGCTTTCCGAAGATAAGCTTTCCGGCATGTCCTTCCACAGTAGAAACGGGAAAGTTGGGTATGTCCTTATATGAGAACTCGTAGCTTTCTGTTATTTCAGTGGCGAGCTGTCCGAGGCCCGTACCAAGTATTATCGCTGTTTCAGGACTTGTGGTCATCCTTTCTTTTAGCCAGGATGCTGTTTCTTGAATTTTTTCGTACATAGCTTATAATTTTGTTATTGAATTCTTCTTCTCCCTCAAGCATGAATCTTATCCTTATCGGGAGAGCATAAATGCTGTTCTTTGTTGCTTCTGAGAGGGTGTCGAGACTGTTGAGTCTTGTGGCGTCCTTCTCTGTCGTGATTATCACCTTCGGCTTCGGCATGGCGGCGAAGGTGGAGTTGATGCGTTCCGCATCATCCTCCGTGAACTGGTGATGGTCGCCGAATGCCATTGGTGTGATGTTCTCCGAGACGGGCTTCAGGTCCATAACCATTTGTTGCGGTGAGGCAATGCCCGTAAGCAGCAGGATGTTCACGCCTTTGGGTAACGATGAGAGCGGCTTTCGTTCGTCATGGAATACAGCCTTAAGGCTCTCATATTGCAGAGTTGTGAAGTAGAGTTCCTGATATGGATAGAGGTTCATTGCTCTCTTGAGCACTCTGAACTCCATCGGCTTCAGGTCCTTCGGACACTTCGTTACGATGACGATGTCGGCTCTTGACTTTCCTTCCTGCGGCTCACGCATTCGTCCTGCTGGCAGCAGCTTGTCGTAGATGATAAGTCGATGATAGTCTACAAGCAGGATGTTTATGCCCGGCTTCACATATCTATGCTGATAGGCATCGTCCAGAAGGACGACGTCCACGTCCTTTGTCTGCTCGTCGTGTGTCAGGCGGTATATTCCGTTTCTGCGGTTCTTGTCCACAGCCATGTAGATGTCCGGATATTTATGCTTCATCTGGAAGGGCTCGTCCCCAATCTCCCTCATCTCCGTGTCTTTGTCTGCGAGCAGATATCCGCGGCTTTTACGTTTGTATCCGCGTGACAGTACGCCCACTTTCAGCTTCTCGTGCAGGAGATTGATAAGATATTCCACGTGCGGTGTCTTTCCCGAACCTCCCACAGTGATGTTGCCGACGGAAATTACGGGTATGTCGTAACTTTGGCTTTTCAGCACTCCGATGTCGAACATCCAGTTGCGCACACGTACCCCAATGCCGTAGAGCCAGCTCAACGGCAGGAGCCATTCGTTGATTTTTATAAAGTCGCCTTCTGTTCTCATAGTGCTTTCTCTATTTCATGTTTATGGCGAACGGTATGCGTGCCTGCAGAGCCTCGTGCTTGTCAAGGTTGCGCATCAGCGATACCGGTTCGTAGAGGTCGCCGAGTGTCAGTCGGAGACGTGCGTCCACCGATCCTGCATCCGATGCTCCTGCAAGTAACTGGTCAATCCATGAGCTTGGTGCAGGATAGTCCTCCGTATAATATTCGCCGAGTTTAGCCAGTTTTGCAGCCTTTGCCACTGCGTCATTCAGCCCTCCGAGCTGGTCGACAAGTTTCAGACCGATGGCGTCAGCTCCAAGCCAAACGCGTCCCTGTGCTATTTTCTCCACGCTCTCCACCGGCAGGCGGCGTCCGTCAGCCACGCGCTTTCTGAAAAGCTGGTAGCCTCTGTTGACGTACTGCTGCATGACGGCAGTCTCTTCTTCGTTGAATGGTCTTGCCATAAGATTGCCGAATGTGGCGTTACGGTTTGTCTTCACCTCATCAAATTTTACGCCAAGCTTCTGTGTTACAAGTCCGCTCATGTCAGGGAATACTGCGAAGATGCCGATGCTACCTGTCAGCGTGGTGGGCTGTGCAACAATCCATGATGCCGGTGCTGACATATAGTAAGCACCCGATGCGGCATAACCTCCCATTGATACCACTACGGGCTTCTTCTTCTTGAGTTCCATCACCTGATGCCATATCTGTTCGGATGCGAACGCGTCGCCGCCACCGGAGTTCACTCTTATCACCACCGCCTTGACGTCATCGTCGTCCATAAGGTCTTTCAAGTCGTTGCATACAGTACTTCCCACGATGCAGTGCGAGCCTCCGCCTAAAAGACTTACCTTCTCGCTCTGCACAATGTCGCCGTAGGCATAGTATATGGCAATTTCCTCACCACTGGTCTGCTTTTCCTTTACGTTTGTCATGTCGCTGACAAAGAGGCGGTTCAGGTCGTCGTCCTTTCCGATGCCGAACTGTGCCTTTGCAATGTCCTTCATGTCCGAAGCATAAGCCAGGCCGTCCACCACCTTACGTTTCAAGAGGCTTTCCGCTGACTGGAACATCAGCAGTTCGTCTGCATATCTGTTAAGCGAGTCGACGCTGATGCCACGGCTTTTCGATACGGCGTTGCAAACCTGCTTCCACGTTCCGTCCAGGAACATCTTGGTCTGCAGACGGTTGGCATCGCTCATGTGTTCCTCAGTGTATGTTTCGGTGGCGCTCTTGAATGTGCCCACTTTCACCACCTGGAACTTGATACCGAACTTTGCCAACATATCCTTATAAAATACGGGCTGTGCGCCGATGCCGTGCCAGTCCACCATTCCGATGGGGTTGAGGTAAATCTTGTCAGCTACAGACGCCAGATAGTACGAACCCTGCGAGTAAGTGTCGGCGTAGGCAATGATTTTCTTGCCCGACTTGCGGAAGTTCTCAAGTGCGGAGCGTATCTCCTGCAGTGTGGCATAGTCAGTTGACAGTACTCCAGCATCGATGTAAATACCTTTTATGTTTTCCTCATCCTTTGCCTTCTTGATGGCGGAGAGTATGTCGTTCAGTCCTGTGGACGGTATATAGTTGCCCGTCAGTTTTCCGATGGTGTTGTCCGTTCCCTGCTCGTCTATGGAGCCGTTTAGCTTGAGCACGAGCACGGAGTTTTTCTCTACGGCTTGTGTGGCGCTTGCAGATGCCACCATACCTACGATGCTCATTACTGAAAGTGCCACGCACACGATGGTGAAAACGATGATGCCAACAACGGTGGCGGCGGTGTATTTAAAGAAATCTTTCATGAGTAAAACGGTTTGATTATTGATACTATACTTGCAAAGTTAATACATTTCGCTGATATCTTACCATAAATAGATGTGTATATTTTAGCATCTCATAAAAAAGCAGTACCTTTGCAGACGTTTTAGGAAAAATTTAAATATTTTTACAGAGTCAAACTATGGATCAGATTCAAAAAATCGAACGCGAGAAATTGTTGCGTCGCAAGCTTGATTTGCTTTTGAAGACAGGTCAGATGCTTGTTGAAAGTGCGGCAGACACCAACCGCATCATCCGCAACATGAATCGTGTTGCCGCTTTTCTCGGTCTTCCGGAGGAGCATCTTCATGTCTATGTTCAGTTCAACATGCTTATGGTGAACCTGAGCGACGGTGAGCATTCGTTCACTAAGTTCCAGCGCTGCACCAAGCATGGCATCAACATGGAGACCATCTCACGCATCTCTAAGCTTTCATGGGAGGCTATAGATGAAGATTACTCCATTGACCGCTATGAGGAAGAACTTGAGCAAATCCGCAAGCGTCCCCGTAATTACACACATCTGCAGGTGGCTATAGGCACTGGTTTTGCGTGCGGTGGTTTCTGCATTCAGTTCGGTTGCGACTGGACTGCTTTCTTCTATGCGTCGTTTGCTGCCGCCGTCGGTATGTATCTGCGTGGATGGCTGCTTCGTCGTGGTATCAACAACTATATCGGCATCGCAGTCGCTGCTTTTGTCAGTACGCTCCTTGCTTTCCTTACCATATGGCTTCCTGACACATGGACGAGCACACCGCTCCATCCGCTGCTTGCCTGTGCACTGTTTATCGTGCCAGGCGTACCGTTGATCAACTTTGTGGATGACATGCTCGACACCTACATACAGGTGGGCTTGACGCGAGCCATAAACACCTTCCTTATGATTGTGGCCATGTCGTTCGGTATTGCTTTCTTCCTGAAACTGAGCAATTTCGACCTTAGCCAGTTCCAGACGATACCGATGATACCACACAATAACTATATTAGTTATGCTGCGGCAGCAGCCATTTCGGCTATGGGATTCTCCATGATTTTCAACATCCCGCGTCGTCTGCTCTGGGTTGTGGCAATAGGCGGAATCATTGCCGTTTGTACGCGTAACTTCGTCAATCTGGGTCCGTCCAACGATAATATCGGACTGGATATGGGACTTGCCATCGGTTCGCTTGCCGGCAGTACGCTCATCAGTCTTGTCTGCGTCAAGGCTGTTCACTGGTTCCATGTTCCCCATCATGTCATCTCCATCCCGAGTGTCATCCCGATGGTTCCCGGAGTGTTGATGTATCGTGCTCTTGTGGCTATTATCGAGATGCAGGGCGTAATCGGTGAGCTTACCAATGCCGTGAAGTTCGGTATGGGTTCTGCCATTACCATTATGTGTATTGCCATCGGCGTTGCCATCCCCAACGTGTTCGCACGCCAGTGGATTGCCCCGAATCGCCGTCGCCGCCTGCAGAAAGCCATTGCTGACCGCAAGGCGCGTGGCAAGTTTGTTGCCCTCTCGGATTTCGACGAGAACTAAAAAAATATTACAATGGTGTGTAAAGGAAAGCCGCATTAGCTTTTTCTTTACACACCATTGTCATTTTTGTCAGATTCAATACCGAATGTGACATTGTGTCATTGTTTATGTCTTGTTGTCACAGGCAGAAAATGCTAAACCATATTGTTTGGCACACTTTTAGCTATATGTTTGGCGACGATGAAAGGCACGAAGCCTTATCGGACAATAAAACGTAAACTTAAAAAATAAAAACATAACTATCATGAACGTAAAACCATTAGCAGACAGAGTGCTTGTGCTCCCTGCACAGGCAGAAGAAAAGGTTGGTGGAATCATCATACCGGATACAGCAAAAGAGAAACCTCAGCACGGCAAGGTGGTTGCCACTGGTAACGGCACTAAGGATGAGGAGATGGTCCTTAAAGAGGGTGACGAAATCCTCTATGGCAAGTATTCTGGTACAGAGCTTGAGTTCGACGGCACAAAGTACCTCATCATGCGTCAGAGCGATGTTCTCGCTGTTGTCAACAAATAACAACGAGCAAACGTATCCAATCAATTAATAATTAATATATAACAATTAATTAATAATTAACGAAAATGGCTAAAGAGATTAAATACAATATAGATGCACGCGACCTGCTTAAGAACGGTGTCGACAAGTTGGCTAACGCCGTAAAGGTTACACTTGGCCCGAAAGGCCGCAACGTGGTTATCGAGAAGAAGTTCGGTGCTCCCCAGATCACTAAGGACGGTGTTACCGTTGCTAAGGAAGTGGAGCTTGACGACAAGTTCGAGAATACTGGCGCACAGCTCGTAAAGAGCGTTGCAAGCAAGACTGGTGACGATGCAGGTGACGGTACTACTACAGCTACCATCCTCACACAGGCTATCGTTACTGAGGGTTTGAAGAACGTCACAGCAGGTGCCAACCCTATGGACCTCAAGCGTGGTATCGACAAGGCAGTTGCTGCTGTTGTGGAGCACATCAAGGCTACAGCTGAGGTTGTAGGCGACAACTATGACAAGATTGAGCAGGTGGCTACTGTTTCTGCCAACAACGATCCTGAGATTGGCAAGCTCCTCGCTGACGCTATGCGTAAGGTAAGCAAGGACGGTGTCATCACCATCGAGGAGAGCAAGAGCCGCGACACCAGCATCGGTGTGACAGAGGGTATGCAGTTCGACCGTGGCTACCTGAGTGGCTACTTCGTAACTGACGCTGACAAGATGGAGTGTGTAATGGACAATCCTTACATCCTTATCTACGACAAGAAGATCAGCAACCTCAAGGATCTTCTGCCTATCCTTCAGCCGGCAGCTGAGAGCGGACGCCCGATGCTCATCATCGCTGAGGATGTCGACTCAGAGGCTCTGACAACTCTCGTTGTCAACCGTCTGCGTGCAGGTCTTAAGATTTGCGCTGTTAAGGCTCCTGGCTTCGGCGACCGTCGCAAGGCAATGCTTGAGGATATCGCTACACTTACCGGTGGCGTTGTCATCAGTGAGGAGAAGGGTCTTAGCCTCGACAAGGCCACACTCGACCTCTGCGGTACCTGTGAGAAGGCCACTGTCAGCAAGGACAACACCACAATCGTTGGTGGAGCAGGCAAGAAGGAGCTCATCGCTGACCGCGTGGCTCAGATCAAGAACGAGATTGCCAACACCAAGAGCTCTTACGACAAGGAGAAGCTTCAGGAGCGTCTTGCCAAGCTCGCCGGTGGTGTGGCTGTTCTCTACGTCGGTGCAAACAGCGAGGTGGAGATGAAGGAGAAGAAGGACCGCGTTGACGACGCTCTCTGCGCTACACGTGCAGCTATGGAGGAAGGCGTTGTCGTAGGTGGCGGCACCACATACATCCGCGCTCAGAAGACTCTTGAGGATCTCAAGGGTGACAATGCTGATGAGCAGACCGGTATCAACATCGTTCGTCGTGCCATTGAGGAGCCGCTTCGCCAGATCGTTAAGAACGCTGGTGGCGAGGGTGCCGTAGTTGTTCAGAAGGTACGTGAGGGCGAGGGCGACTTCGGCTACAACGCACGTAAGGACATCTATGAGGATCTGCGCGCAGCAGGTGTCATCGACCCTGCCAAGGTGGAGCGCGTAGCTCTCGAGAACGCTGCCTCTATCGCAGGTATGTTCCTCACCACTGAGTGTCTCATCTGCGACAAGCCCGAGGAGAAGGCTCCCGCAATGCCGATGGGCCAGCCGGGTATGGGTGGCATGATGTAATCAGCCGAACACAATAACGTATTGAATTAATATATAAGGGACGACAGCAGGTTAATAGCCTTGCTGTCGTCCCTTTTTTTGTGTTGTCTGCTGATTGCGTTGTTTTTACTTTTGCGCTATGATACAGTCACTTGTATAAACAAAAAAATCGGCTGTCTCTCGACATCCGATTTTCAAAAACAAACTACTTAAAAACTAATCTACTAAAACAAATCAAAAAATCTTCGCTACTTTTAGCGTTTTTCTTTATCTGGAAGCAAAAGTAATAATAATATTTTTAGCCACAAAATATTTTCACGTTTTTTTGATTTAAATCATCATGTTTTTGAATAATTGTACAGTTTGCGTGTTTTTATGTGTCCAAATGCTTGTTTTTGGGCGTAAATGGTGTGATAAAACAAGTTATTTAATACTTTTTGTAACTTACAATTTGTTATTAAAACTCTTACAATAAGTGTACAAGTTACATCAAATACTTTAATAAAACAACCTTTTGTATACTATTTTCCTGATGCTGATGTTCTGCCATTATGCAGTAATAAAAGAGTATATATAATAATGTATTGCAATTTAGATTGTGATAAGTCGGATAATCTGAAAAAAAATATATAATTTCGCAGTATGAAAAGATTAATGGATGTCAAGGTACTGATTTTCTTGACCATAATATGTGTGGGCACGTACTTCATCACCTTTTCCTTTGCTTTAACTGCGGGAGTGGCTATTTTGGCATTGGTGATTGACAACGTCTACACCACATGGTTGGACAAGAAGGAGAAACAATACCTTCAGAAATTCGAAAAAAACAAATCCGAGGAGGAACAGGAATAAATGGAAAAACTCATCGAACTGTATAAGTCGTGGTGCGGCGAAATGCCCGCTTCCACGGAACGCATAGCCGGAGCGGGAAGCAACCGCGAGTATTATCGTCTGATAGGGGAGGACGGCTTCTCTGTCATCGGTGTCGTGGGCACCAGCCGTGACGAGAACCATGCCTTTGTTTATCTTGCCAAGCATTTTGCCGAGCGTCAGTTGCCGGTTCCGAATATCCTCGCCGTCAGCGAGGACGGACTGCGTTATCTGCAAGGCGACCTTGGTTCGACGTCGCTCTTCGACGCCGTTGCCGGTGGACGTAATGCCGGAGGCAGATACAATCAGCGTGAGAAAGAGCTGCTTGTGCGCACCATACGCCAGTTGCCGAACATTCAGATACGCGGTGCACGCGGACTGGACTGGCAGAACTGTTATCCTCAGCCCGAGTTTGACGAGGACAGCGTGCTCTTCGACCTCAATTACTTCAAGTATTGCTTCCTCAAGCCATCCGAGCTCGACTTCCATGAGCTGAAGCTTGAGGCCAACTTCCGTCTGTTTGCCAAGGATCTCACGTCGGAGAAGACCGACTCTTTCCTCTATCGTGACTTCCAGGCACGCAACATAATGCTCGACCCCAACAACAATCCTTACTTCATAGATTTCCAGGGAGGACGCAAGGGACCTTACTATTATGACCTCGCATCGTTCCTCTGGCAGGCGTCTGCACGTTACAGCAACAAGCTTCGCCGCGACCTTGTGGCAGAATATTATGACGCCCTGAAGCAATACACGGAGGTGCCGAGCGTGCGTCACTTCGTGGGACGACTCAGCCTGTTCGTGCTTTTCCGCACACTTCAGGTGCTTGGAGCATACGGATTCCGTGGCTATTTCGAGCGAAAGAAGCACTTCCTCGACTCCATTCCTCCCGCTATGGACAATCTCCGCGAGCTTCTCAAGCTCGGCGACGACGTATTCCCTTATCCCTACATGATGGACATGCTGCGCCGCTTGACTGCCATGCCGCGTTACGCCCACATAGAGGAGCCTGCCATCACACGTGCCGACGGATATAAGACAACGGACAGCAAGGTCTATCCGTCACATCCGCAGGACGGACCAGCCACCTTCTCGAAGTATGATGGTAAGGGTCCGCTGCGTGTGAGAGTGTTCAGCTTCTCTTTCCGCAAGGGCATTCCTGAGGATACATCAGGCAATGGCGGAGGCTACGTCTTCGACTGTCGTTCCACTCACAATCCCGGACGTTACGAGCCTTACAAGAAGCTCACCGGACTGGACGAGCCTGTCATCCGCTTCCTTGAGGACGACGGAGAGATACTCACCTTCCTCGACAACGTATACAAGCTTGCCGACGCACACGTTCAGCGATATATTGACCGCGGATTCACCGACCTCATGTTCTCCTTCGGATGCACAGGCGGCCAGCACCGCAGCGTTTATTCAGCCCAGCATCTCGCCGAACACATCCATGAGAAGTTCGGTATAGAGGTGGATATCTGCCATCGCGAGCAGGGCATAGAGCAGACCTTGGAGGCAAGAAAGTAATAAATAACGAAAAAGTGGAATCATAATGGGGCGAATACCATTATTTTTCCGTAACTTTGCATAGTATAATCATATACATACATCTATGATGCAAGCCATGATTTTTGCGGCAGGAATGGGCACACGCCTTAAACCACTTACCGACACCATGCCAAAGGCGTTGGTGAGAGTAGGGGGTGAGCCGTTGTTGCGCCGTGTCGTAGAGAACCTTGCCGGGGCAGGCGTTGACCGTATTGTAGTCAACGTACATCACTTTGCCTCACAGATAACAGACTATCTGAAGCAGAACCGTAACTTCGGACTGGACATCCGCATATCCGACGAAAGCGAGCGCCTTCTTGATACTGGCGGAGGCATACGTCATGCCGAGCCGCTCTTCGATGCCAACTCCCCCATACTCATTCATAACGTCGACATTCTCAGCAATGTGGATCTGCGCAGCTTCTACGACCTTGCCTCGGCAAGCCACGTAGACGCCGTGCTGCTCGTAAGCAGCAGAAAGACCAAGCGTTACCTGCTCTTCAATGATGACATGCGTCTCGTGGGTTGGACCAACATCGAGACGGGCGAGGTGCGCAGCCCGTACCCCGACCTCGATCCTAAGTCATGCCGCATGTACGCCTTCGCCGGCATACACGTGCTGTCGCCACGACTGCTGACAGCCATGCACGACTGGCCCGACAAGTTCGGCATCATCGACTTCTATCTGAAGTCCTGCGCCACGCATAACATCGTAGGCTATGTAAAGGACGACCTGAAGCTGATGGACATCGGCAAGCTCGACACCCTCGCACAAGCCGAAGATTTTCTGCAAAGTCTGAAAGATGCCTAAAAAGCCATAGATAGGCCCAGTAAGGCTCAGTAAGGCCCAGCAAAAGAAAAAGAACAACAAACACAAACAATAAAACAACCAAAGTAATGCAACAGAAGATTATAATTCTTGATTTCGGTTCGCAGACCACGCAGCTCATCGGCCGTCGTGTGCGCGAGCTCGACACCTTCTGCGAGATTATGCCCTACAACAAGTTTCCCAAGGACGATCCCAGCGTTATTGGCGTAATCCTCAGCGGAAGCCCTTATTCGGTGCATGACAAGGAAGCTTTCAAGGTGGACCTCAGCCAGTTCGTAGGTAAGATTCCGGTGCTTGGCATCTGCTACGGCGCACAGTTCATCTCTTACGCCAACGGTGGAAAGGTGGAGTCGGCTGACTCACGCGAGTACGGTCGTGCAAACCTTGAGCATTTTGACGCTTCCAATCCCCTCTTCAAGGGATTCGAGGAGAACTCGCAGGTATGGATGAGCCATGGCGACACCATCACAGCCATCCCCGAGGACTACAAGTGCATAGCCTCTACCGCCAACGTAAAGTTTGCGGCATACGCATCCACCAAGCAGCCCGTTTGGGCAGTACAGTTCCATCCTGAGGTGTTCCACTCTCTCCAGGGCACACAGCTCCTCAAGAATTTCGTAGTGGACATCTGCGGAAGCCGTCAGGACTGGAGCGCTGACTCGTTCGTTGAGACCACCGTTGCAGAGCTGAAGGCTCAGCTTGGTGACGACAAGGTTATCCTTGGTCTTTCAGGCGGCGTCGACTCAAGCGTTGCAGCCGTGCTCCTCAACAAGGCCATCGGCAAGAACCTCACATGTATCTTCGTCGACCACGGTATGCTCCGCAAGAACGAGTTCCGTGACGTTATGGAGGACTATAAGTGCCTCGGTCTTAACGTAATCGGCGTTGACGCCAGCGAGAAGTTCTTCTCAGACCTTGCAGGCGTAACCGATCCCGAGCAGAAGCGTAAGATCATCGGCCGCGACTTCGTGGAGGTGTTCAATGCTGAGGCTAAGAAGCAGACCGGCGCCAAGTGGCTCGCACAGGGTACCATCTATCCGGACCGCATTGAGAGTCTGAACATCACCGGTAAGGTAATCAAGAGCCACCACAACGTGGGTGGTCTGCCTAAGGAGATGAACCTCAAGCTCTGTGAGCCCCTTAAGTGGCTCTTCAAGGACGAGGTTCGTCGTGTGGGACGCTCAATGGGCATGCCCGAGCACCTCATCACACGTCATCCTTTCCCCGGACCGGGTCTTGCCGTACGTATCCTTGGCGACATCACTCCCGAGAAGGTACGCATCCTTCAGGACGCTGACGACATCTACATCCGTGGCTTGCGCGACTATAAGGTTCGCCTCTCTGGTGAGGACGCACGCCGCGTACTTGCAGCCGGCGTTCCCGCTGACATGCAGAACGGTGAGATTGAGGTTTCGCTCTACGATCAGATCTGGCAGGCAGGCACCGTGCTCCTCTCGACAGTACGTTCTGTAGGCGTAATGGGCGACGAGCGCACATACGAGCATCCCGTTGCTCTCCGTGCCGTAACCTCTACCGATGCCATGACCGCCGACTGGGCACACCTCCCTTACGACTTCATGGCAAAGGTGTCTAACGAGATCATCAACAAGGTGAAGGGCGTAAACCGCGTCTGCTACGACATCTCGTCTAAGCCACCATCAACAATTGAGTGGGAATAATCGGAATACCGATAAACAGCCACTCAAATAAAGATGAATTAATTTAAACTCAATAAGTTAGGGGATTCGTTGACGTAAATGCTTGATTGTCAACAAATCCCCTTTCTTGTACATTTTTCTCAAAACAGTCCCCGAATCCGTCCCCGTATATCCCCGATTGATTATTCATCCCACAGAGTTGAAATCCAACATTTTGGCTATTTGTTCGGGTGTAGCCTTCACGTATTTATAGAAGGTTCGCTCGTTAGTGTGTCCTGTCAATTGCATGATAGCGTATGTCGGCTTACCTTGCAGAAACATATTCGTAGCGAAACTTCTTCTTGCAGTGTGGAAACCTATCAAATCGTACTTCTTATATTTGAGTGTTGTAACTTTTCCTCCTCTGTTTTCAGTCTTTGTGGTGATTTCATTCACGCCTGCCAAACGACCTAAATTCTTTAGGTGTACATTTGTGTTGTACTTGTCACCAAGTTTCGGCAATTTACCATTGTATTTGTTATAGATGGCTCTAACGTATGGGTGAAGAGGAATTATCACACGCTTTTTAGTCTTTTCCGCTACTATTGAAACGGTATTCTTATTCTCACTCAAATTCCAAAGACCATCGTTCAACCTGTTCAAGTCACTTCTACGCAATCCTGTATAGCAGCCAATGATGAATAAGTCTCTTGTCTGTTCCATCGTACTCTTTTCGTCTATTTCGCCTTGCTCCTTGAGGTGTGGAATATCCAAATTGTAAATAGCCTTTATCTCCTTTTCTGTAAGATAGATATTGTCCACATCCTTTCCCTTGCCTCGTAGTTGCTTATAATAGGTATCGTCGATCTCAAATCCACTTCGCTTTGCTGCGTTCAACTGTGCTTTCAGAATCTCGTATGTTGCATAAATAGTATTCTCCTTGTAACCTTTCTTCTGATAGCCCCATGTCATATACTTATTGCCAAAATCAGCCTCAGCGAAAGTTCTGAAAGAATCCTCTAAATGACAATCACTCAAGAAAGTTTGTAGTCTATGTATGACTGTTGTTTGAGCAGCCTTTGTCCTATCTGCTACAAAGCGTCCCGAATGGCTGTCTATGCGGTCGCTGTTGATGTTGGCAAGCATCCATTCTGTTGCTTTCTGATTCTGCTTTTTTTCCTCTTCATATATGCCCTTGAAGAACATATTGGCATAATGTGCAACAATGTCTTTAAATTCTTTTGGGTCTGTAAGATATCTGCTCTGTTCACCCCATCCGCTAAGACAGTCTATTACAAATGTTTCAAATTTATCCAAATACTTGTTGACTTTCTTTGCCTCACGATTCTCTTCCTTTGAAAACAATTCATCTGATGTGAAGCAACGATGCAGTTTTCTGTTCCACATCTTTGTTTTTGCTGTTTGTCGTGTCGAAACCTTTGCAACATTGCCATTGCAGCGAACTGTAAGTAATATCAAACTCTCTTCCTTTTTAGGGTACTGTAAAATTGAACTAAAATTAATCTTTGTCATTTCATTAAAAATTAAGTTAAACAATCTGATTATCGCTTCAAACGTACTACTTGGCTGCTGACATTGACAAAATCGTCATGCAAAAATTGTTAAATCACGCACTTTTCGTAGTGTGTTGACACTTGTGTTGGTTATTTTGGAGACATTCCTTAGCGAAATTCCCTTTTTCAATAGTCGAATTTCCTCGGCATATTCCTCTTTCATATCCTCAGTAGATTTCTTGTAACCTCGCTTTCTTCCAACTTTACCTCCTTTATCACGGAAATGGTTATAACCACTTTCCATGCGACTTCTGATAAGTCCTCTTTCCATACTGTTGAACTGTGCTATCATACCCAAAACAAGTTGGGCGATAGGGTTCGGCTTTCCATCTGCTTGCAATGTCTCCAATCCATTTTGAAGAATGAATAGTGATATGCCTTTTTCGGTTAATTGTTCTATAACTTGCAGAAAATCTACAATTCGTCTGCTCAAACGAGAGCATTCGTAAATCAATACCTTATCTATATGGTGAGCCTCAACGTAATTCAACAACTCCGACAGTTGTTCACGTTCAGCGACTTTCTTTGCGCCACTAATTTTTTCAGAAAACTCTTTTACGACAACGTAGTTCATTCGGTTTGCATAGTCCTTCAATTCATCTATCTGTCTGTCATATTCTTGGATGGCAGTGGAAACTCTTGCGTATATTACAACTTTCATGCTCTTATTGATATTATATGTTATTTATTCATCCGCTAAAGTACACAAAATATCAATCAATGCCAAATTATTTATGATATCTAAAGTTAAAAGAATAAATACTAATTGATATTTGGGGTTAATTCATTACCTTTGCATCAAAAAGACGAGAATGAAAGAGAATTTAAGCGCAAAGGTTAAGGAACTATGCCACAACCAAGGCATAACAATGAAAGAATTAGCAATCAAAATGAGGATTGCCCCCGAAAGTTTGTCCCGAGCCTTAAATGGCACCCCCCAACTTTCTACATTGGAGGCAATAGCAAGCAATTTGGGTGTAAATATATCTGTCTTGTTTTCAACCTCGCATACAACGTCTTTGCATTCCATTATAGTGTATAATGGTGTTACTTACATTGCTGACAATTTGGATGATTTAATAAGTAATGTAAAAGATATATGCTCCAAAGAAAACTTGGCATTTTAAGTAAAAAGAACCACCAAATATTGATGATTTTGTACTCAACACTTGGTGGTTTTCCATCTGCATAGAATCTGCTATTACATTGATTCTATGCGCTTCGTTTCATGTTCATACAACATTATCAAGTCTTGTTCGACACTTGCAAAGGTTGCATCCATATCCATTTCTCCTATATCTCTGAAATGTTTGGTTACAGACAAACCTTTATAAGGAGCAGTCATTGTGACTTTGAAAGTGTCAAGTGAAAGAATTTCGCAAACACCCTCCAAATGAACTTCTCTATCTTGGATTATTGGAGTTATGTCTATGTCGAATCGGTACATATTGATAGCTATTTAGAATAAGCCCCATTCAGCGAATTTCTCAAAGCCGCCAACTTCTTGGATGTATTGGCGAGCAATTTCGACTATTTCAGAGTAAGGCTTGCCGTCTATCTCGGTATCGCCAATGGCGCAAAATAGCTCGACCTTCTTTCCTGTCTGTTGGGCTTTCAAGAAAGCGTAGATATTCACGGAAACGTCTGCCTTGCTAAGGTCCTTGCCCATCAGTCCACCGCCCGAAACAGATTGTGCCATATCGCTGCCCAATTTGCGGTTCGTTGCTCCTGCGTCAACATCTGTTCCACCTGTCCAATCTCCAAGCGGATTAATGACTACGGTAGGATAGAGCTTCTTTAAATCCTCAGTCTTGGCGTTGCTTTGACAGATAATCAACTTACCATTGCCTAATACATACTTACCATCTGAAGGATAACGCTCATAGATGTCATGGGCAATTTTACTGAGCTGTTTCTCCTCATCAGTTAGCGGAACACCCTTAAAAATACCATTATCGCCACAGCGAACTTCGCCGTCTTGGTTGCTTGCAAGTATTGGGTCTTGTTACCATTACGAGAGATACTTTCAAGTCTCTACGCTTAGTGATACGGCTAACAATAGCTTCAGCCTCAGCGTTAGAAATGTTCACACTACTCTCAATAATGAGATTTGCAACACCATGTCCGAGCAGTACTTCAACTGCTATTTTCGGATTCTCTTCTTTCTTGTACGCAAGGTCTACAATAGCTCCTGCGATGCGGTCTGCCACCTTATCTGGATGGCTTGGATTTACTTTTTCAATCATTGTTCTTACTTTTAAATGTTATTCTTTTTGTTCATGTAACTTTCTATCGTATCGTAACTTATACCCTCTGAGAGGTATTTGTTAACTAACTCATACTTTTTAGTACTTACCCTAAACTCCAACTCTCTTATTTGCTTGTTCAGCGGCGTCAACGTGCGCTGATAAGAGATGTTATCCATGCGATTGCTTTTCAAATCAGCCTTCAATGCTTGCTTACGCATCTTGATAGAGTTGATTTGAGTCTCACACTCCTCTCTGAAGGATTGAAAAGTTGAAAAAGCCTCACTAATCTCAGCATCCTTGTACTTCATATAGGTATCTGCATACATAGAGTACCATTTATCGGATTCTTTGGTTAGTCGCTCTACTTTCTTTTTCAATTCGTTTATCTCAGCCTGCATAAAGCGTTCCTTAATTTCAGATGAATAGTCCCAACTTTCATCATCCTCAGCGTGCAGGATGTCAAGTACCTGTTCAAGTGTGTAGGCTTGATACATGTGCTTTGCTTCGTCATAGTGTGTATTGATAGCAGCGAATGGTCGCCAATGGCTTATAAATGAAGAAACTTGTACCGATTCTGTCCTGCCATCCTCGTAAACCTCGGCACAGTGGTTCGCACCGCTTAACGGACTGCCTGCCAAGTGAAATACAAGGCTTCTTCTGTTCTCTTTATCTACTCGTAAAGCCATAGAACATTCATTCCACCATTCCAAGTATATGCCCAATGTTGGAGCATTGAATCCCGAAGTACCTGTGTAGGCGAGTCCGTTTTGTACAGCTACAGGAGCAAGAAACATTCTACTGTCACGCATGATGCGCTCTTGATGCGCTAAAAGGTAGAAAGCGTTATCCGTGAAGAGTTTCTTTTGCTGCTCCATTTCTTCTGTTGTTCTTGGTAGGGGCTTACATGGCTTGTTGCCAATTCTCAGATATGTACCTGTTGCATCCAATTTCATCTTATCGGCTATAAAGTCGCCTTGAAGTGATTCTTTTGGGATACATTCAAGTACAGCACCATTCATTAATGTGATGCTGTTCTTTGGTTGTTCTGTGTTAATATGTGTCATGTTCTAATCTATTTAATGTATGAATGAAATACGTTTGCCTAAAATGTGAATATCTTTCGTCTCCAAGAGGTTGTAGTCTATTGGTGGTTCTACGCCTTGTATAAGACAATCACGGCAAATCATGAGAATCTTGCCTAAGTTGTTTTGACCGACAAACGTTCCAATGCCATTGACTTTGCAAGTCTCACTATTAACTATACGCTTCAATGCAGCCTTGCTAATCTTTGGATTGCTCGCTTTAGCCTGTCGGACGGTTTCCTTTTTAACCTCTGTTCTTCTTGCAGTCAACTCAATGTTGGTACATCCCCAAACTTCTTTGGTGTCACTATGTTGTTTGGTCGTGTCCTCTATGATGATAGCGTCATGTGGCAGCTTTAAGAGTAAATTTGCAAAGTCGGCATTACCCATACACTTCTGCCATACAACATAGAGCATCCATTGTATGCGGAAGTCTGCAAAATCTTGACGGATGTTAGCTTTGTTCCTCTTTTTGACAAAGCGTTTTGCAGCAAAGCCACTTGTCTGACGCTGCATTTCCTTTTGTACAGACAGATGCTTGTCAGAAGCATCTGAAAACTCGCCACACAAATAAAGCGTCTCTGAGTCTTTCCATGTGATACCTCTAAAAGAGAAAGGATAACCACCTGCCATATTTGAAAGACGGGCATTTATACCGTCTATTATGTCACTTGTTTTGGCAAATGAGCAATAGCGAACCTGTGTAGCATCATACTTCTCTACACATCCGAGTGAATTGATAAGAGCGTTAAGTGTTGAGCGGTTTGAACCGCACAAATTTGATGATAAAATATTCATAATCAGAATTTTATTAGCGTTATTGCTAATCGCATGCTCGCCACCGCTATTCTGAACCGGTTGGCACTGAATTAAATCAGTTCGTTATGCTTAAATGAATTTACGATGTCATGTATAGACACGACAAAAAGGGGCATATAGGCAAAATGCCGATATGCCAATTGGGTTCACCATTATTAAAATGATGAACTGAGATAAATGTTTCTAAACTTGATTTGATTTCTTTTCATAAATGATTTTATTTAAAAGTTTATACTTTTCATGTCGATGCTCCACCGTGGCTGTTCTGCTCGGTTGGCATCACCTTGTACACAAGGCTACTCTTGACATTTTCGGCTGCAAAGTTAATATGTTTGTTGAAAAAAAACGAAAAAACTGTGTTAAGAATGCTTAACGAATGATAGTTTGGGAAAAAGCTAAATAGCATTTTCGTGATTTCATTTGTATTGACAAAACAAAAGAGGCTGCCAGAAGCAGCCTCCATTATATATATTCCTTTTGATGGTTTTTATCAGTAATATTCAATGGCTCTTATAACTTCTCGTCCATCTTTGAATATCCTTTTTGTCCAATTGTTATGAGAATCTCTTTTCTCGCTAATGACATCACCGTATGATGGCATGTCGTCAATCTCAAATCCATTTGTATCGTACCTTATAATAGACGTTTTGTTGTATGGGTCAACAAGAGAGGATAAAATTCGTTTTTCCTTAATGATACCATTGGGGTAAAAATACAAAGTCATTACAATTTCTTCCCTTCCATATTTGTTTTTTTCAATTAAGTCAACAGTTGTCTTGTCTGCCTTTCTATATTGAAAAGAACTGCCTCCGAGATAGCCACTTGAAGAGATTAGTTTTCCATTATCATAGTGGAAAGTTATATCGCCTACATAAGGGGCTTCATACGAATATTTGGTAAGCATCCCATTCTCGTCATATTCAAACTCGTAGGATTCGTCTCCATGTCCCATACCGTTAGGGTCATCATTCTTATTGTAGCTACTACAACCTATTTTCTTTATTTTTCCATTTAGTTTTTGTCTTTTTAAGTCTGATATTTCATTGTATTTCAACTCTGTATCTGCTTCGCTTTTGTTTTGTTGTATCATATTCTCCGCTCTTACATGTTGATGTTGAAAGATTTTGTCGTTAAAATTGAGTGATGGAATGGTATTTTGGGGTAAGGTATTGTTTGCTTCAATGTCATTGGTATAGTTGGTGTTTTCAACATACATATCATCATTACTTTTGTTTTGACTCACATTTTTCGCCCCTATTTTTTTTGTACTATCTTTCACCTTTTTGCCTTCTCGGTCAATCTCCCAAACTTTATCTTTGCGATATACTTTACAAGTGCCATTTAGAAAATTATCCACTCTGTCATATTCCTTTGGCTTGATAGCAACATTACCCAATTTGTCAATGAATAGGTATTTTCCATTATCGTTGACAACTGCTGCCAATCCCTCTGAATAGTCATGTGCTTGTGGGTAAATGAAAGGCACTGTTTCTTTTCCATATTCATTGAGAAAACCATACTTATCACCAACTTTTGCTACTAACATATCGTCAGAGTACACACCCAATGAGTCGTATTTTACAGGTATGAAATCTTCGCCATTTGATTTCAGCATCCCTACCTTTCCATTGCTTTGTACATACATATTCGATTGAAAAGCCATACTTGGCATATTCTGTTCGGACAGATTACTGCCATCTATTTCCACATTATTATATATAGCTAATTGGATGGTTTTATTGTTTGTGTCAATTATGCCCCATTTGCCATTTGATTTGTAGAATGCCTTGCCTGTTTTGATAGGCGAGAGGTATTCATACATACATGGGATGATTGTCTCAAATGTAGAACCACTTATTACGCCTGTCAATCTATTGCGCCCAATGTATATGTAATCGGTAGATGGGCAGTCAGTGTATGAAAGTTCTGTTGCATAGTTGTTTCCTGTCAGTGTATATGCTTTGTCTATATCGCATGGCTGTATTTCTTTACCATCATAGCTGTATATTCCATGTTTTCCATTCTTTTCCACCCAAACTATACTGCTGCCATTACTTGTATGGCAAGGATTGCTAACTGAGGAATATTCAAAGGGGATAATGATTTTGTTTTTATTGTCAATCATACCTTTCTTGCCTTTCAACGTGGCATGGATATAAGAGCCTGAGGAATAGTCACCCAGACTCTCATATATGCAAGGTATCAACGTTGTTATGCTACTAAGTCTATTCAGTTGCACATAACCATATTTCCCATTTTTGAATGTTCGCCAAATGCCATTTCCCTTATTGCTGAGGCTATTGTATTCACAAGGCAAAAGCGTGCCGTTTGTGGAGCTGACAAGTCCCCATTTTCCATTCTTCTCGCATTTATACACATTGTCTTCGTATGCACCATATTCGTTGGTGAATTCTATTCGGTCGTATTCTACAGGTATATATACAGTGCCACCGTCATTCACCACGCCATACGCATAAGTGCCTTCTTCGTCATTATCCTTGCGCACTATATACAAGCCATTGTTGTAGTCCCCGATGTTTGAATATATGTGCAATGGGTTCTTCTCTATCTCCGCCTTTCTTGTTAGGTCGGCAATGGATTGGGCATGACTGACTATTGGGAGCAATGCCAATATGATGATGTAGAATGCTCTTCTCATAACGAAAGAATGTTTAATAATAATATGTGTCGCCGTTGTTATTGTCAACAAGTCTGTTATCGTCTCTTACCACAGTTATGGATATGGATGGACGTGCCGTAATCATTCCTTTGTTTGGCGATACTTTGCGGAACACAGGCTTAGATGTCGAAATTTTGTTGTCGTTTGCATACACAGCTTCATCTGTAATTCTGAGGGTAATGCCATTGTGAGAATAGCTGTTGCCGACAACGAAATCCATAACATCCATGTTTGACTTAAAGCCGATTTCTTCCTCTTCTATCTGCTCATTACTATTGTAGTCATTGCTTGATGTAGCTGAGTCTGTTGTACAGATGGTCTCGGTGGTCGAAACTGTAGCAGCGGTATCAGACTTCACAGTGTCAACAGGAATGGAGTCTATTGCTGTACTATCTGAGGGAACTAAATTTGCACTTAGAGATTTTCCTGCTCCAATTAAATAACTACCAAGGGCTATTGCGATTATGCTGAGAATGATAACAACTATAACAAGAACTCGGTTAACTTGTTGCTCGTTATCTTCTGAGATTTCAAATTGTTCTTCTTTATCCTCAACGGTAGAAATATCAATTTCTTTTTCTGAATTTGGAGTATCTTCTTGTTTGTATCCGCAATTTGGACAACATAATGCTTTGTCGCTAATCACATGTCCACAGTTTTTACATTTTATTAAAGCCATATTTCACTATTCTTTTACACGAGTTTTAACAATACCGTACTAGCACCTTCTTCTCCCCAACCAAAACCTACGGTCTTTCCTCTGAAAAACAAAAATGTATATGAGAAATTCCCTTCTTTTTCTTTTAATGCAATGCTGTAAAACCCTTTTTCAGTTTCTAAAACTTTATAAATGTCCCAAGTAAAAAGTTTTTTCCAATTTTTCGGATCGTCATAATTATAAGTCCTTTCTGCATAATATTGAGTCACAGTATTGCCGTTAATAGAAAATTTAAGCCATCTGTCTGTAAATGGATCAACCTCTATGGATTCCCATATTGTTCCATCAAGTTGAGTTTTAATCTCATAACGAGATTTAACTCCATTCCAAATTTTTGTTCGGTTCGTAGGCTTCTTTTCGTTTTTGCTAATAATTGTATGTTTGGGCATTGAATTGTCTTCAACTTTAACAACTTTAGAATCAAGCGATTTGTTCTTATCGTTATTTTTAGTAACGACTATTGTTTCTTTGTCATTAAAGAGTATACGGCATTCTGCACATATAATAATAGTCAGAATGACAGCAGCTAATATGAGAATCTTATTCTTATTGTTCATAGCTTCAGTATTTGTTATTTCTTCATTGCATTCCAATATCTCTTGTTAATTCTTCGCCAAGTTCTATGTATGCTTGGCCAATAGCGGTGGAGTGCTTTGCCCATTCCGCAACAATCAAGAACAATAAAGTAAATGAGTATGCCATAGGTCATTATTGCTACAAAAAAGCCAAACAAGATTATTTCGGCTGTACTAATATTATCATTATTTGCAATTCCCTTAGCGAATATCATATAAAATATTAAATACGCAATAAATACGACAATACCCTTGAAGAATGCCCATAAAGTAGCATATAGAAATGTTTTGAATATCAAGTTAAAGAAATAGAATATGTTGTTGATTACAGCATACTCTTCCTTCTCGCTTTCATTCTTACAAGTGAGATACCATGGACCAAACAGCCATCCCAAGAATGGATGTCTTTTCTCGAAAGCCTTGCGTGGGTAGTTCCTCAAAGGCCAAGGGTCAGTGAATAACCATGAAGATGGTGAGATAGGAGAATATTGGCCATTCTCGTTGAAATCTTCTTCAAGTGAACTCGACTCGTTTGTCTCTTGCTTTGGTTTCCAATTATCATTAGGACAACCACAGTTAGGACATGATTGCAAATCTTCCGAATACATTTCTCCACAATCGGGACATTTTACTTGGTTCATAGTTCGTGTAGTTTAATGTTTTTACTAATTCTTTCTTATTGACAAAATAACAACATCTTTGTCTCGTCCTATTGTGCCACGAGACTTTAGAGCTGCTATTGCTTCACTCTCGTTGTCAGAATAAAGCATGATACTTGCACTTCCATTTGTGCTGCTTCCGATACCTTCAACTCGGTATTTTACAGTATAGCTTTCTTTAATCATATTGGTAATATACATTAAAGTTCAGCAGTCCTTGTATTCAAAGACCACTGAACTGTTTTTGTTGTTTATGAATTATCTTGCAAAATTGAAATCAACGGTTGCTGTTCCGTTGAATGTATAGGAATACTCGCCACCTGCCATTTTGAGGTTGTCAAATTTGATAGTCATATCATCTTTGCTCTTGTCGATAGATACAACCTTAGCAGAACCGCTTTTGTAAGTAAGGGTAGTGTAGCAAGCATCGGATTCATCCTGTGCCCACAGCTCCAACGATTTCTTGGAGAAATCATCACCTACCTTTGGCTTTTCTGAATCCGTGTAAGAGAATTGATAAAACCAACTGTCTTTAGTGTTACCAACTTGGTTGAATACACCAACACTAAATTCGCCTTCACCATTTTCCGCATCGAAACTTCCCTCTTGAACAACATACGGGTTAATTTCGTAACTCTTACCGTTGATTTGGATTGTGTTTGATGATGAAGGATTATCATCATCATCGTCACTTCCGCAACTGATTAGTGCAAATGGCATCAAAGCGAGCAATGCCAACATTAAAAACTTGAAATGCTTTTTCATTTTGCTTCATTTGCGCACCTTCAGCCCAAACAGTGCTGTTAGTATTTACGAGTTTCAAGGGGCATAAAAAGAAAAGTGAGGCTTTATTCTTCCTTACCCCTAAATGTGACGGCTTGGACTCCGTTGTTTAAATAGGATAAGGAGAACAAGCCCCACTTGGAGGTATTTCGTTGATATACGAATACACACCAAGGGGAAGCCCATTCTCACAAATACTCCTAATTAAACATTCTATGCGAAAGTGTCCAAGTTTCACATTTATAGGAATATAGGCGAAATACGCTTCTCTTCAATATGTCCGCCAAAAGCCTATTACGGCAATATGGCATGACAAAGATATACAATTTCTCCGAGACTAAAGAATTTCTCTTGATGATTTTGATGTTTTGTGACTGTATTTAGAAAAAATCCACTTTACATATACTATCTTTGTTGTTTCTGTGTCACAATAATCTTTTAGATTTGATTGATACATTTTTTATATGGTTTTATTTCTATCATTTATTCTCACGTTGCAAACATACTACTATGTTTGCCAAATTACGTGCATTTACACCTTATTATATATAGGGGTTGCTCTTGATTGCCTTGTTGAGGCTTGAAATCAATTGATTTTAAGTAGGATTAATCGTGTAAGTGACTGATAGCCATGGTTGTGTATGAAATTCGTGCTGTCCCCGATCAATATCCCCGACAATAGCTAACTCTCTGAATATCAGATATAGAGTATAATTGAGTGGGAGTAAGCTTATTATAAAGGTATAAATCAGGAACTAACTGATTTTTTATCCCAAAGAATAAGGGGACTTGCTGACAATCATCTGTCAGCAAGTCCCCTTTTTCAATAACTATTCTCTATAACGCATACGTAGATATGTGCAAAAAAACTCATTGAGGGATAAAAATATTTAAATTTATCCCTCATTGAGGGAACTTTTTGAGATAATTTATCCCTCAATGAGGGATTGTTTGTATCTTTGCTACAGTTTTAAATGATATTCATCTAAAAGAGCAAGATATGATAGACAATAAACTATATGAATACATGGCGGAGTTATTGAAGCGTACTCCGCTTGATTTCATCAGATATAAATATGATGAAATCAACTGGAATGGACGATTAATAGGTATCATGGGACCGCGAGGCGTTGGAAAAACCACCATGATACTTCAGCGCATCAAACTATCTAAGGAAGGTCATCACCTGTATGTGTCTGCCGACAACATTTTTTTTTCAAATCATTCCTTGATTGACTTCGCTGATGAGTTTATCAAGGAGGGTGGTACACATCTTTATATAGATGAAATTCACAAGTATGCCGGTTGGAGCAGAGAACTGAAGCAAATCTACGACATGCACCCATCCCTAAACCTTATCTTTACTGGCTCATCGGTCTTGGACATCAAGAAGGGCGAAGCTGATCTGAGCCGTCGGGCACTGATGTATATGATGCAAGGCTTGTCGTTCAGGGAATATCTGCAACTTTTTGAAGGAATTAAGACCAGAGTTTTCTGTCTCGACGAAATACTCAATCACCAGGTGGAGATTCCAGGGTTGGAACATCCGTTGCCAGTTTTCAGAGCGTACCTCGACCATGGCTATTACCCATTTGCCATAGAGGGGGATTTTACGCAAAGAATGCTGCAGGTGATAGACCAAACGGTAGAAGTTGACATTCCGCAATATGCCGATATGAAAGCCTCAACGGCACGCAAGCTAAAGCGTATGCTCGTTATACTTTCCGGGTTGGCTCCCTACAAGCCAAGCGTAGAGAACCTTGCCACAGAAATCGGGGTAAGCAAGAACAACGTGCCTGATTATCTCGTCTATCTGGAACGGGCTGGAATGATTGGTCTGCTCAGAGATGACACTTCAGGGATGCGCAATCTTGGAAAGGTGGAAAAAGTCTATGTTGATAACACGAGCCTGATGTCTGTACTCATCCCTAATCCCAATATTGGAAACATAAGGGAAACTTTCTTCTACAATCAGATGAGAGAAAAACAGGATGTTACTTCCTCTAGGGTTTCCGACTTTACCATTGGTGACTATACCTTTGAGATTGGCGGAAAGAAGAAAGGTAAAAAGCAGATAGAGGATGTGAAAAATGGACGTATCGTAAAAGACGATATCGAGACGGGGCATGGAATCATCATCCCTCTCTGGTACTTCGGAATGAATTATTAGAGTCTCAAAACAGCCTCCTCCTATGTTTGCCTTTGCAGCTGTAAATTGCAGTTTAGCGGTGAGATTATACATGAGCTTGCCGTAACAAACTTAGGAGGCTATGGCGTCTCGCCATAGTCACGCACCCACGAATGCAAGCAGATTGAGTATGAGCTGCGGGTCCCGCTTTGCGGAACCAAGAGAGAGAGAGGGTGAGATGATGCTTATCCCACAGCTGCGCTCCTTCGGAGCTTGCAGTGGGTTTCTGATTGATACGTGTCCCTTCAGGACACGGCGCTGTACAAAGTTACGTATTACACGGCTCTGATTGATGAGCTGCTATGGGAGGCTGCGTGGCTACGGCGAGACGCCATAGCCTCCTATAATTCCTAATTCGGACGCCTTGCCGTCCGACACAATATTTGCATTTCTAACGCTCAATACTCCCAGTTGAGCGCACAACAAAATCTTTGGTGCGAAATTCTTGAGTTTTGAGCGTGCAGCGACAACGCGCTGATGTGTAGATTGTTATGCGGTCGTGGAAAGAAATGTGCAATGAATAACGGAGCTAAACAAGCACAAAGGGCTGCAATAGCGCCACTTTTACACTCCAATAGTGCCACTTTTATCATACAATAGCGCCACTTTTACACTCTAATAGTGGCACTATTGTACTGTAAAAGTGGCGCTATCGTTAAGCATCGGTGCAGTTTTCACAGCATAACACCCTAAAAACAGCTTTTTGATTCTCTAGAATTGATTTTTATTTTGTAACAGCTTTTTACTCTTTGTACGATATTTGCATGTAGACAAGAAGGCATGAAGAACATGTCTTTGAGTTTGATTTGTTTGTATATTTCGTAAACATTTAAGGTGGATGACTCTAACCCAAATAGCTCTTGGGTGGCCCTGGTTGCTCCAAATGCAGAAGACGCGAACAAAGATTTTATATGCATAAGTGTACAGGAAAACGGTACCGGAATGGCTAAAGCATACTCTATTAAAGGCATTCCAAATCTTGAAAGCGGTAAGAGCTATACCTATAAATTGAAGATTGGTAAGGATAAAGCCATAATAGATAATGTTACAGTGACAGATTGGAAAGAAGGAACGGCAATACCTGGTGGCGAAGCTTCTGTGGTAACGGTTGAGAGTATAAAAAAATCGGTCGCTAAGCAATTGGAAAGCAGCAAGTACGACAAGAATGTGATATTGACATTGCCTTCCAATGCGTCTTCAAGTTTATTTGATGCTATAAATACTGCCATTAAAAACAGTGGTGTTGAAGACGGAACTGTTAATTTAACCTTAATGGGGGGTATGACAATTCCCGAATATGCTTTCAACAGTTTAAGTGGCGATGCACCAGGGTTACTCCGTGTTTACTTGCCAGATGTTACCATTATTAAAAGACAGGCTTTTGAAGGCAATAAATTGATGAATATCGATGCTCCAAATGTCGAAGAGATAGAATTTAAGGCTTTCTACAAATGCACACAACTTGAAAAGGTTTTTATGCGTAAGGCATCAAAGATAGGACTATTTGCATTTTGCGAGTGCGAATCGTTGGAAAATGTATGGTTCGGTGCACTTAGTTTAGTTAGGAGTGCCACTCATGATATGGGAGGAATATTTGATAAAGTTGAAACTGCAAATATCGAACTGAGCTTGTCTGCACGACAAGCTAAGCTGTATCTTACTCCTACATATGATGGTGTCTTTGAATGGCTTTCAACTGGACAAAGCTACTGGGATTCAGAAGACTACACTAACAACAAAATTCTTGGCTATACATTTGCACGAATTCATAGTGTAGACTATTAATTAAACTCCTAAGCTGGGCAAGGAGTATAAGTTGCCCAGCAAACATATCCCCCGAACCTCACGGGAAACGACAATGGTCTATATGCCACGATGATAGGTGGCGTATAGACCATTGAATGTAAATCAGCATCTGTAGTGTTGCAGCTCATTATAACTTATATATAGTTAAAACCTTGACCTTAGAAGTTTTATAGGTTTTGCTTGGTGGTTTCAAGAATAAAACGTACTTTTGTTGATGAATAACCATATATACATTAAATAAGGAGTAAGTATGAATACCTCAATCATAAATGAGCCACAGCTTTTGGTAACGGTATCTGACCCTACTATGTTGACAAAGCTGAAAAACGCCATCAAAATGATGAATGGTGTTAGTTCTATTTCTATTATGAGACCTAAGAAGACTGGTCTGGAACTTGCCGAAGAGGACAAGGCGAAAGGTAGGGTTACCCAATGGAATTCTGTTGACGAAATGTTTGACACTGTTTTAGGAGAATAATGTATAAGTTTGGTACAACCAAAAGATTTGACAAGGCTTTAAAGCTTTGCAAAAAGCGTGGCTATCCGATAGAAGAACTAAGAAAAGCCATAGCCATATTGGTAGAAAATGGTAGCCTACCATCAGAATACGAACCACATATTCTTCATGGTAACCATGAAGGTGAATGGGAGGCGCATATAAAACCAAACTGGCTGTTAGTTTGGGAACAGAATGATGACGAATTGACTCTCTTAATGCTAACAACGGGTACCCATTCCGATGTATTTGGCAAAACAAGAAGATAATATTCACCCGTACCTCACGGGAAAACGACAAGGGTCTATATGCCACGATGAACAGGTGGCGTATAGACCCTTGATTATATGGTGATATTCGTAATCTACATCTTGGCTTTCAGCAGCTTTATCGGCTCACCCGATATATCTAGGGGGAAAGCTTTTTGATTCTATAGAAAATTT
>OLRA01001066.1_pt1 | contig 34135 bp, 34 predicted proteins | sample 1673011 | NCBI WGS metagenome assembly OLRA01 (sample SAMEA3136746, study PRJEB25190) | human gut metagenome | reverse complement strand
ATCTTTATATTTATCAGTTCTAGCTTTTTCTGTTTCTTCTTTCTTCTTTTCCATTCTTGCACTTTCTAAAGCATTTACTCTAGTTCTAACAGGTTTAACTTCTTCTTCATCTAGCATTGGAAACTTAAAAGTATTAGTTGTTTCTCTAGTAAATATTTCTCTTTCACTATATGTAGGAGTAGTATTAATTACTGGCGTTTCCCTTTTAATAGGTTCAACTTTCTTCTCTACTTTTACTTCTTCAATTTTTGGTTTTTCAACACTTTTTGGTTCTTCTGGTACATCCACGATTTCCTCGTCATAGAATATGTTTTTAATTTTTCCAAATAAGCCCATAAATACACCTCTTTCTTACTCTGTGTATGCGTCATACTCATACACATCTAAAATATTTTTGCTTTCTTCTATTAAGTCAGGCTTTTTAATTTCATACTGAGTTTCTTTTCCTGCAACATCTTTATTTAGTGTTAACTCATTTATTACTTTATCATTATACCTAATAGAGGATAAAATTACAAGTGAAGAGTTAACTGCATCGTTAATATCACTTTCTTTTACTTCTACCTCTATGTAACTATAATTATACAACATTTTTATGTAAAAGTAACTATTTTTTCCTTCTCTTATTTCAATATATCCACTTAAATCATTATAATTTAATTTTTTACTATAATATAAACTATCATTTTCTATATAGTTTGGCTTAAATTTACTATAATATGCATTTATATCTATATTTAAATAATATTTGTTGCCATTATGGACTAGTGTGTGGTTAAATTCTTTTTCTTCAAGCATAGCAAAGTCTCTTGGTTTATAGTATTTAAAGCCCTTTGCACCTACGTTTGTATTAGGTACTGTATAGCTTAATATACCATAAGTATCACTTTCTATTTTCTCTACTCCCTTATCGTTAAAAGAACAACCTGTGATAAATAAAACTGACAACAATATTATAATTTTTTTCATAATACCCACTCACTTTATATAAATATTATAACAAATAAAACCATAAATTGGTAGTGTCTTTTTTTGTAAAATTATTTTACACTACTTTACACTTAAAATTTGATTATCTTTACATAATTTATGTTCTTACCCTTGGCAATAAATTTATTTTCATATTCAGTTCTAACATCTGCAAAATAGTTAGTACTCTTTTTTATTACATGATACTTGTTTGTTTTATAGCTTTCCAAACTGTAGTTAAAAAACTCATCGTTATCTGTTTTTTGCTCGATTAATTTGAAGTGCTTAAAAATTGGTTTATACTTATTTAAGAACACACTACTTGTTAGTCTTCTTTTTTCGTGTCTTTTTTTAGGCCATGGGTCAGAAAAGTTTAAGTATAGTTTACTTATTTCTTTATAAAATACTTCGTCTATTTTATAAGCATCCATGCATATAATCTTAATATTAGTAAGTCCTTCACTTTCTATTACTTCTAAAGCACTTAGTAAAACACTTGGATACTTTTCTACTCCAATATAGTTAACACAAGGGTTTCTTCTAGCAAGTTCAATTAAAAATGAACCCTTTCCCATACCTATTTCAAGCTCTATTTTATGGTTGTTAGCAAAAACACTCTTCCATTTACCTCTGTAGTTTTCAGGGTTCTTTATAACAACACTACTATTTTTTACTACTTCTTCGCTTCCTTTTATATGTTTTAGTCTCATAAACACTCACACTCCATAATAATTATACACAACTTTTATCCATTTGTCATATAATATTTTTAGAAAAAGGAGGAACTTTTATGAACCCAAATAGAGATATGTTCTATTCAAACTATCAAGCAGGAGGTTTTCAAGAGCCAAACATGATTTATACTCCACCACAAGGTTACAGCATAAATCAAAATTATCAAGCATATGGACCTAATGTAATGGCTAACCCAAATATACAAAATACACCTAATACTTATATAAATGAATATGATGAGAGAATAAGCAAATTAGAAAGGCAAATTAGAAGTTTAGACCAAAGGATAAGAAAATTAGAAAACAACTCTAGTATTGAAGAAGTAAATGACTCAAATCTTTATATGATTTAATATCATAAAAAAAAGCACTATACTTGAAGTGCTTTTATTTATTTTGTTTTTGCAACTTGTCTAGTAGCGCCAGTTCGTTCCCATCCTTCTAGAGTTTCACTTGTACTCCATTTATAGATGTATCCGTTAGATACTTTACTTACTTTAGTTGCGTTATATTTAGATTTTAATACGCTTGAGTTACATGTAGAAGTTTTACTATTTAATGTTCCACCACTTGGGCAACTTAATGTTTTAGTTCCAGTTTTCTTTGAAGCATTATAACTTGATGTAACTGTCTTATAACATAACTTACCATTTAGTTTTTCTTTTGATGAACAAGTATAAACTGTCTCACCTTTTGTTATATAAGCATTATAAGTTGTTTCTTTTGTTGTATAACATGTGTTACCTTTAAGAGTATCACCTGAATTACAATAACGTTCTGTTTCTTCATCTTCCCATGTTGCTTTATAAGAGTATTCATTATATATTTTCTTATAACATTTAGTTCCACTTAAACTATATCCACTTGGACAACTATAATCCCTATTTGCATCTACTGAAACAGTTGAAGTGCTTCCAGCAACTTTACATATAGTACCATTTAGTGTTCCACCATATGGACAAGTATATTTTACTTGACTAGTTGTTGTAATCTTACATGTATATTTACCATTTTGTGTTGTTAATTTACCTTTTGAACAACTATATGATGCATAATAGTAGAAAGTCTTTTTAATTGGACAAGCTGAATGATTATTACAAGTATATTCTTGAGCTGTTTTAATTAAAGTTCTACCACTTAATGGTTTTTCAGATCTAATTTTACCATATTTCAAGTAATTAGAATTGTAAGAAGTTGTTTGTGTTCCACCAGTTTTTGTAGCATTATAACTATTACCATTATTTGTAACTTTCTTAACACACTTTGTACCACTTAATGTATATCCACTTGGACAACTATAATTATATGTAGCTGTTTTAACATCATTATATGAATCTGTTACATAACACTTGCTACCCCATAGTTCTCCACCTTCTGGACAATAATATCCACCTTCGTAAATAGTTCTAGTGTAAGCTGTATAAGTGCTATTGTTGCTTGTTCTACAAATCTTACCATCAAGTATATCCCCGTCTTTACAGTAGTAAACGCCAGTTTTAGTAGTTTCTGTAGCTGCATGACTTTCTTCTTTAGTTACATAACACTTACCATTTTTAAGTGTTCCACCATTTGGACAGTAATATTCACTAGCACTTGTTACTTCAGTAGCTTTATAACTACTATTACCATATACATAACATACACCATCTTTTAGTGTTCCACCACTTGGGCAAGTATAACTTACATTAGTCTTACTTGTAGCTTGTTTAAATTGATATTCAGTAACCTTTTCTTCTTTATCACAATCTTCACAGTAGTCATAGCATCCTAATGTTTTTTCAACAAAGTTCTTTTCAGTAGGACATACTAAGTTTACTTTTAAAGTGTAATCATTTTTGTTTTTAACAACTTGTACATATGAAGCTTCTTTATCACATTCGTTTCCATCTTTGTCAACGAATTCTAGTATCATATTTTTTCTAATCATTTCACCTAAAGTTATTTCAGCAGTATCACCAATATTCTTTGGTAATCTTTCGTTAGTGTAATAACTTTCTGCTGCATCTTGCATGTATTTAATGTTTTCTCTAAATACATTACTGTAAAAAGGTGTCATGTTAGGTGTACTTTTCTTAAATAACCACATTAATAGTAGTACAAATAAGAATACAAACACAACTTTAATTATTATATCTTTCCAGTTTACGCCTGGATTTTTTTCATTACTATACATAATATCTCCTCCTTAATCTACTTTAATGTTAAACTATTATTATTTTCTTTATTGTAAGCAGCTTCTGCAACCATTCCGTAGAAGTCACTATTGAATTTTGAATACAATTCTTTTTCTCCTTCAACTTCACAGTTTGCTTCATTTATTTCTTCAACTATTTGTGTAAGTGTAATATCTCTTCCTGTTATTTCATTTTTTACAACTACATCATAATCTAATTTTTCGTTAGCAACTGCTAGTGCAGCTGTATTTAAGAACATTGTATCTATAACAGCAGACATACCACTTGTTTCTAATGCATAAGCATCAATTTCATTATATCCATGTAAGTACCATGAGTTTAGTAATAAATTTGTAAATTCTTTTTGATAACTTGTAATATCTTCATCAGTAGTTATCATTTTACTTCTTATATCATTTATTTTAATAGCTAATTTTTGAGCATTACTTCCATCTAAGAATAACTTGCTATAATCAACTATTAAATCATTCTTTTCACGGTTAGACATTCCAGTATTATGTTTATCAACACTGTAAGCCATTTCATTTGATAAAACTAAATTAATTTGATTTAATACATTACCAGCGGCTTCATAACTTACTTCATTTACTACTCCACCATTTATATACCTTAAGAAGTCTTCTATGTCTTCTAATGTTATATTTTGGTCTTTAGCATATGTATCAAAGAAAGGTTTAATTTCACTAGCTCTTTCATAAACAGCTTCTGCATCATCTATGTTTACAAAGCCTTCTTCTACCTTAGTATTGTCTACTTCAGTGATGTTTGTATTGTTTTCACTTATTGGTTTTTTGTTTTGTTTACTACAGCTTACTACACCAATAGTAATTCCTAAAGCTGCTAGAACAGCAACTACTCCATAAAGTATTTTTCTACTTGAAGTTTTGCTTTCGTCAAACACTGGAACGTCTTCAGTTTCTTCATTTGTTTCAGCATATTTACTTACTAAAGCTTCGCCTAACTCATTGTGTTCTTTTTCTAACTCAGATTTTTCTTTACCAATTAAGTATTTAGCACCAACATCATTACTTTGATTTATGATATTTTCTAGATTAGTTATTTTATCTTCTTGTTCTTGGTAAGTTTTGATATCATTTTCTAAATCAGTAATAGCTTCTTTGATATCCTTAAGTTCTGGCTTGATTTCTTTAATTCTAGAAATTTCTTCTTTTCCTAGTTCACTATCAATACTAGTTAACTTAGAGTATTCTTCTAGTAAAGCACTTGCCTTTGTTTTGTAGTCATTTAATATGTTATTTAATTTTTCCATGTATTCACTTGTCATATTAATTCCCCCTTTGTGAATTACAAGTCTTTATTATACAACAACTAACTTTAATAGTCAATTATTATATAATAAAAATCTTCCAATTATGGAAGATAGTAGTGTCCTTTGTACTAACCTTATCCCCCATTGATGTATAAATTATACCATATTAAGTACAAAAAGTCAATACTTTTATAAAAAAATGTATTTTTTTAAATACAGATTTATTTTTAAACACTTTTAATTTTCTTCTAGTAAATAACTCAAGTAAATCACAGCATTCGCTTGGGTCTTCGTCTATCCAGTCAAAAGATTTAACATCTGTTAAAAATTCAGGTTGTCTTCTTAAAATAAGCATACCGATTTCTAAGCAAGGATATTTGTTTTGACTTTTTCATAAACTAAATAATATGAGCTTTCAATACTATTTTTAACCTTTTCAACACGATTACCAAATGCATTTCTATCATTACATTTAAAAACTTTAAAGTTTCACTTGATACACTTTCATTAATTTCAATAATTATTTTATACATAACTTAGCTCTTTTCTTGGATAATTTTTCTTTAAGTACATTATATCATCTTTCCCATAAAAAAAAGAAGAACTATTTAAGTAATTCTTCAATATCAACTATACTAATATTTTTAGCTTGAATATATTTTATAAGTGGATTTATTTCGTCATTAATAAGAGTATTTTCTTTATATACATAGAAGTTTCCCTTATCTAAATTAACTAAAGTATTATGGTATACTTCTTTTGTAAAAATATATTTCGCTTTTAGAGTATTTATTTTTTTTTCTTTACAATGCTCTAGGGTTTCATTTGAACTTAATACTATGCAGTATGTTTTTTCATTTACATTAAAACTAGATAATACATCAGTAAATTTATCTAAATCAGACTCACTTGTACCATTATAAACTATTTTATTACCTTTCATATAAATTTTTTTAAATAAGTCTATATTTTTTTCTAGTGTAACTCCATTTGTGATTATATTTATTTTAATGTTGTTACTATTAAATTTATTAGTTATTTCTTCAATATGAGATAAATCATTAACTTTAATAAATATGCTTATCATGTTTTTACTTTCGTTTCCCTTGATTATATGAGTATCTTTAGTGTTTTTAGTGTTTACTTTGCACTTGATTTCTTTAAAAACAAGTAAATCTTTATTAAATTCAAGTCCTTGCATTCTAGAATATGACTCTTCTACATCTACTACATAACCACTTGTTCCCATTACTAAACCATCTTCTGTAAGATACCCTTCTTTACAGTCAGTACTTATTTTATCTTTGTATTCTTTTATTTCTATCATTAATGGGTCTTTACTATTCATTAGTGTTGTTACTTTGTCAGTGTAATAAAAACCAAAAACGGTTATTAATATTAGCCCTAGATATTCAAGATATTTTTTCAAAATAAACCACCTACTTAATAGTATGTGGCTTATTCGTTTTTTATTATTTAATTTTAATCAACTTTTTAATTTCATTATCTACAAACTCATTACCAAACATTTTTCTTCTTTCTTTTTGCATATCTTCACCATTGTATGTATACTGTAATTCAGTATTATAATATAAAAGAAAATTAAATGATGGAAATTCAACATCTCTAATGGTTTTAATTGCAATATTTTCACCAATGAAAGTTAATTCTTTACCATCAATAATAACGCTTTGATAATTAGTTACTTCTTCTAAAATACCAGTTAATGTTTGAACAGTATTTTCTGATATAAAATCACAAACAACTAATTTACCAATGCTTTCATTTAGCCTATCAAAGTACATTTCTGACTTTCTTTTTTTAGTTTCGTCTTGTGAGCTTACAAAAGCAAAATTGCTTAAATTTGCACCTGCTGCATCAATTGACATAAAAAGACCTCCTTTTTTATAATGGAAAATATTATACAAATTAAAATTTAACTTGTCAATAATACAAAAACCACTTACTTTATAAGTATGTGGCTTATTCATTTTTTATTATTTAATTTTTAGTAGTTTTTTACATATTCTATCTTTTCCAGACATTTCTAAAGTGTCTTTTGTTTCAAGGTCTTTCTTATATAAGTCTACACTGTCTATAGTTTGATGTTTAGTAAATTCTCCACATCTAAAACAATAAACATATTTAAATCCTTTTATTTTAACAAAATTTCTATTACTCTTTATTGGATAAACATATCCACATTCACTGCAAATTAAATCTTTTTCTTTCACATATCCCCCATTATTAGTTATTTTTTAGTAATTATTTCAGTTCCACCCATGTACGGCCTTAAAACTTCAGGCACATTAATACTTCCGTCCATATTATAGTTGTTTTCTATAACTGCGATTAGTCCTCTAGGGGATGCAACTACTGTATTATTAAGTGTTGTTACGAATTTAGTACCATCTACACCTTTCATTCTTATGCCAAGACGTCTTGCTTGAGCATCTCCTAAAATACTACAACTTCCTACTTCATAGTATTTCTGTTGTCTAGGGCTCCATGCTTCAACGTCACAACTTTTTTCTTTTAAGTCAGCTAAATCTCCACTACAGCACTCTAGGGTTCTAACGGGAACCCCCATACTTCTAAAGAATTCTACAGTATAACTCCACATCTTATTATACCAGTTTATTCCTTCTTCTTTTTTACAAAGCACTATCATTTCTTGCTTTTCAAATTGGTGTACTCTATAAATTCCTCTTTCTTCTATACCATGGGCACCTACTTCTTTTCTAAAGCATGGACTATAGCTTGTTAGAGAGATAGGTAGCTTGTCTTCATCAATGATTTGTCCTTTAAATTTACCTATCATTGAGTGTTCACTTGTACCTATTAAGTATAAGTCTTCATTTTCAATTTTGTACATCATCCCTGACATTTCTTCAAATGACATAACTCCGTTTACAACGTCACTTCTTATCATAAATGGTGGTACACAGTAAGTAAATCCTTTGTTAATCATAAAGTCTCTAGCATATGCAAGTACTGCTTCATGAAGTCTTGCAATGTCGCCCATTAAATAGTAAAAACCGTTTCCACTAGTACGTCCTGCACTTTCTTTATCAAGTCCATTTAAGTTTTCTAGTATATCTGCATGATATGGAATTTCATATGAAGGTACAACGGGCTCTCCGAAACGTTCAATTTCTACGTTTTCAGAATCATCTTTTCCAATTGGTACACTTTTATCTATGATGTTAGGAATTTTATACATAAGTTCTCTGATTTTTGGTTCTACGCTTTCTTCAATATTTTCTAACTCTTTAATTCTCTTTGCCATAGTGCTTACTTTTTCTTTAATAAGTAAAGCTTCGTCTTTTTTTCCTTCACGCATTAATGAACCAATTTCATCACTTAATTTGTTTTTTTCGTTTCTTAATTCATCTGCTTCTTTTTTAGCTTGTCTAAATTGTACGTCTAAATCATATACTTCGTCTACGATTGGTAACTTTTCCTCTTTAAATTTTTTTCTAATATTTTCTTTAACTAATTCTTTGTTTTCTCTTATTAATTTTATATCTATCATTTTTTTATTATCCTTTCAAATCTATATTTTTGGTTTGTAGTGTTATCTATTCTACTACTTACGTCTTCTTCACTTAGAAACATTTCTATGGGTCTTGCCCAAATGTCTTTTTGGTGTGTGTAAACTACAAGGGTACTTAAGTCTTCAGTGTGCTTGCATACACATATCACTTCAATAGTGTTTCCTTTAAAATGTCTCCATATACTTTTTGGCTCAACTGTTTCTTTTCTCATATTCCTCCTTTTAAACAAAAAAATCCTATATCTTAAGGACTACTTATAAGCGGTGCCACCTTAATTTATAGAATTATTCTATACTCTTTATACTATAACGCGTTGCCGTTTTAACCTAGATAAGTTTGATTTCGTTATGTATCAACTGTTTACTTCCACCAAACGTAAACTCTCTATTTAGTTAATAAATAACTACTAAGACTCACATAATCAGCTAACAACTAAATTATAGCACAACTTCTAAGTTATGTAAAATACTTTTTTGTAAAATAATGCCTATATTTATTAATTATTTCACAAACATTGGACCAAGTCATATTTATATTTTTGAATTGGGCCGCCAATGGCGTCCCTTTTTGAATGAGTAGATAAAACAGTCTCATTCGTTTTAACATTCTAGTAGAGTATCCCTTTCCAAGTTCAGTTGTAAGTCTCTTAGAATACTCTTTAATAAGTCCATCTCCATACTTTGCTCTTTCTTCTCCACCCTGTGCTTCAACTAGAAGTTTACCTACGTTATAATAACTTTCTAAATCTTTTTGATTACTTTTGTACTCTCTTACTTTTCTTCCAATTGCATTATCTACTAAAATACTTTTTATTTCATTATAGTAATTCATTTTAAATCTCCCAAACATTCACTAACTTGTTCTTCACTTGTTATATAGTTTCTTATTATTATCCCATCATTGTTTATGTACTTAATTAACCACTTGTTATTTTCTCTTACTAAAAGTATTCCTGTTGTTTTATTGTGAAAATCTTTCTTTAAATTAGCATCAATGTAATTTATGTAAGTTTCTATTTGTCCTATGTGTTCTTTTTTGAGTTCTGTTACTTTTATTTCTACTACTACAAATGAATTAGATATGTAATTAAATAGTAATACATCTATATAGTTATAGTTTGAACCTATTTTAATTTTGTACTGGCTCTTAACATAAGTGTATCCTTCGCCCAACGCTTCACAAAAACTTGCTGGGTTTTCGTCTATCCATTTCTGAACTATTTTTTCTGTTAGCTTGTCATTGACCTTCAAGCCCTGTAGCACAACAGGAGACGGTACTTTTTCATTAGTACCTACTACTTCATTACTTTTTAACTTTTCTTTAACTTCCACTGAAAGCCTATTATACTCATTAGACTTTATTCTTAATCTTAATTCACGTTTTGTCAGACATAACTTGTTTGATAGATTTAAATAGTATTTTATTTCTTCAATATTTTTCAAATATAATATTTCGCATATGTTAGACCATGTAGTATTTACATTTTTGAATTGGTCCGCCAATGGCGGACTTTTTTTAACAAGTTCATAAAAAGTCCTCATATATTTTAATCTAGTGACAGTATATCCTTTACCAAGTTCACTAGTAAGCCTCTTAGAATATTCTTTAATAAGTCCGTTACCATACTTAGCCCTTTCTTCTCCACCTTGTGCTTCAACTAGAAGTTTACCTACGTTGTAATAGCTTTCTAAATCTTTTTGATTACTTTTGTACTCTCTTACTTTCTTTCCGATCGCATTATCTACTAGAATACTCTTTATTTCATTATAATAGTTCATAACTTCACACCTTTCTAGAGATTTTTATTCTCTCTAATATATTTATTCGATAAAAATCGTGAAAAGTCTTTTTTTATTTTGAGTTTACATAGAAATTTTACATTGTTTTTGACACAAATATGTAAAGTTGTAATTTAGCATAAAAAAAGAAAAGCAGTTCACTTTTCTTAAAATCAGTCAATTTTTAAAGATGTTTCTAATGCAAGTTTAATCATACTATTAAAGCTTGTTTCTCTTTCTTCACTAGTAAGAGATGCACCTGTAATAAATGAGTCACTTATAGTAAGCAAGCAAGTTGCCATTTTGTTTAGGTGTTCACTATTTGTAAATAAACTAAATGACTCCATTTCAACACATTTGCAGTTGTGCTCTTTTACTATATTATCAATGCTAAAGCCTTCAGTATAAAAAGCTTCTGTTGAGTGTACTCTTCCACTTTTTAAGTTTATATTTAATTCTTTACTTGTTTTTAGTACTAAATCATTTAAATGAGTATTAGATACTACAATACTTTTATTATCTTTTATAAAGTCTTTTCTATAACTACTTGTAGAATAAGACTCATCTACTAAAAATAAGTCATTAACATTTAAATCTTTCACGTAACTTCCTGCACTACCTATTCTTATGATAGCTTTAACATCATAAAACTTAAATAGTTCATAACTATAAATGCCCATAGAAGGAATACCCATACCACTTGAAAATACAGTTACTTTTTTTCCTTTGTAAAAGCCAGTGTATGCAGTTTCCTTTCTAACATCATTAACAAGTACTGGGTTATCTAGAAAATTTTTTGCAATATATTCTACTCTCTTAGGGTCTCCTGGCATGATAACAACACGTGCAATACTTTCTTTTTCACTACTTATATGTGGTGTCATTCTTCTTCACTTCCTGTTTCTTCTTTATTCATTTTGAATAGTACTTCTCTTGGTTTACTACCATTTTGTGGTCCAATTATACCTCTTTCTTCTAGTAAATCTATTATTCTAGCTGCACGGTTATAACCTAAGCGATATTTTCTTTGTATAAGACTAGCACTTATTTTACCAGTTCTTACTGCAAACTCAACTACCTCATTATATAATGGATCATCTTCATCCATCTTACTAGTACTTTCAAGTTCTTTTTGTTCTTCTTGTGGACTTTTATCTAAGTTAGTCATCTTTTCATCATAAACAGGTGTTCCACTTCTTTTTACAAATTCTACAACTCTATTTATTTCTTCATCACTTACAAATGAACCTTGAATTCTTATTGGACTAGGTTCTCCAGGTGGTAAGAATAGCATATCACCTTTACCAAGAAGTTTTTCTGCTCCACCCATATCAAGTATAGTTCTAGAGTCAACGTTACTCGATACCATAAAGCTTATTCTTGTAGGAATGTTTGACTTAATAAGTCCTGTTATTACATCTGTACTAGGTCTTTGTGTTGCGACAATTAAGTGTATACCTGCAGCACGAGCAAGTTGTGTAATTCTCATTATACTTTCTTCAACTTCTTTACTGGCTACCATCATTAGGTCTGCTAACTCATCAATTATTACCAAAATAAATGGGAGTTTCTCTAGTTCTGGTTTTCTTGATTTATTTTTTTCTACATATTCATTATAACTAGCAATATTTCTTGTTCCAGTATTTGCAAACATTTCATATCTTTCTTCCATTATTAAGCAAACCTTTTGTAAAGCTACTGCTGCTTTTTTAGGGTCAGTTACTACTGGACGCATTAAGTGTGGAACTCCTTCGTAACAGTTAAGTTCTACTTTTTTAGGGTCAACTAAAATCATTTTTACTTCATCAGGTTTTGCACGCATTAAAATTGATGTTATTATATTATTTATACAAACTGATTTACCACTACCAGTAGAACCAGCAATTAACATGTGTGGAGCTTTGTTAATTTCAAAATATTGAATATTGCCCATTATATCTAGTCCTAGAGGCGCTAAAAGTTTTGATGAATCTAACTTTTTAGGTATACCAGCTAATATATCTTTCATTTTAACTTCCCTAGTTTTAGGGTTAGGTATTTCTATTCCTATTGTGCTCTTTCCTGGAATAGGTGCTTGTATTCTTACATCCTTTGCAGCTAGTGCTAAAGCAATTTCTCTATTTATACTAAGTATCTTATTTACTTTAGTACCTGCTTTTATTTCTATTTCATATTGTGTTACAGTAGGACCTACGTGCACTTCTTTAACTCTACCCATAATTCCAAAGTCATTAAATACCTGTTCAAGTATCTTATTATTTCTAGTAATAAATTCAGTTGAGTCTACTTTACCTCTATTTTTACTACCAACTAAAAGATCTAGTGGTGGTAAAACATAAGGCTCATCATTCTTAATTTCTTTTTCTTCATAAGCTACTTCTTCTAAATGTGTCATTTGTGGTTTTTGTATAGGAAGTTCATTTATATTAGTAATTACTACTTTATTATTTTCCATACTCTCTTTATTATCTAGTTCATTTTCTCCTTCTTTTGCCATTTCTTCAATAGACTTAGGTTTCTTCTTAAATGGCTTTGTTAAAAATGCAAACACATCACTTAAAGTAATATCAAATAGCATGATTATACCAAAAACAGTAAATACAGCACACACTATAAATGTACCAGTAATATCAAATAAACTAACGAATGCTGTAGTGAGTAAGGCACCTATAATTCCTCCACCTGTAAAACTAACCATGTTAAAATTATCAAATGTTGCCACCACATTATTAACAGTAGTTTCTATTATTTTAGCTCCACTTAAGTCATTTTCTTTTATATATTTAATATGAGCTAGAATTAGAAGAGTTACTACTAAAATGTATACACCAAGTAATCTACTAGACATATACGTTGGACTTTTTCTCTTAATTAATATGATAAGTCCTACTAAAAGGCACATCAAAAGAAAAAGTACGTACCATGTTCCAAATAAGAACACGGCAAAACTTCTAATTAATCTTCCAATTGGACCAAATCTACCCACGCCTAATATACCTATTAAAATTAAACCTAATCCCTCAAGTTCTTTTGTATAAGGAAATTCAGTTTTTACTTCATTTGATACTTTCTTCTTTGCCATAACTACCACTCCCTAACTTTCAAAAGCACTTATTAATTTTTTATGAATACCTGGTTCAATTCTATTAAGTGCATTTAATGTCATTTCTAAACTCTTCTTATAATCCCCATTTAAAAATTCTTTTTCTGATTTTTCTAAGGTCATATCCATTTCTTTATAGCTACTTCTATATCTATTTGCATACACTATTGCCATCTCTGCAAGACCTGCTGTTTTTGTTAACTCACTACTTAACGTATAAAGTTTAAGTACTAAGTCTCTACCAGTATCAACCCTAGTATTTAAGTCACTTATTACAATTGGTTTTTTATCTAACTCAGTTATTATCTCATTTATTCCTTCTTTAGCTTCAGATAACTCTACAAAATAATTTTTAGGTAAAACTGGAATTTTATAACTTTTTATCTTTGCTTTAGCATCTTTTAAAATAGTTCTTATTTCAGTAAGTTGTTCACGAGCGCGATACTCGTCTTCTTTTAAACTTCCTAAACTCTTAATTGTGCTTTCTAATTTATCTTCTGTTTTAGCAATTCTTACACTTATTAATTCACAATCATTACTTAGTCTACTATAAGGTATAGTTTTTGTTAAAGTTCTATCATTAATTTGTTTAAATGAGTCTTTTTCGCTAGTAATTTCTTTACTTATAACATCAAGTGTATTTAATTCTTCATTTGTAAGAGCATAAGTTTCTTTTAAAACACTTACTTCTTCATAGATATTTTTTATAACAGAAGATAACCTATTTAGTTTATTTTGGATACTATTCATATATTCTTCATATTCTTTTTTTGCATGTCTTTCTTTATCAAAGTCTCCAAATAAACTCTCAAAATAATCTAGTATTGTCTTAAGTTCAAATATGCTATCACTTAAATTAAGCATTTTTAATCTATCAAATATATCGTTAATCTTCTTTTCGCTTTCTTCAATGTTATAGTCTAGATTAATGTATTCAATATTATATCCATCTTTCTTCATTTTATTTGCTGTAGCTTTTATATCATTTATCTTTTTAGGTATGACCATTTTTCCTAGAAGAATTACTGTAGGAGTTTCGTCTATTACTATCTTGATATTCTTAATTAGGTCATCTAAAGCGTGTACTATTTTTCCTACTTCTTCATAGTTATTTTGTTCCATTACAATTTCAAAAGCACTCAAAAGCTTATTGATGTTTTCAAATTGAAGGTCAATTCTAGTTTCCATTCCTTTGTAGTCATTAATGTTTGATGTGTATTTATTTACTACTTCTCTATAGATACTCTTTAGTTTAGTAACTGCATTTCTGTTTCTTTCTTCACTCAAAGTTACTTCTTTAACGTCTTCTAAAAGTAATTCCATATCTGTTTTAACATAGTAAATATCAATTTCTGTTTTAGCTAGTTCATAGCCAGCTTCTTTATACTTTTTATTTTCTATTAATTCTTCACACGTTAAAAGACTATCTGTAAGTCTAGGAATATCTTCTTTTTCAATAGTGTTATACCTTTTTTCCCATTTCTTATACATATTCTCTAGAGTTTCACTATTAATTAAAGCTTTAACTTTTTCCATTTCAGTTAAAATACCACTAGATATAATTAAATTTTTAAGTGTCTCTAACCTAGTTAACTCACTTTCTAATTTCTTTTTATTATTCTTTTCCATTAAATATATAGTAACAATTATTAAGATAAAACCTAATAAGTATATAGATATTGTAATTAAAATAGCCATGTTATTACTCATGTTTACACCTACTCTCTATATACTATTTTATCACAAAGAAGTGAATTCTAAAAGTATAAAATGAAAAAAGTTACTACTATTTTATGAGTAACTTAATATTTTCTAACTTTTCATCAATTATATAGTCTTTTCTAAAAGCTTCTTCTACTGCATATACATAGTTATCAATTATGTCAAGTCTATCTAATTTTCTAAAGAAATTTATTAGTTCAGTATAATTACAATAATTATTTTTATTAACTTTAAACCTAATCATATCATAGTCATTAATGCTTCTTCCACATACTATAGTTTTACCCTCAGTAGTCTTTTCCCATTTTAAACTACTTATATCAAGGTTAGTATCAGTGATAAACTCTTTAGCATCTGTAAGTTTAAACTTAAATAAAAAGTCTTCAACAAATATTACTTGTGCTTCTTTAGGTAAACCATAACTATCAAATATTTCACATAAGCACTTTTTTGAAGCAAATTTGCTATTATATCCATCACTTATAAAATCATAACCTTTTGTAACATTTTTAGCGTCTACTATATAAAATTTTCTGTTTTTCATTGTATTTTTTCCTCTCGTAACATATATAATAGCATGTTTTTTAAGAAAAATAAAGAAAAACCTTGAAATTCACACTGTTTTTTAGTATAATTTATCTCATGGAAGAAATGGCGACTTTATTAATTAAGTAACGCGTTTATTGAGTGAATTATACTAGTAGTTATAAGCCAATAATGAAAGTTCAAAGTAAACACCCTACTTATGAGAATAAAGACTATCTTTCAAATATTATGAAAGGAAGTGTAAGTAAATGGCAAGATATACAGGACCAGCTTTTAAGAAAAGTAGAAGACTTGGTTTCAGTACATTAGAAAGTGGTAAAGAACTTAGAAAAAGAACTAGTGCTCCTGGACAACATGGAACTAGTAGAAAAAAACTAAGTGAATATGGTATCCAACTTGCTGAAAAGCAAAAGGTAAGAATTATGTATGGTCTTACTGAAAAGCAATTCAAGAAAACATTTGAAGCTGCTGGTAAGAAAAAAGGTATGCATGGTACTAACCTATTAATTATGCTTGAAAGCAGACTTGATAATATCGTTTATCGTATGGGACTATCTAAAACTAGAAGAAGTGCTAGACAAATTGTTAATCATGGACATATTCTAGTTAATGGTAAATCTGTAGATATTCCTTCATATCAAGTTAAACCAGGTGACATTATTAGTGTTAAAGAAAGTTCTATGAACCATCCAGTTATCAACGAATGCTTAGAGTCAAAATTAAGTAATGTTAGTTTTGTTACATTTGATGCTAAGAAAAAAGAAGGAACTTATGTAAGATATCCTGAAAGAGAAGAACTTAATGCTGAAATTAATGAGTCACTTATCGTTGAATATTATAACAGATAGTAAAAGACTTCCAGTAATGGAGGTTTTTTTATATATTAAAATACTACCTTATCACGGTAGTATTTATTATTTTAGTACACAAGCACCTTGTTCTTGGTCCATTCCTGTTTTATCAGTCTTTTTAATACTTACTATTTCTTTACTTTGACTAATTATATTTTTATTATTGTCATATCTTATTTCTGTGTGATATGTTATTTCATAGCTTTTGTCTTTTTTAAAGTTTTTAGGAAATATATCTGTAGTTACTTTTTCAATAATTGGTCCTGTTTTAGATAAGTAAGTGTCTAAAACTATGTAATAGTTATTTTCATCAGTTGTTTTGTAGTTATAATAATCTTTAAACTCATAAGTTCTGGTATATGTGCATTCTTTATAAACTATATCTTCTGTAGTATTTTTATTATCTTCCTTATCCTTATTAGTTAAAGCTTCAACTTTATTTTTATAACTATTCACTTCACTTTGCAAATTAGATACTTCTTTTTTATTTAATATAGTTGTAGTAATAAGCACAACTAGTAAAATTACAGATAATAAGTATGGTATTATTTTTTTCATATGCTTTACCTCCTTTCTTTTATACTAATATAAAAGTAACATAATAAAATATATATGTCAATGAATATTATTTTTAAAAAAACAAAATATTCCTTTTTATCCCCGATATTTATTATGTTGCAACCATTTGCAACAATTTGTTGCAAATGGTTGCTTATTAAATTTCATTTAAAATACTTACAAAATTATTAAATATTTCTTTAACATTTCCACACTTTCCAATGGCTTTTGTGCAAGTATCTGTTCTAATATCCATTAATAATGAGAGAATTTTCTTTTCATCGTCATATTTCTCATAAAGTAATACATCATTTTCTTCAAGATAAGAATAATATTCAGAAAGTTGTCCATCTTTTATTATCTCCAAATATATACTTCCATCTAAAATCGCAACAAATATATCATGTGAAGACATTTTCTTTTCTAACACATAACCATCATACGACTTTATTAGTTTCGGCTTTAACTCTTCTATTAATTTGTTATCATTTTCTTCTTGCTCATAATCATTGATTACAGGGACTGAGGATATCGTTTCAACTTTGGGATAAAAAAATTTATTATTTATATAATCTTCTTTAAATTCTAAATCAATAATTTCAGTTTTACCATTATAAGTTATTTCAAGTTTAGTGTTTTTTAATATGTTTTCCAAATCTCTCATGTCAAAATGAACGTTATAACCATTAAAATCGTATAGTGTTATATTAAGTTCTTTACAATTTTCGCAAAAGAATATTGTATATATATATCCGCCAGTTCCAGTATAGTATAGTTTCATTTTTTCTATACTATCTCTTATTTCGTCAGTTGTTTCTAAGTCCATTTTAAAATAGCTTTTTCCACTTGTAATTACAAATAAACCGTCGCTAGTAAAGAAGTTTTCAGTTTCTCCACTTATTTGATATACTTTCGTTTTACCATAATTATTTGTAAAGAAAATTGAAGAAATGACTAATAAAAGTAATAGTAGACTTAAAAGCAAATATATTATAATTTTTTTCTTTTTATTTTTAACATTGTAAATATGAAAGTAATAATTGGTTATTGCTTCGCTTTCAGTTTTAGTTATATGTTCGCCTGTTAGTAGTTCATTTACATCAACATTAAATATTTCACTTAATTTTTGTAGATTAAAAGCATCTGGCAAAGTTTTTCCTACTTCCCATTTACTTATTGCTTGACGACTTATGCATAGTTTTTTTGCTAATTCTTCTTGACTTATATTTTGTTCTTTTCTAAGTTGTGCAATAAATTTTCCTATCTTCTCTTGTTTCACTGAAATTTCTCCTTTTAAATAAAAAGACTAGTTTTTAGCTAGCCTATATATCTCTATTTCTTAAGAATGGTGGCAAATCGTCATCATCATCTTCGTTACTTAATACTTCTATTTTTTCTTTATTTGCACCATAAGGTTGATAAAGAGGTTCACTATCTGTTTCAAAACCTGTTGCAATTACTGTTACTATAGCTTCATCACTTAATGCTTCATTTACAACTGCACCAAATATAATGTTAATATCTGTGTTAGCTGCTGCACGTATTACTTCTGCTGCATCTTCTGCTTCAAATAATGTTAAGCTGTTTCCACCTGTAATATTTATAATACAATCAGTTGCCCCATTGATAGTTGTTTCAAGTAGTGGACTACTTACAGCTTGTTTAGCTGCTTCAATAGCACGGTTATCTCCAAAACCAACACCTATACCAATTAATGCTTGTCCTCTGTTTTCCATAATTGCTTTAACATCAGCAAAGTCTAGGTTAACAAGTCCTGGAACGCTTATTAAATCACTAATTGATTGAACACCAAGTCTAAGAACATTATCTACTTCTTTAAATGCGTCCATCATTGGAGTTGACTTGTCAATTATATCTCTTAATCTATCATTTGGTATTACTACAAATGTATCAACATGTTTCTTTAACTCATCTAGTCCAAGAAGTGCATGGTCCATTCTTTTCTTTCCTTCAAACTTAAATGGCTTTGTAACTATTGCTACTGTAAGAGCACCCAACCCTTGAGCAATTTCAGCGATAACAGGTGCAGCACCTGTACCTGTTCCGCCACCTAAACCACATGTAACGAAAACCATATCTGCTCCCCTTAGAGCGTCTTCTATTTCATTTCTACTTTCAAGTGCAGCTTCTCTACCTACTTCAGGATCAGCTCCAGCACCTAAGCCATCAGTAATAGATGCACCTATTTGAAGTTTTGTTTCAGCTAAACTTGTATTTAATACTTGTAAGTCTGTATTTGCAACAATAAACTCCACTCCTTTAAGTCCAGATTCTATCATTCTGTTAACAGCATTACAGCCGCCTCCCCCTACACCAATTACTTTAATTTTTGCTATTTGTAACATTTCTAACGGATTACCTTGCATAATCTAACCTCCTAATTATCAAAAAAGTAACTATATACTTTTCCTATTATACTACCATCGTCAATTTTTTTCTTTTCATTAAATAATAATTCTTGTTCTTCTTCGCTTACTGTAGAAGCTAGTTTTTCTCTAAATTTTAATTTAGCATTATATAATTTAATAAATCCAAGAGCACTACTGAAAGAATTATTTCTAACACCTAACTCACTTACTTTAGAAACTACCATATCTTTACCAAAGACTTCCTTAAAAACTAAGTTAAATCCATCTATCTCAGTTATGCCTCCTGTAACTATTATATAACTAATTTCCTCTTTTGTTAAGAGGTTAATTTGTTTTTTTGAAAGTTCTAGTATTTCTCTTAGCCTAGAATGTACTATATCACTTACTTCGTACTGATTTATTTTAATATTTTCTTCTGATTTTGTCAAGACTTCACATATATCATTCATACTTGATTTTTCTTTATGAGCTACTGCAAAAGTCTCTTTTATCTTTTTACTATCTTCTAATTTTAAGTCATATATGTAACTTATATCTCTATCAATATTTCTTCCACCTATATCAAGTACTTCTGTGTTAATAAGTGTATCTTCTTTTATAATACTAACTTCAGTTTTAGCGTGTCCTATATTTATAACTGCTACATTCTTATCTTTCATTTTATCAGTTCTAAATTCGTAGTAATCGCATATTCCTCCAAAAGATAAGTCTACTACTTTTACTCCCAAATTCTCTAAAATTGCAATTAATGGGTATATACTTTTTTTAGGTGCCATTGCAAGCATAGTGTTCGCTGAAACTTTAAACGCTTCCATCCCTTTAGGGTCAGATACCACTTCTTTTTCATTTATTATGAAATACATCGGACTTACACTCACTAATTCTAAGTTTGGACTAACTCTATTATAGACACTTGCTTGTAAACTTCTAGTGATGTCTTCTCCTGTTACTATGGCATCATCTCTTGAAATAGTAGTGTATCCTTCACTTTTAACAAATGATGCAAAATATGATGGTACACAAAGTATAACTCTATTAATTTTAGTCCCTATTACACTTTCTACTTCTTTAAAAGCCTCTTTCAAACTAAGAATAACTTCTTCATCATTTACTACTATTCCCTTTTTAATACCCTTACTATTAACCTTTGATACTGCTAGAACAAATAATTTTTCTCTATATATCTCACCAACAATTAATTTAATACTATTTGTTCCAATGTCTAAACTAGTTATTATTTGTTTCATATTACACTCCATATCTTTCTAACACTAATTATATCAAAAAACTAAAGAATAATAAAGTATATTTTAATGTTTTTTCTTCTTATAATAGTTACATATTTCTTTAAATGGACAAGTAATGCACTCTGGATTTTTACTTTTACACTTGTATCTTCCAAATAAAACTAATTGATGATGTAATCTAGATAAGCTATAATTATGAAATTTCTTTGTTAGTTTTTTTTCTACTTCTAAAACAGTATCATCTATTTTTGCTAGAGAAAGCCTTTTACTAACTCTTTCAACATGGGTATCAACTGCTACACATTCTACATTATATAAGTTAGATATAACCACATTAGTTGTTTTTCTTCCTACACCTGGCAAACTTTCTAAATAAGTTCTATCGTTTGGAACATAACCAAGCTTAGATATTTCACTAACTATAAGTAAAAAATTCTTAGCTTTGGTTTTATACATTCCTAGACTTTTAATATAGTTTTCTATGGTTTCTAAGTTCAGTGTTTTTAACTTTTCTAAAGTGTCATACTTTTTAAATAAACTATCTGTAACAGTATTTACTCTTTTATCAGTAGTTTGCGCACTTAGCATTACTTTTAAAAGTAATTCATAATCTTTATTATATGTTAATTCACAAATAGGTGTGGGATACATTATATCTAAGTTGTTTACTATAATGCTAATCTTCTTCATCGCCATCATTTAACCAGTCAAAATCATCTATAAAAGTGTAGTCTTCTTCTTTTGGTTTTACTCCTTTTTTAGTCCATTCATATATTATTTTATCAATGTATCTTAAATTACTTGCTCCATTAATGACAGCTTCTTTTAAAGCGCTTGTAATAATTTCTTCACTTACACCGTTTTCAAGCCACCTATTAATAGTTTCATACTCAATTGGAGACAAACTTCTTCCAAATTCACTTTCAAATTTAGAATATATATCAGTATTATTTTCTTCATTCTTTGTATTCATTACAAGTTTATCATAAAACATATCTAAAGATATTACTTCACTAACTACTCCAGAGTCTTTAAATACTTTAACTTCAATCAAGCCTTTAGTAATTAAAGATGTGTAAGTATTTAGTATTTCTTCTTCATTAAAGCCTAAAACCTTCTTTATATCATTTAAATCCAGTAAGGCCTTAATGTTAATAAAGTATAATAGTAATAAGAATTCCTTTAAAGTAATATCTAAATTCTTTATAGTTTTAACTACATTTTCATTGATTATAAAATTCTTTGTTTTAAAGCTTGCTCTTACGTTATTCATTAAATTCACTTAACCTTTCTAATATCAAGTCATGCTTATTATCTAACTTCCCACTTACTATTTCATATTCTAGTATGTGGAGTACTTCTCCTAATTTTTTACCTGGTTTAATACCTAATACACTAGATACTTCTTCACTTTTAATATCAATATCTATTATACTCTTTATTGGTAAATTAGTATAGATTAAATTAATCTTTTCTTTAGGTATTCCTAATAGTTTCCCTGCACACATTGAGATATATAAGCCATTTTTATAAATATCCATTTTATCAAGTTTACCAGAATTAACTATACTTTTAATCTGTTTAATTTGTTCTTTTTCGTACTTTGTAAAAGGAAGTTCACACATGATTTCAAGTTGTGCATAAGTAACTATCACAGTATCAGTTATAATATAATTTGAATTACTTCTTATTCCTAGTACTTCTTCTAGTTGATACTTCTTAATAAACTCTAAAAAATCTTTAGTATTCTTTGTTTTAAAAATTTTATCAAATTCTTCTTTCTTTTTAGTATTACTTATAGTTTTAAATAGTTCTTTATGACTGATAATGTAATTAAAAATAGACTTATCTAAAGTAAAATCAAGTGTAAACATAAAACGTAAGGCTCTTAACATACGACTAGCGTCTTCACTAAACAACACATTAACATCTTTTACTGGAGTAATTATTTTATCTTTAATGTCTTTTTTTCCACCTAGTAAATCAATTATGTTTTCTTCTTTATCCATAACTAAAGTATTCATTTTAAAGTCTCTTCTTAACAAATCAGTTTCTAAACTACTTATATATTCTATTCTTGATGGCTTGTTGTTTTTATAGTCAAATTCACGTCTAAATGTAGTTATGTCTATTATGTGGTTATCAATATAAAGTTTAACCGCTCCATAATCTAGATATGTCTTTTTAATATTTTTGAATATTCCGTTTAAGTCTTTTGGTGTAGCATTCGTAATTATGTCAATGTCTGCAGTAATAACACCAAGAATTTTATCTCTTACATAACCACCAACTATATAAGCTACAAATCCAGCACTTTCTATTTCATCTAATATTTTATAATAAGATTTCTCCATAAACATTTTAGGATGACCAAAAAAAAAGTCAAAAAAGACTTTTTTAGTTTAAAGCATCTTTAAGTTTGCTTCCAGCCTTAAAACTAGCAACTGTTTTAGCAGCTATTTTTAATGGTTGTTTTGTTAAAGGATTGATTCCTTCTCTAGCAGCTCTTTTCTTAGCACTAAATGTACCAAAACCTACTAAAGCAACTTTTCCTTCCTTTTTTAGTCCAGTTTGAATTCCTTCTAAAGTAGCTTCTAATGCACGATTTGCATCAGCCTTTGTTAAACCAGCTTTAGCTGCGATGAATTCTACTAATTCATTTTTAGTCATCTTTATTACCTCCATAAAAATATTTCTTTAAGCATAATTATGCTTACATCTTCATTTTACTATAAAAATCTCAATTTGCAAATGTTTTTTTAACATTTTTTAAAAAAAATTTACATTTGGTATTTTCTTTTGTACAATTTTACTAATTATTTTAATTTTTTATTAATTTCAGTAGTATTTCTACAAATTGTAAGTAGTACTAAAGATAATTCATAAATTACTCTTAAAATTATGTTTCCGAATACTAAAGTTAATACAAAAGCCATAAAACTAGAACTAATTAATTCAAATGATGTTAATGTAATATATATAGCTAAAATTAAGTAAGAAACTTTTAATATAGTTTCAAGCCACATCTTTTTGAAAGATAAAAATTCATATAAGTATTTTACAAAACCAGTATACTTACTTTCATTCTCTTTCTTTAGGAATAAGAAATAAATTAATATTCCACCGATTACAGCTAATAATAAAGCAATAGCCATCCAAGTTAAACCACTTTCTGTTTGACTAAATCCCTTGTCAATCGTATCATACATATCGAATGAATAACCCATAAATCGCACCTCCTAGATAATATTATAAAAGAAAAATTGCTATAAAACAATAGCAATTAAGTTATTACTTCCCTTATTTACAATTTTTGTTATTGTAGAACCTAATTTATATCTAACACTTTCTGGTACCATATTTAATTTAGCTTGAATTCCTTCTTGGACTATTATTTCTAAGCTTCTTCCGAATATCTCACTTTTCCAAATACCTTCGTTATTTTTGTCTTTCATTAAGTTGTCAATTAATTCTTTACTCTGCATTTCTGTACCGATAATTGGTTCAAAAGTACTTTCAACATCAACTTTTATCATATGAATTGAGCTTCCTAGTGCTTTTAGTTTAACCCCATACCTTCCAGCTTGTTTAATTATCTCAGGTGTTTCTAGTTTCATATCTTCTAGTTTAGGAAAAACTATACCGTACCCAGTTGAATAAACTTGTTTAAGGGCACTTTTAATGCCATCGTATTCAGTTTTGCCTTCTTTATATTCTGTAAATATTCTAAGTAAATCCTTTTTTCCTTTAACACTAAGTCCAATAGTATCTTTTAACACTTCATCAAATAATGTATCAGGTGCCTCTAAGTTAATTGTTACTTCTCCAGTATTTGTGTTTAGGTTTGAAATATAAGCGTTACTAATTATGTCTTTTTCTTCAAAGTTTAGGTTAATATTTTCAATATCTCTTAGTTTATCAACACTTACTACACTTTCTTGTATAGCATTCATAAATGTTTTTTTAATTTTATTTTCTTTACTTAAAACACTTACCCAGTCAGGAATATTTACTTCAATATCTTCTACTGGAAACTCATAAAGTGCTTCTTTTAATATACCAACTATATCTTTTTCAGTCATATCAACAACACTTACAGGAATTACTGGTACATTATATTTTTCTTTTAATTCATCACTAAGCATTCTAGTTTCTGGGTCATTTGGATGAGTTGAATTCATTATAATTATAAACGGCTTGTTAATATTTTTTAACTCGTTTACAACTTTTTCCTCAGCATTAACGTAATTACTTCTTCCCATATCTAAAATACTTCCGTCAGTAGTAACAACAATACCAATAGTGCTGTGGTCTTTTATTACTTTTTCTGTTCCGATAGTCGCTGCTTCTACAAATGGTAAATCATCTGTAAACCATGGTGTTTTAATCATTCTTTCATGTCCATCTGGGTCAGTATATCCAATACTTTCAGGTGTTACAAAGCCTACACAGTCAATTAATTTAAAGTTAGTAGTCATCTCTTCAATTTTAATATTAGCCCCGCTTGAAGGGACAAACTTAGGCTCAACTGTCATAATTTGCTTTCCACCAGATGTTTGAGGTATTTCATCTAAACATCTTTTCTTCTCACTTTCATCTACCACGTTAGGTATTACTAGAGTTTCAATCACTTTCTTAATAAAAGTACTCTTACCAGTTCTAACTGCTCCTACTACACCAAGGTATATTTCTCCATTACCTTTATTGCTTATACTTTCTAGTATTTCTTTCTTATCCATTTTTCCACTCCTTTTAATATTTCACTTAAACTTATGTTAATATTTTATAATTATGCATAATTAATATGGAACAGCATTAATTCTTATGTTTTAATCAAAGAAAGTGGTAATTTTTGGTAAAACAGGTTACTACTGACTACATAAAAATTATAAATTTTATGAGAAAATTATAAGGGTGATGTTTATGGTATACGATATAAAAGAATATGATTTTAATAAAAATATTAAAGAGATTATTTCAAATAATATTAGAAAATATAGAAAAATGAGAGGATATACTCAAGAACAACTCGCTCTTTATACTGATAGAAGTTTTGAGTTTATTAGAAGAATAGAAAGTGATAGAGGTAAACGTGGGTTTTCTATAGAAACATTATGGAGGATATCTATAGTTTTAGGTGTTCCATTAGATGATTTCTTTAAAGAAGAAGAAAAAGAAGAGGTTACAAACAAGTAGCCTCTTATTTTATTATTAAGTTATTATCTTTATAGTCAACTGTAACTGTGCTGTTAGATTTTATTTCGTTATTAATTAGTTTAGTAGCAAGAAGTGTTTCTAGTTTATTACTAACAAGTCTTTTTAAAGGACGTGCACCAAATGCTTCATCATATCCATTATCAATAAAATATCTTCTAGCATCATCTGTAAGTACTATTTTTACATTGATATCAACTAATCTACGCTCGATTTGTTTAACTATATTATCAAGAATTTCACTTAAATTATCCTTACTTAACTTATTAAATACGATTATCTCATCAAGTCTATTTAAAAATTCTGGTCTAAAGTATTTAGTAAGTTCACTAGTTACTTTATCGCTTTCTCCATTTAAGATGTATTCGCTTCCCACGTTAGATGTCATAATTATGATAGTGTTTTTGAAGTTGACGCATCTACCATTTGAGTCAGTTAATCTTCCTTCGTCTAATATTTGTAAAAGTAAATTTAACACATCAGGGTGAGCTTTTTCTATTTCGTCAAACAAAACTATTGAATATGGGTTTCTTCTTACTTTTTCAGTAAGTTGTCCACCTTCTTCGTATCCGATGTAACCTGGTGCTGCACCAATAAGTCTTGATACTGAATACTTTTCCATATACTCACTCATATCAATTCTAATCATGTGTGCTTCGTCGTCAAATAACTCATATGCTAGACTTCTTGCAACTTCTGTTTTACCTACACCAGTAGGGCCTAAAAACATAAATGTACCAATAGGTCTATTAGGATCTTTTATACCACTTCTTGAACGAAGTATAGCATTACTTACTAACTTTAATGCATCATCTTGTCCTTTAACACGTTTCTTTAAGTTATCATATAAGTGTAAGACTTTTTCTTTTTCACTAGAAATTAACTTTGATAAAGGAATATTAGTCCATTTACTAATTACATTAGCGATGTCTTCACTAGTAACCACGTCAGACAAAATTCCTTCTTTACCTTTCTTACTTAACTCACTAAGTTTTTCATTTAACTTTGGCAATACTTCATTCTTAATTCTAGCAGCAGTTTCTAGATCATAACTATTTTTAGCATTCTCAAATTCAAAAGTATATTTAGAAATATCCGATTTAACTCTTTTTATTTCTTCATTAACACTTTTTTCTTCTTTCCACTTACTACTTAATTCTTGTTCTTTACTTTTTAAGTCATATAGTTCTTTATCAAGAGCTTCAAGTCTTTTTATAGAAACTTCATCTTTTTCTTTCTTTAAAGCCTCTTTTTCCACTTGAAGAGTTAATATTTTTCTTGTAACTTCATCAAGCGAAGTAGGCACACTATCCATTTGCACTCTTATTGTGGCACAGGCTTCATCTACTAAATCTATTGCTTTATCAGGTAAAAATCTATCAGTTATATATCTATTAGATAAAGTTGCTGCACTTACAAGAGCTTTATCTTGAATAGTAACACCATGGAATATCTCAAATCTTTCTTTTAAACCACGCAAGATAGTAATAGTGTCTTCTACAGTTGGTTCACTTACTATAACTTTTTGAAACCTTCTTTCAAGAGCTCCATCTTTTTCAATGTACATTCTATACTCATTTAATGTAGTAGCACCAATTACATGAATTTCACCACGGGCTAACATTGGTTTTAAAATGTTACCAGTGTCCATTGCCCCTTCTACTGCACCTGTACCAACGATGGTATGAATTTCATCAATAAACATTATGATGTTTCCTTCACTCTTTTTGACTTCATCAAGTACTTTCTTTAGTCTTTCTTCAAACTCACCACGGTATTTAGCACCTGCAATCAAGCTTGCCATATTTAACTCCCAAACAGTTTTGTTTTTCAAACTTTCTGGAACGTCACCTTTGACAATTCTCTGTGCAAGTCCTTCAACTATAGCGGTTTTACCAACACCTGGTTCACCAATTAGAACAGGGTTGTTTTTAGTTTTTCTAGATAAAATTCTAGTGATGCTACGTATCTCTTCATCACGCCCAATAATTGGGTCTATCTTACGAGACTTCACATCTTCATTTATATTACGTCCATATTTTTCTAGAACGTTTTCTTCTTCATTATTATTCATATCAAACATATTTCATTCCTCCTTTTTACGTTATATATTATACCACAAAAATTAGCACTCGTCAATACAGAGTGCTAACTATAATAATTTAAAATACTAAAGAGAGTGAATAATCTTATCTATGGTTTCATGTAAAGATAAATTTATTTTCATTAACTTTGCACCTTTTTGCACCCACTTTTTGCTCCAACTTGCACCTTTTTGCACCCACTTTTTATTTTTGTACCATATGTTGGTACAAATTGAGCGTTTTTTAGAAAACATCAAAAATTATTTGTTGAGTTCTAAATTACTTAATAAATTAAACTTATATTCAAAAGAAATTCTATCTAAATTTTTTGTTTTCTTCCACCCTTCTTCTTTATGAGAAAGTGTAGATATTTCATTAACTTTTTTATTTTTTAAAGTTTCTATAATAGTATCAATTATTTCTTTTTCTTTTTCATTTATTAAACTTAAATTAAAATTACCTTTACTAAGAATATTAGTTATATTTCCATTAGTAGTTTCTATATTTTTTCTTTCGTATAAATCGTCTAACAAAGAAATTTCTTCATATAGTCCATCCATTATAGTAGGACCATATTGTTGTTTTTGATAAGTAAGACCAGTAATTGAAATTGCTCGTTTATTAAATGATAACATATCTATAAACCACAAATACTTATTTAAACTTGTTATTGTTAAATTATCTACTTTACTTGCAATGTATGAAATAATATTTTCTAGTTTATCCATATTAAATTCTTTATACCCATTATAAATATCAGGCTTTCTTATCATTACAACTTCTAAGTATTTTCTAATGTCGTCTTGTACATCTTTTTTAGTTATTTTTGCTAAAATATTAGTAGATATAACTTTCTTATATGTTTTTTCACTTATTAAATTATCTCTATAAGCAATGCTCACTTTTTTTATAAATTCTTCTTCATTATTAATTAACATTTTAATGTAATCACTTTGTGTTTTTGTAGGAATATATCCATTTTCATATCTATTAATAGTCATTTTTCCAAAAGATAAAATTGATGTTAATTCTCTTTGTGATAAACCATATTTATTTCTAAAATCTATGATATCACTTGGCTTAATAATATCAGCATTTAATGAATAACACATATATACTCTTTTCATATTTTCTTTTTCTAAATCATTAACGTATAAATCATTATTACAACTTTTACACACAGCAACATTCATAAAAGTATCTACTTTTACTCCTTTAAATGTTGAGACACTCCTTTTTTCTATATTATAATCTACTTCTTTTCTACAATATGGACAATAAGCTTTCATAATTACTTCACCTCATCATACTTTCCAAATTCATGTACAGACAAACAAACTGATTTTTCACTACTTTCCACTCTAATTTTAATGTATAACTTTACATTTTCAAACATGGGACTAAATTTAAATATCCAACCCTCATAGCTTAAATCTCTATCATTTTCAGGACCAGAAAAACAGTCTTCTGTACTCAAATTTAATATAATATTTTTAACATCTTCTATAGACAAACCATATTCATACATGAAGTCAATATTTTTCTTTGTTCTAACCATAGTAAAATGTTCACCATTAATATCAGAACTAACAAGTGTTTTTATTCTAAGAAGATACTTTTCCCTTAATTTATCAGTAATAACATTCATAATCAACACACTTTCTGCCATCATTTGATGGCAGTATAATTATAACATTCTTATACTAATAAATCAATACTATTTATTTATTTTCCCTTCCAACATTAAGAATAATACCAACCATTATAAAGCTTGTGAGTAAACTACTACCGCCGTAACTGATAAACGGAAGTGTTACTCCAGTTACTGGAATTAAGCCTACAACTACAGCAAGATTAAGTAGTGTTTGAAATATTAACATAAAAGTAAGTCCAAAAGATAAATATTTTGAAAATAAGTCTTCTGTTTCTAGAGATATTTTAATACCGTTATAGAATATTATAATAAATAACACGCTTACTATAATAACTCCTAAAAAGCCAAACTCTTCACTTATAATAGAAAAAATAAAGTCTGTTTGGGGTTCAGGTAAATAAAAGTGTTTTTGTCTTGAATTTAAGAAACCTTGTCCGAGTAAGCCACCAGGACCGATCGCGTATAAACTTTGTATAATTTGAAAGCCACTACCTAATGGGTCACTCCATGGATTAATAAATGATACAATTCTTTTTAATCTATAAGGGGCAACTACAACTAAAAATATTATGCCAAATATGCCTAGTATTCCTAACTTTACAAAGATAGACAAATCTGTTCCAGTTACAAAGATAAGCATAATTAAAGCACATACCATAATCATACCACTACCAAAATCCGGTTCTAGCATGATAAGACCAAAGAATAAAAGTATTACTAGAAGTATTGGAAATACAAAATTTTTAGTAATTCTTTTGTCTTTATCATTTCTAGATAAATACTTTGATACAAAAATTACTAAAGATAATTTACATACTTCACTTGGTTGAAAACCAAATGAACCTATTCCAAACCAACTTCTACTACCGTTTCTTACAACACCTATGCCTGGAAGTAAAACTAAGATTAAAAGTATTAAAGTAATTGCGAGTATTTGATTAGAATATTTTTTATATATTTGATGGTCTATTTTGCTTACTACTAACATTAACACGATACCTAAAATTAAAAATATTCCTTGATTTATAGCATACTTAAAAGCATTATTAAATTTATAACTAGCCCATACATAACTACTAGAATATATCATTATAAGTCCAAAAACAGAAAGAATAATTGTAGTTATAAAAAGAACTTTATTTTTCATATAGCCACCTAACAAAGTTTATGGTCTTTTTTCTAAAATATGAAAAAAACTGACTGTTAAGCCAGTTTTTACTAGTTAATCATATTATACAAACTATCATTTAACCCATAGATTACTTTATAGTAATTATATTAGTAAATTAATCGTTAGACACAGTTAAGTTAACGGGGTCTCAGCATCCACTTGTACTTTCTTCTATTGTATATGGATTACTTGCACTTCCATCTCCTGTACTATATTTGATACAAGATTTTAGAGAAATTGCCGGGCGGACACCACGGGCGCCGTACACGAACGCGTAGTCCAAGTCGCCAGGGCGGTCCGAACTGAAAACGAAGAACACGCCCGAGTGCAACCCATTCCAGCGGTAAGGGGACATTGTCCACCAATATGTTGATCCTGTTGAACTTGTGCTTGTACTTGAACTATTTCTATAGTAATAGGCTGGTGCATTATTTTCATATAGTCCACCTGCGAATGATATTTCATCTGCGGTCATAAGTCCGATTGGATATGTTAGTTTTGCACTTGAGTTACTTACGCTAAATGCATCTGATGTGTTTGTACAATCGTATTTTGGTTCTTTTTTTGTGTATAATCTATTGTATGCTCCAAAGTATGTTCCATCTCCTGTTCTATCATTACAATATATTGCTGTTGTACTTAGGTATTTTGTGTAATTTGTTAGATTATTTTTATACCATGTATCTATTGTATTTTTGATAGTACTGTTTGTTCCGTTCGAGTCATACATATAGCCCACATACTTTGAATCATTATATGAACTATTGAATGCTGTTGATGAACTTATATATGCATTTGTACTATCATGGCTTGTTCCATGATATAGTAGTCTTATACCACCATCTGCATTTGTTCTTATTATTCTCCAGTAAAAGCCTCCAAACTTTACCCAGTTGTCTGTTGCGTTTCCTGCAAAGTAATATACTGTTGTCCCATTTTCAGTTGATGTGTAAAGTGTTTTAGTATTGTCTGAAGTGTAGACACTACTAAATCCTCCTGGTCTTGTTGTTACTGTACGTTCTGTTTTATCTGCAAGTAGTTTAGCATATAATGTTGGTTTCTTAAATGATATACTACATGTTTTAGAACTTGTAACATTGCTTATCGTATATGTACTACCACTTAATGTCCCACCACATGCATTTGTTTCAAGTTCTGCTAAGTATCCACTACTTGGTGTTACTGTAAAAGTTGCATTATTTCCTTCTTTAACATTTACTTTTCCACTTCCAGTTCCATTATTTACAGTCAAAGTAACTTCATAAGAAGCTGTTGTCTCTATCTCATAAGGACTTGCACTACTTCCGTTTCCTGACTTATATATGTTATTAGCATTTATTGATATTACAGGTCTAATTGCACTTGAATAATCACTCGAATTATACCCAAGATAACCATTAAATTCATCTAAACCATGAACTCCATTTATTCCTCCAGTACCATTACTAGCAGTTAAATATGGACTCATTAACCACCAGAAATTTGCACCAACAGAACTATTACCTAAACTATTAGAATAATAATATGAGTATGGTTCGTTTAGTCCAAAATCTTTTACTCCGCCTGCATAAGAAATTTCATCACCTGTTAAAAGTGCTACTGGATAAATTAGTTTCCCATTTCCAGCATTACTATTTACAGTGAATTTATCTGATTTGTTAGAACAATTATATGTTGGTGTTTTATTAGTTTTTAATCTAGTATATGCGCCATAGAAAAATTCTCCATTTGCTTGATATGTACCTTCGCCTACTTCTCTATCATTACAATATATTGCAGAATCACTTATATAATCTTCATAAGATTTAAGATTTATTTTATACCATGAATCTATTATTTTTTTTATATCACTATCATTTGTGTTTAATCTATTATTTTCTAAAGATCCAATTATTCCATACATATATCCTACATACATAGTATCTTTACTTTTTGCCGTAAATTCATTCATTGCAATATATGCAGTTTCAGAATTAGGATTTGTTCCTGAATAAAGAAGTTTTATACTACCATCAGAGTTTGTTCTAACTATTCTCCAGTACATCGGATCCCCTTTCTTAGCAAGTTCTACAGTAGTGCAATTTAGATTAAAATCACTTGCACTAGTACACTCACTCATAGTTGAATAAGATTTACCCATTAATTTAGTAGTATCCCACGAAAGTCTTCCTATAACAACGGTCTTATCTTCATTCCATGTTCCGAACTTTACCCAGTTATTCTTAGCATCTCCTGCAAAGTAATAAACTAGTGTATTATCTTCAGTAGAAGTGAAAAGTGTATTTGTATTAGTTTTAGTGTACACAGAATCAAAACTTGCTCTTGTAAGTTTTGTAGTGTTATCACTGAGTAACTTACTACCAATAGATCCATTATTATATGTTACTATTTTATTTGTATTTTCTGTTATATATAAAGTTCCACCAAGTGTTTTACCCATATCAGCACTTTGATCTTCTTCAGAATTAATGTACTTAATTTCAACTGTATAGTTTTGAGTTGTATCTTTATCAATACTTATATTATAAGCAAGAACTAAATCTCTATTTTCAGTGCTTTTTGGTAACTCTTCAAAGTCACTCATGTTATATCCATTTGTACTAGTTATTTTATATTGTAAGTTACCAACTGTTTCAAATGTATTAATATAATCTTTTATTATAATGTTATATCTAAAACTTTCTTTACTATTATTTGTTACAGTAAAACTATTAATTTTATTCCACCCAGGACTTATAACTGCATCTCCAATTAAACCACCATTTGTAAGCTTAATACTTACGTTTTTAGCAATCAAATTAATATCCTTAGGTGTTCCTACTACCTTAGCTGCAAAAAAAGCTAAACTACTACTAAAAACTATTATTATTAAAGTAGTAACAATTATTCCTAAATCAAATTTCTTCATATTCTCCTTCTTTCTATAACGTGAAAAAATGGGTAGAGTTATTCTATCCATTTAATTGCACATGAAAGACTATAGTTATTTATACTATTTAAATACCCCCCCCATTTGTACTTTATTTTGTACTAAAAGGTTAATTTTCATGTACTTCACTTCCTATCTTTATTACAAGATAATCTTATCAAAA
>OLRA01001051.1_pt1 | contig 34499 bp, 24 predicted proteins | sample 1673011 | NCBI WGS metagenome assembly OLRA01 (sample SAMEA3136746, study PRJEB25190) | human gut metagenome | reverse complement strand
GAGCATCTGCTTTGCAAGCAGAGGGTCGTCGGTTCGACTCCGTCTATCTCCACAAATTATGAAACAGATTCACTATTACGGTGAGTCTGTTTTTTGTTTTATTCCTGCTGCTAAACACTTTATCCTCATTCACCACAGCCGCCATGATGCGGAGACGCTGCCAAAATTCAAAATGGACCATATTGTCAAAAAAAATACCTATATTTGCAAAATATGCGTGCAAGTAAGCGGCAGATGTTATTCACGCTTACAGACTAAAACCTCCCCGAATTGTCGGGATAGAAACTTTATTGTTTATGGCAAAGGCCAATATGCCGGTATTGTACCGCTGGTTTAAGGCGTATGTTAGATTTTTGACAGAAAAAATCTACTACAAAAAAGTATATTATCTGAATACTGAGAATGTTCCAGAGGATGGAACCCCGCTTCTTGTCGTGTCAGATCACCAGAACGCGATGAATGACGCTTTGGGTGTTTTGTTGTCCATCAGAGACAGGCTGGTGCACCTGATAGTCAGGGCGGATGTCTTCGCTCTGAGTCCAATCGCTGATAAATTCCTTCGTTCCATAGGGTTGTTGCCGGCTTTCAGGCTGAACTGGGAAGGTGAAAAGGCATTGGAAAACAACGGCGCCACGTTCCGTGATTCCGAAAAATCACTTCTCGACGGTAATACAGTCGTGATTTTCCCTGAAGCCGGACATCAGGACAAACATTGGCTCGGAACCTTTTCTTACGGATATACGAAGATGGCATTCGATGCTGCTGAGATGAGCGACTTCGAGAAGGAAGTCTTCATCCTGCCGAGCTGCAACCACTATTCCGAATATAGATGGCTGCGTACCGAGACATTGATAAAATACGGCACTCCGATATCTCTGAAGCCGTTTTACGAATTATACAAGACTAAACCGAGGACTGCGCAGAGGCAGGTCAATGCCCTTGTACGTGAGCAGATCAAGGGGATGATGCTGAGTATCGATGACGTGGAAAACTACGATGCCATCGACTTCATCAGACAGAGTTCATATGGAGAAAAATACGCATTGACACAGAATCTCGACCCGGCATTGCTCCCGCAGAAACTCGAGTCCGACAGGAATCTTGTAGCGGCGCTGGACGCGGCCAAGGCATCTGACGAGGCTGCTGTCAATGATCTTTATGCAGAAGCATTGACCTTCGACGCAGACTTGAAGAAGAGCGGACTCTCCGAGAAGGAACTGGACAAGACTCCTTCTCTTGTGGATATGCTCGTACAGGTGGCTGTCCTGATTATTCTTGCCCCGTTGGCAGTGTTCGCATTGTGGCCGGCACTTCCTGCGTGGTTCATACCTAAATATTTTGCTGACAGGGCTGAGGACAAGATGTTCTCAGGAACCTTCCTCATCGCACTCAACGCATTGTTCATATTTCCGGTTTTCGGACTCATCACGTTCATCATTACTTGGATGAAGGCGAGTCTTCTGGCCGGAATTGTCTATGTGGCGCTGTTCCCTGCGCTCTGCCTTTTCGAATGGGCTTATGCCGGATGGGTGAGTGAGCTGATCAGGGATATCAAGGCATTGAACGGAGAAAAATCCGGACTTTTGGAGCGTCTGCGTTCAGACAGGAGGAAACTCTTCTCCCGTATTGACAATATATTGGGCAAGTAGTTCATTATAAGAGTATTACATAACAAGATAATTATTTGAAAATGGAACAACATAGAGTAGTAATTACCGGACTGGGAATATATTCCTGTCTCGGCAGTACATTGGATGAAGTGCGTGATGCGCTGTACAACGGCAAGTCAGGAATCATATTCGACCCGGAACGCAAGGCGATGGGATTCCGTTCTGCATTGACCGCAAAACTTGTGGAACCGGATTTGAGAAAAGAACTCTCCCGTTCACAGAGAGTGTTTATGCCGGAGCAGGCAAAATATGCTTACTGCGCGACAAGAGATGCATTGCGCAATGCGGGAATCGACCAGGATTACCTGAATTCGCACGAGGTGGGCCTCCTTTATGGAAATGACAGTTCTACCGTGCCTGTTGTCAATGCTGTTGATACTATGCGTGAGAAGAAGGACACGACTCTCTGCGGCTCGGGTGCTATCTTCCAGTCAATGAACAGTACTGTCACCATGAACCTCGGCTGCCTTTTTAAACTGAAAGGTATAAATCTCACAGTTTCAGGAGCTTGCGCCAGCGGTTCGCATGCTATCGGTCTTGGTGCCCTGCTTATTCAGAACGGTCTTCAGGATATGGTTGTCTGCGGTGGTGCCCAGGAGGTAAATCCTTGGTCAGTAGGTTCTTTCGACGGTATTTCAGCATTCTCTACAAGAGAGAGCGAGCCGGAAAAGGCATGCCGTCCGTTCGACCGTGACCGTGATGGTCTGGTGCCGGGTGGCGGTGCAGCGACAGTCATCATTGAGAGTTATGAGTCTGCTGTACGCAGAGGTGCTCCTATCATCGCTGAGGTTCTCGGATACGGCTTCTCAGGCAACGGTGACCACATTTCATCTCCGAACGTGGAGGGCCCGAGCCGTTCGCTCGAGATGGCAATCCGTCGCGCCGGCATCAACAAGGCTGAAATCGGATATATCAATGCTCATGCTACATCTACTCACGTGGGTGATACCAATGAGGCAAAGGCTATTTTCAATGTCTTCGGCGACCAGAAGGTGGAGGTTACCAGTACCAAGTCGCAGACTGGCCACGAAATGTGGATGGCTGGTGCCAGTGAGGTCATCTATTCAATCCTGATGATGAAGAATGACTTTATCGCTGCCAACCTCAATTTCGAAAATCCGGATGAGGATTCTGCAAAACTGCTGATTCCTGCTACGAGGATTGAAAAGCATTTCGACACATTCTTGTCCAATTCGTTCGGCTTCGGCGGAACCAATTCGACATTGATTGTGCGTAATCTGTAGGTAGTAATAATCGAATAAACATATTTTAGAAATGGAAAAACAGGAATTAATCGAAAAAATCAATTCTGCGCTCGCAGAGGAATTTGAAGTGGATGAGTCTGTCATTACACCTGACGCTCCTATCAAGGATACACTTGAGCTTGACAGTTTGAGCCTCGTGGACTTGGTTGCTCTGATCGAGTCCAACTTCGGTATCAAGATCCAGGGTTCAGAAGTGTCTAAGATTCAGACATTCGGCGCTCTCTATGATTTTGTCTATGACAGAATGTAATTAGATTTTCAATATGAATTCAGGTTCTATGGATGACAAGGTGCTCGCGAGGGGCGAGGAGATTTTCCGCCTCATTCCGCAGAGGCCTCCGATGACGATGGTGGATACTCTTTTCTCGGCTGATGAAAATGGCGGAGAGACGGGGCTTACCGTATTGGAGGACAATGTTTTCTGCATTGACGGTCATCTGTTGGAACCTGGAATCATTGAACATTCGGCCCAGAGTGCTGCTGCGTTTGCCGGCTACAGGTATTTTCTTGCAGGGGAAGAGCCGCATATCGGGCTGATTGGTGAGATCAAGGCTTTCAGGATTAGCAGAAGGCCTGCTGCAGGTGAGAACTTGCGGACGCGTGTTACCGTGACGGGGGAGGCGATGGGAATGTCGCTGGTCCATACGGAAACGTTCTCCGGCGGCGAGATGCTTGCCAATGGAGATATCAAGATCTTCATTGTCGATTAAACGTTAGAGCCTGCAAGGCGATAGTAAGTCCCGCCCCCGAGGGGAGGGATTTAGGGAGGGGGTAACGTAGGAAGGAAACGAAGTGCGTGGGCCTGCGTCCTCCAGCAGAGGGAAAACCCTCGAACAGAGCTGAACTTCAGCAAATAGAAGAATTGGATAAAAAAGAATAGCAACGATGGAATTGAGTGAAACGGTAAAAGTTGCCGTGCGATTCTCGGAAGTCGATCCTATCCGTGTCGTGTGGCACGGAAACTATCTGAAATATATGGAAGACGCCCGTGAAGCATTTGGCCGGAAATATGGCCTCAGCTATGTCACAATAGTGGAGAACGGATACTATTGCCCCATCTTCGACTACCACGTGCGCTTCATGCATTCAGCCTCTTATGATGACGTGCTGCTTGTGACAATAAAATACAAGCCGTCAAGAGGCGCGAAAATTTGTTTTGAATATGAGATAAGACGTGAGCGGGATGATAAAGTAGTGCTCACGGCTTCCACAATACAGCTTTTTACCACTTCCGATGGAGTTCTGGAACCATCAGAACCGGAATTCTACCGACAGTGGAAGTCCAAGTTCAAGGAATTGAAATAGTAAGATGACAAAGTTTTTTACTTCACTCTACAAGTTTTTCGAGAATCGTAAATCATTGATGTACACCATTCTCGGGGCGCTTGTAGTTTTTTCTGTCTATTTCGGACTGAAAGTCCAGTACGAAGAGGACATTACCAAGCTTCTTCCGTCAGCAGCGACATCTGACAGCGGCCTGGCTTTCGGCAACCTGAAAGTCAAGGACAAGATTTTCATCCAGATAACGTCCCGTGACACCACCCTGGACATCTATACATTGTCATCCTATGCAGACGAATTCGTGGACTCGCTGATGGTGAGAGATTCCGCGTCACACTGCATTGACAATGTCCTTTACAGAATCGACGACGACCTGCCGTTCATGGCGCTGGACTTCGCGATGGCACACGTGCCTTCATTCGTGGACACATCCTGCTACAGCAAGTTCGAAACTCTGCTGACGCCTCACGCGGTGGACAGCATGATGGCCGTGAACTATGAAACGGTGATGAATGACGAGACCGGTTCCGCCACGCAGATGGTCTCCACCGACCCTCTCGGCCTGCGCAACGTCCTTGCCGGCTCGCTCGGAATCGGAAAGAAAGACGCCAGATCATCAGCGGGGTTCACCATCATTGACTCGCACCTTTTCTGCGCCGACAGCACAGTGGCATTGGCTTTCGTCTCACCTGCATTGACCGCATTCGACACACGCGCGAGCTCGCAGCTTGTAGGCGAAATCGAGTCACTTGCGGAGGAGTTTACCCAGCTTCATTCTGATGCGCAGGTATATTATCACGGGGCCCCGGTCCGCAGCTTCGGCAACTCGAGAGTGATAAAACGGGACTTGTTTATGACCGTGGGCATCTCATTGATAATCATACTGATAGTGCTGTGCCTGTCGTTCAGGAGCTTCTCGTTTATACCGATGAATGTGCTCCCTGTAGCCTTCGGTGCGTTCGTGGCATTGGCCTTCATGTATTTCCTGAAAGGGACAATGTCGCTGATGGCACTCGGAATAGGGTCGATTATCCTCGGCGTGGCGATAAGTTATATCCTGCATATCCTGACGCATTTCAAGTATGTCGGCGATTCGGCGGCGGTGCTGAAAGACGAATCTGTGCCGGTCTGCCTCGGCTGTCTGACTACGGTAGGAGCCTTCCTTGGCCTGCTTTTCACGGAAAGTGACCTGCTCAGGGACTTCGGAATCTTCGCCTCCGTATCATTGATTGCCAGCACGCTTTTCGGCCTGATTTTCCTGCCTCACTTCCTGAAGAAGGGAGACATGCGCAAGAATGAGAAGGTCTTCGCGATGGTGGCCAGGTTCAATGATATGCCTTATGACAAGAACAAGTGGCTCATAGGCGGCGTGATAGCACTGATCGTCGTGGGCGTGGCGTTCTCCGGCAAGGTCACCTTCGATTCTGACCTGAAGAATATCGGCTATGTTTCATCGCAGACCAGGGCTTCGGAAGAGCTGTACGCCCAGAAGAACTTGGGCAATGACGTGCAGGTCTATTTCGCTGCAGCGGGAGAAAGCCTCGACGAGGCATTGGTGAACAATAGGGCACTTGTCAATGTCTGCGATTCAATGCAGCAGGCGGGGATGCTCACGTCTTATTCCAAGATGGCGTCCACATTGTTCGTGCCTGAGGCCGAGCAGCAGGAGCGTATCGCCAAATGGAACTCGTGGTGGAATGGCGGCGATGGCGTAACCTGTTCACAGAGAGCGGTTTCGCTCGTGTCCGGTGCTGCCCGGAAATACGGCCTGGACCCGTCGATGTTCGCTCCGTTTACGGCAATGCTGGAGGCGGACTACGAACCTGGCTCGCTCTATGAGGAGCAGATTCTGCCGGACGGACTGAGCACGACATTGGTGGAAAAGATGGATGACGGAAGGTTCCTGGTGTTCACGCCGGTCAAGCTGAAACAGGATCTGAGAATGAAGGTGAGCGACAGGCTTGCTGAACTTCCGCATATAATAGTGGCTGACCCGTTCTATTACACCGGAAACATGGTGTCCATCGTGCACGATGACTTCAATATGATATTGCTCATATCCTCCATTTTTGTCCTCATCGTCCTCCTGATCTCATTCAGGAATATCCTGGTGGCGCTGATAGCGTTTATGCCGATGGCGTTCAGCTGGTATGTGGTCGAGGGGCTTATGGCATTGTTTGGAATACAGTTCAATCTGATCAATATCATCATCTCCACATTCATCTTCGGAATCGGCGTGGACTACAGCATATTCGTGATGGAAGGACTTCTCGCGGAGGCCCGTTCCGGCCGCAAAAGCCTGCTGGAATGGCATAAGACGGCGATTTTCTTCTCTGCCTTCGTGCTGATAGTAGTGGTCTTGTCAATGTTCTTCGCGACCCATCCTGCAATCCGTTCCATCGGGTTCAGTACGCTCGTGGGAATGGTCACCACAATACTTATAACTTACACTCTCGAACCGTTCTTCTTCCGCCAGATGCTGAAGATCAGAAGGTTTGCGAAAAGAATCACAAAATAATGAAGGACAGCGCAATAATAATAGGCAGCGGAATCGGCGGGCTGGAGTGTGGAGTCATTCTCGCCAGGCATGGTTTCGATGTGACGGTGCTTGAACAGGAACGCCAGATAGGAGGGAATCTTCAGACATTCACACGCAGGGGCTCAGATGGCAAGGCTCACAGTTTCGATACGGGATTCCACTACGTAGGTGGACTCGAACCGGGACAGCCGCTCTATTCGCTGTTCAAGTATTTCGACCTGATGGACTTGCCGTGGAAATGTCTGGACAAGGACTGTTTCGATGAGATTTCCTTTGCGGACAAGGACCTTCAGGAAGTGGCCTCATATCCCGTGCCGTCCGGTCATCTGCGTTTTGCTGAACGGCTGGCCGAATACTTCCCGACTCATGCGGAAGAACTCCATAAATATTCCAAGATACTGAAGGAAATCGGCGACAGGATGTTCGACTCGTTCAAGCCTGAGACCGACATGTTCGACATGTTCGGGCAGTCAGCGTATGAATTTCTGTGCAACTCCATAACCGACAAGAGGTTGCGTGATATCCTGTGTGGCTCGATGATGAAGATGGAACTGGACAGGGAGACGCTTCCTATGTATGTCTATGTGCAGGCGACCAACTCATTCGTGGACAGCTCGTGGCGTCTGGGATATGACGAGAAGCGCAAACTTGGCGGCGGAGCATTGATAGCTGCAAAACTTGCCGAGGAACTCCGCTCACGTGGCGGACGCATCCTTACCGGAATGAGAGCGGACACTATCCACATATCGGATGACGGACGTGTTTCCAGCGTGGATGCTGTCAATGTCTCAGGCGAGGTGGAACGCTTCACCGCTGACTGGGTTATCTCCGACATTCATCCCGCGCTTACCGTCGGGCTCATCGAAGAGTGCAAGCAGGTGAAGAAGGTCTTCCGCAACAGGATGTCCCATCTGAAGAACTCCTACGGCGTGTTCACTGCCAATGTCATCCTGAAGCCGGACACTCTGCCGTATATGAACAAAAACCTGTTCGTGCATACCCACGACGTGGATTTATGGGGGACTGACTATAGCCATACAGACAGCATCATGGTGCATTTCTATCCTCCGAAGCAGGGCAAGTATGCGGAATGCATTGACATACTCTCTCCTATGGACTGGAGCCTTGTCGGCGAGTGGGACGGGATGAATCCTGGCACGAGGGGCGCTGAGTATGAGGCTGTCAAGCAGAAGAAACTGAATGAGTGTCTGGACCTGCTCAATGCCCGTATCCATGGCATCAGGGACTGCATTGACAAGATCTATATGAGTTCGCCGCTCACGTGGCACAGTTATACGTCGTCTCCGAACGGAGCCGCTTTCGGAGTGGTGAAAGATTATCACAACCCGCTCACTACGTTCCTTTCGCCGCGCACCCCTGTTCAGAACCTGCTCCTGACCGGACAGAGCCTGAATCTGCACGGCATTCTCGGCGTTTCCAAGACATCCGTAATCACCTGCGGTTTCATCTTGGATGCCGAATCACTTGAAAAAGAGATTTTGGATTATTAAATTAGCACTTTTGGAATAAAAAACATTGACAATGAAAATAGCATTGGTTACAGGCGGAAGCCGCGGAATCGGAAAGGCCGTGTGCCTCAAACTGGCATCTGAAGGATATCACGTGATTATAAATTATGTGTCGAACGACGAGGCTGCGCGCACGACATTGGAGCAGATTACTGCTGCAGGCGGTTCTGCCGAGCTGCTGAAATTCGACGTCAGCGACAATGAAGCGACTGTTTCTGCCCTTAAATGGTGGCAGGAAGCGCATCCGGACGAGTTTGTCGAGGTGCTTGTGAACAATGCCGGCATCCGTCGCGACAATCTTCTCCTGTGGATGGAGCAGGACGACTGGTACAAGGTGATGAAGACCAATCTGGACAGTTTCTACAATGTCACACGTCCTCTTCTCCAGCCGATGGTAGTGCACAAGAGAGGCCGCATCGTGAATATGGCATCATTGTCCGGACAGAAAGGCCTGCCGGGCCAGACCAACTATTCAGCGGCCAAAGGCGGAATCATCGCTGCCACAAAGGCTCTCGCCCAGGAAGTCGCTGCAAGAAAGGTTACTGTCAATGCTGTTGCACCGGGATTTATCCGTACTGATATGGTAGAGGGGCTCGATGAGGCTGAACTCAAGAAGACCATTCCTGCCAAACGGTTCGGTGAGCCGGAGGAAGTGGCCGAGCTCGTGGCGTTTCTCGTTTCAGACAAGGCTGCCTACATCAACGGCCAGACTATCGGAATCAATGGCGGTCTTTATGAATAGAATCAATATGAGATGCATGTCCATTATCGCTGCTTTTGCAGCTGCAGCATTGTCCTGCCACACATCTGTTGTCTCTGCTGCTGAAGGCCAGGCGGTTGCCGCAGCTCCTGCGTCTTCGCCTGTGGTAGCCAAGATATTGAAGGCCAATGCTTCTGTAAAGAATATCGAGAGCAAATTCACTCAGGTAAAGACCATCAAGGCGTCAGGCCGTAAGATCGCATCTGAGGGAACATTGTACTTCACTCCTGACGGACATCTTACGATGCGGTATTCCAAACCTGCCGGCGAGCTGCTGGTGGTGAACGGCAACAAGTTCCACATGAACAAGGGTGGAAAGGCCATGACCTTCGACACCTCCAAGAACGCGCTGATGGGAAGTCTTGCAAATACACTTGTGAACTGCATCAAAGGCGATCCCGAGACTGTGGCTGCGGCCAACAACGCGAAACTTACTGCTTCTGAAACGGCTGAGGGATACGTGGTTACGCTCACTGCTTCGGCTGCGGGACACAGAGGCTATTCCAAGATTGTCCTGACCTACCGCAAATCCGACTGCGTGTTGGTGAAGATGATTATGGAAGAGACCGTGGGCATCACCAATACCTATGAGATGAAAGAGGTGAAGAAGAACACTTCGCTTCCGTCTGACGCCTTCCGCATTCCTACAAAGTAGAATCCTTGGCATCCTCAGAAACTTTATCTCCGCGAAGCTGATACTTTCGCGGAGTCGTTCCTGTTGCAGCCTTGAAATACTTGCAGAAGAAGGACGGGTTAGGGAAGTTAAGCTTGTCGCTGACCTGCTGGATGGAGTATGACTTGGCGATAAGCAGGACCTTTGCCTCAAGTATCACATTGTCCTTGATGATGTCGCCCGGCTTCCTGCCCATCGCGTCAGTGATGATCTTGGCGAAGTACTTGGGTGACAGACAGCACCGTTCGGCGTAGAAACTCACGCTTCTTTCCTTGTTGCAGAATTCGTGTACATCATTGAGGAACTTCATCACGAGGTCCTTCTTTCTCGGAATCGAGAGTCCGTGCTCTGTTTCGCCCGTCTGTTTCAGCCAAGATGAGAACAATGCCAATGCCGTGTGCAGGAAGCAGATAAGTATCTCGTTCCTGTAATCCTGATGAGCCAAATCGTAAGTCTGTCTGAAGCATTTGTATCCTGACAGGAATGAACTGCAGATTTCATCAGGGAAATGTATCACGGAAGGTTCCCCTTTCTGTATCATCCACTTGCGGGCTGTCTCTGTCCCTTTCATCGGAGACTTTCCCAGGAAATCCTGTGCTGCTGCGATGACGATCATTTTGCATTCTCCCGACATTGAAATATGCTCCGCAATGAAGCCCGGCATTCCGAGAAGACAGTCATTCTTCTCCATATGGTACTCTGTCTGATTCAGTTTCAGGTCAATGCTCCCGTCAATACACATCAGGCAGATGCCTACCAATATCTTCGTCGGAAGCGGCTTGTTGACAGGTGCGCCGATCCGCTTGTCCTTCTGCTCAGGGTCCAGATTGTCATCTATTATGGCTATCTTGTCGAATATGATGGCGTGGTCCGATGCCTGAAGCATACCGAGCTTGATCTGAGGCAGGGTTGAATTATGTATTTCCATTCTGTTTCATATTTACTTTGCCATTCGGCTCCGATTGTAAAGGTAGATATTTTTAGTAAATTTACCATTTGATTTTGAAGCCTTCATCTCTTATGTTGAAAACTCTACTTGTCATATTCTCATTGCTTTCGACATTCTGCCAGGGTGCTGAGCGGCATGTTCAGGACAAAATCACATTGTCTGACCTGGACAATGTTATCCGCCACGCAAGTGAATATGACAAAGTGAGGGAAGATCGCCTGGATTCTTGCAGGGCGGCCTTGATGCATAGCAAGACATTGGAGCAGAAGTACTTGCTGTATTTTACAATGCGCCGGACATTCGACAGGTACAGAACGGATTCCGCGACTTTCTATGCTGTCAGGTCTCTTGACGCGGCCAAAGAACTCGGCCGTCAGGATTATATAAGCGCATCATCTCTGGCTTTGGCCAAGCAGTATATGACCTCGGGAATGAGTTATGATGCCCTGGCAACTCTGAACCGGGTGGACCGGAGTGCATTGTCCGAAAAAAGCAGGGAGGAACTGTACCTCTTCTATATGAGCATATATGAGTCGCTTGAGGGACTTGGCATTGACCAGAGCCTGAAACAGTATTACAGTTCCAAAGCATCCGTGTACAAAGATTCCATTGCCAGCCAGTTTCCTGACAATGTTGTGGGCAAAAGTGAGCGTTTTCTGCTTGAAGGGGACTATAAGAGTGCCCTGGACGTTCTACTGCGCAAGTACGGCTCGCTTTCTCCGGAGTCTCCCGAAAACGGCCCTGTAGCCATCGCCATTGCGGATATTTATCTTTCAATAGGATGGAATGATGCCGCAAAGGATTATATGATAGCTTCCGCATATTCGGATATTGTCAATGCAAAGAAGGAATATGTGGCGCTCAGGATGCTTGCTACGATGCTTTACGAGGACGGGGACATCAAGAGGGCCTACTCTTATCTGAACAAGGCCCTGGACGATGCGAACTTCTGCAAGGCAAGGCTGAAGGTGGATGCATTGGCACCTCTCATCTCCATTGTCAATGAGTCCTATATAGAGGCCAAGAAGAAGGATCTCAAGATATTGTATGCTGGCTTCGGTGTGCTGTGCTTCCTGCTATTGCTTATGACCGTGCTCCTGTTCGTGAACAAGAGCCAGCGCAGGAAACTGGAGGTGATGAAAGACGAACTCACTGAGTCCCAGTCCCTTCAGGAAGAAGCGAACAGGATAGTAAAGGAGTCCAGCAATATCAAGAATACCTATATCACCCAGCTGATGCTCGAGTGCATTTCCAGAATAGAGAGGCTGGACAAGTACAGGAAGAATCTGAACAAGAAGGCCATCGCAGGAGATATCCAGACACTTAAGCGTGACCTTAAGTCGAATGCCGTGGTGGAAGAGGAGTGGGCGTCGTTCTACAGTGTTTTTGACAAGACTTTCTTGTCATTGTTCCCTACTTTCATCGCGGATTTCAATAATTTCCTTCAGCCGGAGTACCGAATTTCGATCAAGGACCCGTATGTCTTGACTCCGGAACTGAGGATTTATGCTCTGATCCGTCTGGGAATCGACAGCACGGACCGGATTTCCATACTTCTGAGATACTCCCGTTCCACCATATATGCGTACCGTTCGAGGACTCGTCTGAAAGCTCTTTCCCCTCAGGAATTCGAGGAGCAGATTAAGGGAATTTCATCTATTTAGGCACAAAAAAGTTTTATTTTCCATTTATATTTTTTTAGTAGTATATTTTAGATTAAATCGTTGGTAATCAAGTATTAAGGTTTTAAATTCGTTTATATTTTCATTATTACATATTGTTATTGATTTTCAAGTTACATATCTTTCGTAAAATAATAGCACTAATGTTAATGAAACGACTACTGGCCTTCTTTGCAATTGCAACATTCGGCATCACAACCCTTTCTGCTGAAAATGTGGAAACTGTTTATTCTCCCGACGGAAAAGTGAAACTTTCTTTCTCATTGTCAGAAGAAGGTCGTCCCCAGTATTCGGTGGATTGCGGCGAATTGCCTGCCGTGCTGACAAGCGGTATGGGGTTCGAACTGGCGGGCAAGTCCGATGACCTGAAGTCTCATCTGGATAGGGGCTTTGAAATCACCGGTACATCTCGTGGCGATTGTGATGAGACATGGAGCCCTGTATGGGGTGAGGAGACTTCCATCAGAAATCATTATAACGAATTTGTAGTCAACTTGATGCAGCGTCAGACCGGAAGAAGGATGGATATCAGGTTCAGGGTATATGACGACGGTGTGGGATTTCGCTATGAATTCCCTCAGCAGCAGTCACTTGTCTATTTTGTACTCAAGGAAGAGCGCACGCAGTTCGCCATGCCGGGAGATATCACCGCGTGGTGGATTCCGGGCGACTATTATACCCAGGAATATGACTACACGTGCTGCCGCCTCTCCCAGATCAGGGAAGTGAACAGCAAGCGCATGAACAAGAACATGTTCTCTCCGACCGGAGTGCAGACATCGCTTCAGCTCAAGACAGACCAGGGCCTCTACGTGAATATCCACGAGGCTGCTCTTGTGGACTATGCCTGCATGCATCTGAATCTCGATGACAAGAATTTCGTCTTCGAATCATTCCTCAATCCTGATGCGACTGGTGCCAAGGGCTATCTTCAGGCGCCTCTGAACACTCCTTGGCGCACAATCATTGTCAGTGACGACGCACGCGACATTCTCGCTTCCCGTATGACGCTGAACCTCAATGAACCTTGCAAGATCGAGGACACTTCCTGGATCAGACCTATAAAATATGTTGGTGTGTGGTGGGAGATGATTACCGGAAAGTCACAGTGGTCCTATACCTGGGATCTGCCTTCCGTTCAGCTCGGCGTGACCGATTATACGAAAGTCAAGCCTCACGGTCATCACGGAGCCACCACTGAGAACGTGAAGAAATACATTGACTTCGCTTCTGAAAACGGCTTCGATGCGGTGCTTGTCGAGGGCTGGAACGTGGGATGGGAAGACTGGTTCGGCCATCTTAAGGACTATGTCTTCGATTTCGTGACTCCTTATCCTGATTTCGATCTTGAGGAAATCCGTGACTATGCCAAGTCCAGAGGTGTGGAAATGATCATGCATCACGAGACTTCCGCTTCCGTAAGAAACTACGAAAGGCATCTCGACACCGCATATACTTTTATGAAAAACAACGGCTACAATGCCGTCAAATCCGGTTATGTCGGAAATATGCTTCCTCGCGGGGAACAGCATTACAGCCAGTGGATGGTAAACCATTATCTGTATGCCGTCACCCAGGCCGCCAAATATAAGATAATGGTCAATGCACATGAGGCGGTGCGTCCTACGGGATTGTGCAGGACCTGGCCTAACCTTATCGGAAACGAGTCTGCTAGAGGAACTGAGTATCAGGCATTCGGCGGTTCCAAGCCGGGGCATGTCTGCATATTGCCGTTTACCAGGCTGCTGGGCGGTCCGATGGACTACACTCCAGGCATCTTCGAGATGAATATCAGCAAGTTCAGTCCGGGCAACAAGTCCCATGTCAATGCTACTATTGCAAATCAGCTGGCCCTCTACGTGACGATGTATTCTCCGTTGCAGATGGCTGCCGACCTTCCGGAAAACTACGAGAGATTCCCGGATGCGTTCCAGTTCATAAAGAATGTGGCGATGGAATGGAGTGAGGCCAGATACCTGGAGGCCGAGCCTTTCGAATATGTCACCACGGCACGCAGGGTAAAGGATTCAGGCGACTGGTTTGTCGGCTCCACAGCAGGTGCTGAAGGCCACGTTTCCAAGATATCGTTTGACTTCCTGGAGCCGGGCAAGAAATATGAGGCCACGCTCTATGCTGATGCACCGGATGCGGACTACAAGACAAACCCACAGGCTTACACTATCCGCAAGATGAAGATTGACCACAAGTCGAAGCTCGTCCAGAAGTGTGTTGCAGGAGGCGGATATGCGATGGAGATAAGAGAAATCAAGAAATAAAACTATAAGTATATGATAATCACCAAATTGAAATTTATGAGCGTAATCGGAGCGGTATTTTTATGCCTCTCCGCTTCAGCGTTTCAGAAAGAAGACTTCAAAGCAGCTGAGAAAGCGGCTTCAGGAGTTATCACGAGAACTCTCGGAAGAAAACCTTCCAATGTGAAACTTGTAGTTACCGGTCCTATGGAGGGAAGCGAATATTTCTCTACAGAGGTGAAGAAAGGCAAACTTACCGTAAAGGGAAGCTCTGCTGTGGCAGTCTGCCGTGGTTTCTATGATTATGTGACATCCAACCATTATGGTCTGTCCACTTGGACTGTCAATAACATTGACCTTCCTGAAAAGCTTGCAGACCAGCCTCTTAAACTCGTCACTACTCCTTTCGTGCTGAGACAGTATATGAATGTCTGCACCCTCGGCTACACCATGCCTTACTGGAAATGGGAAGACTGGGAGAAGGAGCTCGACAGGATGGCTCTCCACGGCGTGAACATGCCGCTTTCGCCTATCGGAAGCGAAGCGATTTTCGCCCGCGTGTGGAAGAAGCTCGGTCTGACTGATGAGGAAATCGGCAAGTTCGTGACAGGCCCGGCTTATCTGCCGTGGTTCAGAATGGGCAATATGTCAGAACTCGACGGACATCTCTCACAGAGCTGGTATGACAAGACCATCGCTCTGGAACACAAGATGATAGACAGGATGAGTGAACTCGGTATGACACCGATTTACAATGCTTTCGCAGGTTTTGTGCCTGAAGCGATCAAGCGCGTGTATCCTGACGCGAACCTCATCCACACCGGTTGGGATGACGGCCCGTACTATGTGTCCAATTTCATTTCTCCTGAGACGGAGCTGTTCCAGCTGATCGCGAAGACATATATCCAGGAATGGGAAAAGGAATTCGGAAAAGGCAAATACTACCTCGCCGACAGTTTCAATGAAATGAAGGTCCCGTTCGCCGAGCGTGGCACCAAGGAACGCTATACTCAGATATCCAACTACGGAAAGTCTCTGTATCAGTCCATTGCCGCTGCAAATCCTGACGCAATCTGGGTGCTCCAGGGCTGGATGTTCGGCTACCAGAGACATATCTGGGACCCGGAGAGCATCGAAGCATTGTTCTCCAAGGTACCTGATGACAAGATGCTTCTTCTGGACCTGAGCGTGGACTTCAACTACGGAATCTGGGAGAATGAATATACCTGGAACTATGCGAAAGGCATTTACGGAAAACCGTGGATCTACAGTACCGTGCCTAACTTCGGCGGACGTACTGCCCCTGCAGGCGCATTGGACTTCTACCTTAACGGCCATCTGAATGCCCTCAGCTCCGCAAATATGGGCAATCTTGTCGGTGCAGGCACCGCTCCTGAAGGCGTGGAGAGCAACGAAGTGATCTACGAAATCCTTTCCGATGCGTGGTGGAGCACTTCCCACAAGGATATCCACGAGTGGCTGAGGAATTATACCATCAACAGATACGGAAAATGTCCTGAGACGATGATGACATTCTGGAACAAGATGCTCGAAAGCTCTTACGGAATGTGCTCAAGCCGTGCACAGTACGTAGTCCAGAGACAGCCGTTCTACGGTCTCGGAGGCCGTTACGTGGTTTCCAAAGCGCATTTTGAAGCATTGGAAGCATATATCGCAGCTGCTTCGGAACTCGGTGACAATGAAGCTTATCTCACCGACCTCGCCTTGTGGGCCGGCTTCTATGCGTTCGGCAAGGCGGACCTGCTCGTAAATCAGATCAATGAGGCTTATCTTGCCGGAGACAATGACAAGGCTGCCGCTATGGAGGTCCGCTTCAAGGACCTGATGCTGCGCGCGGACAGACTTCTGGACAAGAACCCTGTAACCCGTATGCAGAGATGGATAGACTTTGCCCGCGGATGGGGTGACAGCCAGCAGGAGAGCGACAAATATGAAAAAGACTGCCGCAGAATCGTGACTACTTGGGGTGTCAGCTATCCTGACGCCGGCCTCAATGACTATGCATGCAAGATCTGGTCAGGTCTTATCCGCGACTACTATATCCCGAGATGGCAGCATTTCTTCGATGCCAAGAAAGCAGGCAAGCCATTTGACTTCGCCGCTTGGGAGGGTAATTTCACTGAGGAGAAGAAACTCTCCGATTTCGTTCCGGTAAAGGACCTCGTGAAGGAATCACAGGAACTTGTCAATGTTGCGAAAGACATTGAACCTCTTGAAGGCCAGGGGCTTTCCGGATGGACATCATTCGAGATGAGAGACAGCAGCACATTGATCATCCGCATGATGGAGCCTGAGGATTACATTCCGGTCAAGGCCCTGAGATTCAGATGGAAGAGAGGTGAAGACAATGTCACCCTCAAGCGTGTGCAGGTCAATGCTGCCGGCTGGGTACGTTCCGTCAAGAAGGACATCAATGTCGAAATCGGCAAGGACAATCCGGTAGTGGAGATCCCATTGGAATACAAACGCGACAGGACCTATCAGTTCATCTATGTCCATATCGAATTGGCAGGAACAAAACTGAACGGGGACTCACAGGTCGCAATAGAATATGTAAAATAATTATTCAATATGATGAGAAAAATTATATCAGTCATCGCTCTGGCGGCCGCGCTTTTCTGCGGCCTGTCATGCAGCAAAGACAATTCAGTCCCAGAGATTGAATTGAAGAGTGTTTCCGCTACGTCGTTCGACGCTGCCGGAGGATTCGGAACTGCTGTAGTTGAAGCAGGCGGCCTCGAACTGACGGCCGAGTCTTCAGCACCTGAGTGGCTTCGCGTAAGCGTTGCCGGTTCTTCTGTTCTGTTCAATGTGTTCTCATATACTGGTGATACAGAGCGCACTGCGGATGTTACCATCAATGCTGAAGGCAGCAATTCCGTCAGCTTTTCAGTGAAACAGTCTCCGTTCAAGGGAATCGTCATAAGTGAATCAATCCTGGAGTTCTCTGATTCTGACCAGAAATTGCAGACACTTGTAAAGTGCACATCTGATTTCAGCGTGGAAATCCCTGAGAATCCTGATGGCGTCTTCTCATTCGAGAAATCCACAAGCGGTGTGACATTCATCGTAAGCAAGGCTCAGAGCCGCAGAGCATTCTCCGGCAGAGCAGTCATCACCCCTGCGGACAACAGCATTGAACCTGTTTATGTAACATTGACACTCCCTAAGAAACCGGACTGGTATTATCTCTTGGGCACTTGGAAAGTGGCAAAGAACGCCGATGAGTGCGGAGACAAGAGCGATTTCGTGTTCGCGACAGAAAAGATGTACGAGTCATTCTCGGTTACGGTTCAGAAAGGCGAGCTCGTGAATTATCCTTTCTCAGCTCAGCTGGTGGACGGCAAAGTAAGAATCGGCATACAGGGCTTCGGTAAAGATGAGGCTGCAAACAAGTACTACTCAGTGCATTTCAACGGGCCGACTTCGTCCAATCCGTCAGGATTCTACATCTTCTCTACAGAGGGTCGTGCCGCTTGGGATGCCGAACCTGTATTCGATGATGTGAACCACACAGTCACTCTTTCATTCGAGAATGCCAAACTGAACAGCAACGATATCCCTCAGCAGTTGAACATCTGGTGGAGTCGTGACAGATTCTTTGCATTCACCACTCGTATTGTAGCATATCAGCAACTTGTGCTTACCAAGGAATATACAGAATAGTATTATGAAGAAATTGATCATAGCATTGCTGCTGTCGTTTGCCTGCACGTTTTCAGTTTTCGCGCAGCAGACATTGACAGTCAGCGGTACAGTCAAGGACGATGCCGGCGAGCCTCTCATAGGTGTCGTGGTGGCAGTGGCGGGCACAGGAAATGCCGCCGTCACGGACCTTGACGGTAATTATACATTGACGAAAGTCCCTGCAGGAGCCAAGCTCGAGGCTTCCTGTCTGGGTTATACCAATGTCACAAAACCTGCTGCAGAAAAGGTGGACTTCGTGCTCTCCACAAGCACGGAAATGCTTTCTGAGGCAGTGGTTACCGGTATGACCACCACCGACAAACGTCTCTTCACAGGAGCGACCGACCAGCTTTCAGCCGTGGATGTAAATATCAGCGGTGTGGGTGAAATCAGCCGTTCGCTCGAAGGAAAATCAGCCGGCGTCTCAGTGCAGAACGTATCCGGAACCTTCGGTACTGCGCCTAAGATCAGAGTCAGGGGTGCCACCTCCATTTTTGGAGATTCCAAGCCTCTGTGGGTGGTCGATGGCGTCATAATGGAGGATGTGGTCAATGTGGATGCCAATTCCCTGTCATCCGGAGATGCCACGACATTGATCAGTTCCGCGATAGCAGGCTTGAACTCTGACGATATCGAGTCGTTCCAGATCCTCAAGGACGGTTCCGCGACTTCCATCTACGGAGCAAGGGCAATGGCGGGTGTCATTGTCGTGACCACCAAGAAAGGAACTCCTGGCGTGACCCGCGTGAACTACAACGGTGAATATACCATGCGTCTTGTCCCTTCATATTCCGAGTTCAACATCATGAACTCACAGGAGCAGATGTCGGTCTATGAGGAAATGTACCAGAAGGGATGGCTCAACTTCACCAGCAGCGTATATAATTCGCAGGGCGGTGTTTACAGCAAGATGTCCCAGTTGATGAACACATACGATTCCACGACCGGAAAATATCTGGTTGAGAATACTGAAGCAGGAAGAAAGGCATATCTCCGCAAGGCCGAGATGCGCAACACCGACTGGTTCAGCGAACTTTTCCGTCCGACGGTGCAGCACAGCCACTCTGTCAGCATCACTTCAGGTTCTGAGAAAGGCAGTTACTATGCGTCTCTGGGCGCGCTGGTCGATCCGGGCTGGTCTATCCAGAGCAAGGTGAACAGATATACCGCGCTTTTCAACACATCCCAGAAGATATTCAAGGATTACATCACCCTGAACATCATCGGAAACGCCTCATACAGACAGCAGAGGGCGCCTGGTTCGCTGTCGTCTTCCACAAACCTCGTTGAGGGCTCGGTGAAGCGTGACTTCGACATCAACCCGTATTCTTACGCCCTCCGTACTTCGAGGACACTGGATCCGGACGAGTTCTATACCAGGAATTATGCTCCGTTCAATATCAAGCACGAGCTGGAAAACAACTACATTGACCTGTCTGTGCTCGACACGAAGTTTCAGGCGGAGATCAAGGCGAAGCCGATAAAAGGTCTCGAACTGTCCGCTCTCGGTTCCGTAAGATATCAGCTGTCAATGACTGAGCACAATATCAGGGACAATTCCAACCAGGCCGAGGCTTACCGTTCTGCTGCCACCAAGATCATCATGAACGCGAACCCTTACCTGTACAAGGACCCGGACAATCCGACAGGGGACAAGTACACGGTCCTGCCTCAGGGAGGTATCTTGAAAAAGAATGACTACTCAGCGCTCAGCGTGGATTTCAGAGCGTCAGGAACATACAATACCGCCATTGCCGACAAGCATATCATCAATGCCTTCGCCGCGATGGAAGTCAATTCCCTGGACAGGCATGCAAGTTCTTTCGACGGCTGGGGACTCCAGTACGAGGCAGGTGAGACACCGTTCTACATCGTGGACCTGTTCAAGAAACAGATTGAGCAGAACTCATATTATTATAGTCTGAACAATACGCACGAGCGCAATGTTGCTTTTGCCGCTACTGCTTCATACTCATACAATTACAGATACACCATCAACGGAACATTCCGTTACGAGGGCTCCAACAGACTCGGAAGGGCGAGAAGCGCCCGCTGGCTGCCTACATGGAACGTCGCCGGCAAATGGTCTGCGGATCAGGAAGAGTGGTTCGATGCGCTGAAACCGGCATTGTCCAGCATGAACTTCCGTGTATCATATTCATTGACAGCGGACAGGGGCCCGGCGTGGGTGAACAACTCCACTGCATTGTTCTATCCGAGCACTCCGTGGCGTCCTGCCACCAATATCAAGGAGCCGTCGCTCTACCAGTCATCCATCGAGAACTCCGAACTCACATACGAGAAGAAGCATGAGTTCAATGTGGGAGCTGACCTCGGTTTCATCGACGACCGCATCCTCCTGTCATTCGACACTTACAAGAGAAACAACTTCGACCTTATCGGAAGTGTTGTCACTCAGGGACTTGGCGGTGTTTCCAATAAATACGGAAACGTAGCTTCCATGAAGTCTTCCGGAGTGGAGCTTTCGCTTACCACCAAGAATATCGTCAAGAAGGACTTCTCCTGGACTACGAACTTCATATTCTCGCACATGAAGAACACCGTGACCAAGCTCAAGACTTACCAGACAATGATCAGTTATCTGACAGGTTCGGGCTATTCTATGGAGGGAATGCCTCGAGGCGCGGTGTTCTCACTGCGTTTCATGGGACTTGACGAGATGGGTATCCCGACTTTCCTGAACAAGGACGGGGAAATCACTTCCACGAACATCCAATTCCAGGAAATGAACAATTTCAGCAACCTCAAGTATGAGGGACCGATTGACCCGACCATCACCGGAAGTTTCGGCAACATGTTCAAGTTCAAGGGCTTCACGATGAATGTCTTCATGACTTACTCCTTCGGAAATGTGGTAAGGCTGGACCCTATCTTCTCCAACAGCTATTCGGACCTTACCGCCATGCCGAGAGAGTTCATGGACAGATACATCAACCCGGGTGACGAGAATATTACCAATGTGCCTGTAATCGCAAGCAAGCGTCAGAACAATAGCATCAGCAATCTCAGCATTGCCTACAATGCCTACAACTACTCTGACCAGCGTATTGCCAAGGGCGATTTCATCAGGCTCAAGGAGGTTTCATTGGGTTATGAACTTCCTAAGACTGCAGTTGAAAAGCTCAGACTGAAGAGCCTTTCATTCAAGATACAGGGAACCAATCTCTGTCTTCTGTATGCCGACAAGAGGCTGGAAGGACAGGACCCTGAGTTCCTCAATGCCGGCGGTGTCGCAGTTCCGATGCCGAAGCAGTTCACATTGACCTGCAAGATAGGATTTTAAATCAATGCGGATATGAAGAAATTTATAACATATTCATTGGCAGTTCTTTCTCTGATCGGGGGATTGACCTCCTGCGACAAGTTCCTGGACAAGCTCCCGGACAACAGAACTGAACTGAATTCGACTGAAAAGATACAGAAACTGCTTGTTTCCGCTTATGCTTCAAGAACTTACGTGAGATTCTTCGAGTATGCGTCGGACAACTGCGAGCTCTATAGCGAAGGAAACAAGAATACGTCCAGACTCATTGAACAGAATTATAACTGGGAACCGATAGAGGAAGCGGACAACGAGAGCAACGTGAACACCTGGCAGGCATATTACAATATGATTGCCACCGCGAATGCCGCTCTTCAGGCTATTGCCGAGCAGGGTACTCCTGAGGAGATGCTCCCTTATAAGGGTGAGGCACTTCTCTGCCGCGCTTACGCTCACCTCTGTCTGACAATGATCTACTGTCTCCCTTATCATCCTCAGTATGCGTCTCAGTATCTGGGAGTTACCTATATGGACAAGCCGGAGACCACATTGAATCCGAAATACAGCCGTGGTACTCTTGCCCATGACTACGAGATGATCCAGAAGGATATCGAGGAAGGACTTCCTCTTCTGAACGACGAGGCATGGTCAGTTCCGAAATATCATTTCAACAAGAAGGCAGGCTATGCGCTTGCGACCAGGTTCTACGTCTATAGCAACCAGTGGGAGAAGGCAGTTGAGGCTGCAAATGTGGTGCTCGGCACTAACCCTTCCGAAATGCTCCGTGACTGGGCTGCGACCAGCAAGATGGCCTGGGCTTATGATACCAGGGCATTGAACTACATCAATCCTACTAACAAGGTGAACCTGCTGATCATTCCGCTCTATTCTGCGAACGGAGGCTTGTTCAATGCGTGGTCCGCTACCGGCGGAAGATATGCGCACACCAACAGGATCGCCAAGATGGAGACTGTCCGTGCAAAGCGTCCTATGGGCGGTGCCTATGATACCGGTAAGCAGGACAATACCCAGTATATCTACCAGATGGTTCCGTTCTACTGGGCCGACCTCATAACCAACAAGGTGTACTGGCCGAAATGGCCTTCCCAGTGGGAGGTCGTGGACCCGGTGGCAGGTACCGGTTATGTCCGCAGCACGATGGTGGCCCTCGATGCCAATGAAGTGCTTCTGAACAGGGCTGAGGCCTATATCCAGCTCAAGGAATATGACAAGGCTGCTGCAGATATGGATACCTGGAGCTGTTCAATGTACAAGGTCGGAACCAACGGAATCCGTCATCTGACACGCGAGCTGATCGATGAGGTGTACGGCGACCCTTCATCATCATTGTACATCAAGGAATATACAAGGGAAGAGCCTACTTCCAGGAAGCCGATTCATCCGCATGGATTCACTGTAGAGCCTGGTACTCAGGAAAATATGACCCAGTGCCTGTTGTTCTGCAAGAGAATCGATTCTCTGGAGGAGGGACTCCGCTGGATGGACCTCAAGAGATATGGAATCACCATCGACAGATTCGATGACTCCGATTACGACGACGCTACGACCTCAGGATTCGAGGCTACTGTCACATTGCCTTACAATGACTTGCGCCGCGCATTCCAGATTCCTTCCGAGTCCATAAAAACCGGTCTGGAGCCTAACCCGCGCAACAATGCGGAAAGCCCTGACCATCCTTTCGTCAAATATCTTTAAGGAGGAATGAAGATGAAAAAGTATATATCAATGATATTGGCAGCCTGCTCTGTGCTGGTGATGTCATCCTGCACCAAGGATGAAGTCAGCTCCGAGAGCATTTTCAAGGAAGAGAACCACAGATATACCGAGTTCGATTCATGGCTGCAGAGAAATTATGTGGAGCCTTACAATGTCCGTTTCGAATACCGTATGCCGGACAGGGAGACCAGCTTCAACTACTGGGTATCACCTCCTAACATCAAGGAGTCGATCATGATTGCCAAGCTTATCAAGTTCACGACTCTTGAGGCCATGGTGGAGATGATGTCATCCGGAGACGAGACCGAGGATCCTGCATTGTTCGTGAAATCCTATTTCCCGAAGGTGCTCTTCCTCGTGGGCAGTTTCGAGATAAGCAGCAGCGGTTCCACGGCTCTTGCATCTGCGGAGAACGGTCTTCAGATCAATATCCTCGGCGTGAACTTCTTCGAATACCATAAGGATGCGGAAAGAATCGCGGGCACTATGCTTCATGAGTTTACCCATATTCTCGACGGTATCCACGGCTCTCCTGCAGAGTTCAAGGACATCACCCTCAGCGACTATGTGGGCGACCGCTACACTTCCCTTACCGATGACCCTTATCAGAAAGGATTTGTCAGCAACTATGCGCGCTCCCACTACAGCGAGGATGTGGCAGAGACCGGCGGACGTCTGATTTCCCTTACGGAAGAGGAAAGAGAGGCAATGATAGCCAAGGCCGGTCCAGTCGGCGGTCCGCTCATGAGAAAGAAATATGATATGCTTAAGAAATGGCTCAAGGATTCCTACGGAGTGGATTCCGAAAGATGGTGTGAAATCTATCATCGCCGTATCGCTCAGCTGGACAGCCTGGATTGGGAATCACTTGACGAATAAACCCGAATCGATATGAAAAGAATTATAACATATATTCTGTCAGCGATGATGCTGCTCTCTTTGGCTTCCTGCTACAAGAGTTCCAGAATCTTCGACGAGACGGCCGCACAACGTACAGAAGACCGCATCGAGCTCTGTCGCAGTGCGCTGGTAGCCCGCGAAACATGGGTTATGGAGTATTTCCCGGATGAGGACCTCCGTTATGGAGGATGGATTTACGTGCTGCAGTTCTCACCGGACTATACAGTGAAAGTCTGGTTCGAGGGAGCAGGCTTCATACCTCAGTCTGACCCTGTTACGGAGTCAGAATACAAGGTGGAACTGGGTACCGGTCCGATGCTGAAATTCTGCACCAACAATGACTACATACATTTCTTCTCCTTCCCTGGAGGCCCGAACGGTGGCGGATATCGCGGCTGGGGCGGTGATTTCGAGTTCACCGTCATGTCGATTTCCGACAACTATGACGAGATCATCCTGAAAGGCCTGAAGTCATTCAACAGAATACGTCTCACTCCGCTTTCCGGCGATGAAACACCTGAAAGCTATATCGCCAAGGTGCATGCCAGCGAAAAGGCCGTGACCAAAAAGTCATTCGACCTTTGTGTGAACGGCAAGGTGATCGGAACTGCTACTAGGGAATCTCTTCCTGATTTCAACAATTACGAGAGATACTACAAGAGCAAGATCTGGACATTGTCCTACGAGATGCCTGTCCAGGCCACTGACGAGAACGGCAACCCGATGACAGACGAAAGCGGCGCTCCGGTTTACAAATCCGAGAAGGTCGTGGAGAATGTCTGTGCCATAAATCTTCCTGACGGAGTGATGAAGCTTTACAAGCCATATTCGTTCAAGGGCAACTGCATCGACGGACTGGACGGCCAGACTGTCAGCGAATTCAAGTGGACGCATGGCGTGTTCTCATCCAAGGACTACTATTCTGGAACAGATTCGTTCTATCAGATAACTCTTCAATAATATAGTAGATGAAAAACAGAATAATATATATGACGCTTCTTTCCGCATTGGCCCTGACCGCCTGCGGAAAAGAAGAAGCGAATGAGCCGGAGAAAGATGCGCCGATGACTTCTTCGGAGTACATTTCATTCAAGGTGTCAGCCTCCTCGCCTTCTGAGTCGGCTGTCATCACCTGGGAAGCGGTTTCCGACCGTATCGGGGTGTTCGTTTCCGAAGCCGGTACCGGTCCGGCGTTGAATGACAATGCCTATTATGACGCATATACATCCACCGCATCATCCCGTTTCTTCCCGCTCCGTGACGCTGACAAGCTCAAATGGGAAGACGGCAAGAAATATGACGTGGCCCTGTATTATCCGTTCACTACCAAGATGACGGATGCTACCTCGATTCCTGTTTCAGTATCCGAGAATCAGGTGGTATCGATTCCTCTGACCACGACGCAGCTGAAAAGAAGCCAGATCTTCGTATCTTCAGTCAAATCAGTTGAGCGCCCGGACAACGGCATTCTCGAAATGTCCCTTTCACCTGTGGTCTCTTTCGTGAAGGTCAATGTTTCTTCCAATCTGCCTGTAGCCTGCAATTCCATCAAGCTCATAGGCGAAGACGGAACGGCACTTGCCTTCAAGCATGCCAAATATGACCTGTTCACTTCCAGCCTCTCTGAAATAGACTCGGTAAGTTCTGTGATCAATGTCAAGCCAGCCTCACCTGTATATCTCAGGCGCAAGGCTACAGAGTTCATTGTCAATGTTAATCCGCAGTATGCCGGCAAGACATTGACCATAGACTGCGACCTCGAAGGTGCTGACTTTGAGAAAGTTGTCGTGGATGTTCCGGAAGGCGGATTCAAACCGGGAACCTGTGTTTCCTACAATGTCGGAATGACCGCAGACCCTGTGCTCCTGAGCGCGGACGGTACTGCCAACACCTATATCGTGAACAAGGCTGACTGCCTCTATGCTTTCAATGCGAAGGTAAAGGGTAACGGCAGTACGAAGAGCATCAGCTGGAGCTACGACGGGGAACCGCACAGCACCGCATTCGATGCCGCTTTGACCCCTTCTTCAGCAGAACTTCTGTGGTACAGCATCCCTGAAGGCGAGGGCGGATTTGTCAATGCAAGTCCTGTCTCTGTCGGAAGCGTGATGTATGACGAAGTTGACGGCCTCGTCTATTTCAAGACACCGAAGACTTTTGTGAACGGCAATGCCGTGATCGCTGCGTTGAATGAGTCCGGCGAAATCATCTGGAGCTGGAACATCTGGGCCGTAGAAGGCTGGGATGCCGATGCGACTTCCAGGAAGGCCGGCCGTTATACGGTCATGGACCGCAACCTCGGAGCCGTGCTCGGACTTTCCGCAAAGGATGTCTCTGACAATGTGAAGGCAGCCGGAGCCATCGGCAACTACTACCAGTGGGGCCGTAAGGATCCGTTCCCAGCAGCATCTGAATATAAATCGACTACGAATGTACAGGAAGGCTGGGGCAACCCTGCTTACACCCCCCTGGATGAATATAAAGTCGATGGGGACAAGATCTTCTCTTCCGACAGGGCCAAGAACGCCAGGATGCTCCATGCTGAACTCGGTTCGGGTTATTCGCTCCAGCAGGCCGTGGACGAGTCCGTAAAATATCCTCACAAGTGGATGTTCGGCGGAAACAACGATGCTGTCTATCCTCAATACAGTTGGTTCTCCGGAGAAGGCGACTTCCAGGCAAAATCCATTCTGGACAATGAACAGTGGCGCTATCTCTGGGGCAGCACTGACAACATCAGCAATGATAAGACCATCTATGACCCGTGTCCGGCAGGTTGGAAAGTGCCGACAGCAGATGCCTATGCGACATTCTTCGCTTCTTCCGGTTCTGCTGCGGGCGGTCACGGAGTCTATGTTTCCGAATATGACCTCTATTTCCCATTTGCGGGACAGAGAAAGGCCGGTTTCGGTGGCTCAGTCATTTCGGCTTCAGGTGAAGTTATGATGGCGTCTGCAAGTGTCGCCAACTCTCTTTATCCGATCCGCTCATCTGTCGGCTCGAACGGCGCAGGTGCAAAGATCACTCAGAGTAACAGCTATTCCGGTGCCGGACTGCAACTTCGCTGCGTGAAGGAAAATGTGGACGGAAAAGCTCCGGGATACGGCAAACAGACCGGTCACAGGGCAGCACTTATGGGCGACTCCATCACAAGGACCTGGAGAGACCGCGGCCGTCTGGCCTTTTTCACCGAGAACAGCTACCTTAACTGTGGAATCGATGGACAGACCTCAAGCAATATGATTGACCGTTTCGGTTCGAACATCGTAGATGACAATCCTCAGTGTGTGGTGATTACCTGCGGCACGAATGACCTTGCTGAAAATATGTCCGGTGATGGCTACCGGGTTCACGTGAGCAAGGAGAATCTTCTTGCCAACATCGCCCTTATGTCCAGGATTGCCGAAGATATGGGAGTTCCTGTCATACTCGGTTCTATTTGTCCGACAAGGAGCATGTGGTGGAAACCGGATGCTTGGAAAGCGGAGTTTGACGGAGACTATATCGCATCTAAGGTTATCGAGGCCAACAAGCTCATCAAGGCTTATGCTGCCGAGAGAGGCTATCGTTATGCAGATTACCACAGCGCTCTGAAAAATGATCAGAACGGTCTGGCTGACGAGTACTGCTGGGTATTCGGCACGAATGCCGACGGAACATTGAACCTTGATTCCGTTCATCCGAATGCGAAGGCATTCCTTGTTATGGAAGGGATTCTGAAACCTCTCATTGACGCCGCACTTTACGACCCGTCAGAGGCTAATCCTGGAGGCGGAAAGATAGACGATATGGATAAATGGAAATGGTAAATTGTTAATGCGTAAAATTATGAATATCAAATACATATCAATGATTGCCCTGGCGTCTGCCCTGATCGGCTGTTCCAAGAACGGACAGATGGATGAGGACATCCTGTCTGACGGACCTGCCTTTTCTGCAGATTTCCTGCAGCAGGAAGTGCAGAGCAAGGTGACTCATACCGATGACGGCAATGCATTGAAACTCGCTTGGGTGAAATCCGACAAAATCGGAATCTGGACAGAGGCTGAAGGCAAGTCCCTCCAGTCCAACAGCGCATATCTCGCTGACCAGGAAGGTACCGGAACGACGTTTTCATATCAGTCCCGTGCTCAGAGAATCCGCTGGGCAGGGGACAATATCCCGCAGTCGTTCTATGCCTGCTATCCTTTCAATGCCGACAGAGGCACGGATCCGCATAAGGCAAAGGTGGGGATTTCTGCATCCCAGTCCCAGTACTCAAGCGGCTCTACAGCGCATCTTGCTGAAAATGACTTCATCTGGGCTGCCGTGGAGAATGTCACCAAATCCGATGATGCGGTGAACCTTACTTTCCATCATGCTTTTTCCGTACTGGATCTGGAACTGACCACTGATACCAGGATGAAACTGGATGCATTGATTTTCCGCTGCACCTCCAACAAGGATGCTGCCGTGGCATTTGAGAAAGCCAGCATTGACCTGAGTACCGGCAAACTGGATCTTACAGGGGCGACAACCTCGCCTGAGGTGCGTCTGGACTGCGATTTTGCGACTTCCTGGCCGGCAGCATCGCATGTTTACATGGTCTTCAACCCGGCGCTGGCAGGGGAGACCATGCAGCTGGTTGCGGTCATCGGAGGCAAGGAGAAGCTGATCATGGAGAAGCAGGTTCCGGAAGGAGGCTTCCCGGCAGGCAAGGTGATCAATGTGGTGGCTGATTATGAGGTGCCGGGTGATGTGGCCATCAAGATCAAGGATCTGGGTGAACTTTCCACATCCAACTGCTACCTCGTTTCCGAGGCCAACCAGTTCTATAAGTTCAAGGCTACTGTGAAGGGCAACGGCTATATCCCTGCAGCGCTTTCAGCAGTGACTGGCTCTGCGGACATTGCTCCCAAGTCAGTCCTCGTCCTCTGGTACAACACCGTCCAGAAGGACAACAAGTGGGTGGACGCCTGCCCGATTCTGCTTTCTTCGCTGGTGTTTTTTAGGGACTATGTCTATTTCGACACGCCTAAGGAGTTCGTTCCGGGCAATGTCGTGATTGCGGCATTTGCCGAGGAGGGCGTTACCTACGACAATATAGAGGTGGATGAGAATAAGAATATCACCAATGCGACGCTTCTCTGGAGCTGGAACATCTGGGCCGCAGATGGTTATGACCCGGATGCGACTGCTGTCATCTCCGGAGGTAAGACATTCATGGACAGGAATATAGGAGCAGCGATTTCCGGTGTCGGCTCAAAAGGTGAATATGAGCCTGCCTATGCAGTGGGCAACTATTATCAATGGGGCAGAAAGGATCCGTTCCCGTCCATTGCGGACTATTGCAACTATTGGCCTTGCCAATACGCAAACCAGCTCATCGGAACGCCTACTTACACTCCGATCGTAGCTCTGAGTGTCAATGGTCAGAGTGCTGCGAAGAATGTGGACAACCAGGTCTGGGGTTACCGGACAAAAGACGACGGCTCGTTCAACATTGATTCGTCTTGGCATACTATAGAGAGGAACAGCATCGCGGCTCCATCTTCGTCCAACAGCGTCTTTGCAGGTTATGCCGTGGAACATCCTTACGTCTATATTCTGAATTCCAAATATCCAGACGGCGGCTATTATCCGTGGATGACGACCAATGACCAGAGCTATAGGGCGTTCTGGGGTGGTTCTGAAGCGAAGAAAACTCTCTTCGACCCATGTCCTGCCGGTTGGCGTGTCTGCAACAAGGCTGAGGCTCAGTCGTTTATGCAGACTGTTTTCAGCAGCGCCGCACTGGCTGCCAATCTTGTCGGATATGAGTATGACGGACATTATCTGCCGATGACCAGTTCGCGAAGCAACACGCATTTCAGGACTGAGACCGTGAAGTCTTGCGGATACGAGACCATATCCTACATGTGGACATCGGAATCGGTTACTACCCACAATTACGGATATGCCTATGCTGCTGCGATGGTCGCTCCGCCAAATTATGCGGACAAGAACCAGCCGAAGACTCTCAAGGAAGTGAGAGTTGAAGACAACAAGTACTTGGCGTCAAGTTGCCCAGTCCGCTGCGTAAAAGAATAAAAGTTTAACTAATTAATAACATTAATCATGAACAAAAAACAGAACGGAGCAGTTGCTCCAAAGCGTTATGAATCACCGGCTCTGGCGATTCTCGATGTGAACCTCGAAAACGGTTATGCCAGCGGCGGCGTGGATAAGAACGCTGTGAATGACATGCCTTACTGGGATGAATGGGAGGAAGTTAAAACTCGCTAATAACTAATGAACATGAAAAAGTCATTGATATATATTCTGGCGCTTTCGGCTATAGTCGGCTGCCAGAAATCTGAAGTGTCAGAACAGATTCCTGCTGAAGGGGAGTCTTCAGCTGTTATCGTAGGCTCTTTTCCTGAGACCAAGACTTCGTTTGTAGATGAAGGCAATGTGATGAAGACCGAGTGGGTGAAAGATGATGCGTTGGGAGTTTATTGGTATAAGGGGGGGCGATTGAAGGTGTCGGAACAGGAGTGGCTGACAAACAGTTAAATGACAGAATAACTGCAAAGGAAAGTGGCAGCACTACTATTTTTAAGATAGATAATTATTACCTTGCACAGGCTTGGGTAAAGTACTTGACCTACGCCTATTATCCTTACAATGCATCAGCAGGTAAGGATCCGTTTGCCGTAAAATTTGTCGTGCCATCCTCTGTTGTTCAGACTTCCGCTGGTGATGCGTCCCATTTGAACGCGACTGATTTGCTTTATAGTTCTGTTATGGCGGAGTGGGATTATAAGAACGATGAGACAAAGAATGTGAAAATGACATTCTCTCATGCTCTTTCCATTTTGAACATTGCCCTTACTTCCGCACAAAGCAATTACAGCGTTTCTGACATCAGAGTGCGATTTGAGGATGAGAGTGAAATCTTTTCTGTTACAGATGGAAGCGTAAATCTTTCAGATGGTTCACTGACTCTTACTTCCGGAACTCCTGAAATTTCCCTGCATTTCAATGAGGCGGCAAAACTTTCTGCAACTCCTGTAAATGCCTATATGACAATCACTCCTGGCCACGCAGGAAAAACATTCTCTGTATATGCCACAGTAAACGGAATCGAGACAAAACTCGGTTCGAAGAAAGTTCCTGCGTCAGGACTTCCTGCTGGAGTGAAAGCAGCACTTTCATTTGAGGTCGGAGACAATACGGCTGGACATGAATATACTGATTTGAGCGCAAACGGTACTGCAAACTGCTACCTTGTTACCTCTCCGGGATTCTATAAGTTCAAGGCAGATGTAAAAGGAAATGGTGTCGTCCCAAGTCAACTTGAATCAGTGGCAGGAGAGACGGCGATAGCTCCGAAATCTGCTTTGGTGCTTTGGTACAACACTCTTCAGAAAAGCAATAATTGGGTGGATGAGAGCCCTGTATATCTTAGTTCCGTTTCTCTTGATTCAGATGGGTATATAAGATTTTATACGCCTGATGTTTTTGTCCCGGGCAATGTTGTTATAGCAGCATTTGCTGAGGAAGGCGTTACCTACGAGAACATTACAGTCGATGAGAACAAGTGCATCAACAATGCAACTCTCCTCTGGAGCTGGAACATCTGGGCAGCAGACGGCTATGATCCAGAAGCTTCAGCAGTCAATTCAGATGGCAAGGTGTTCATGGGCCGTAATCTCGGCGCTTTAATTTCCGGCGTCGGCTCGACTGGCAATTATGAACCTGCCTATGCGGTCGGCAACTACTACCAGTGGGGCCGTAAGGATCCGTTCCCGTCCATTTCGGATTATTGCAACTATTGGCCTTGCGAATACGCCAACACTCTCATCGGAACTCCGACATACACTCCGATTGTTGCTCTTAGTGTTCACGGTCAGAGTGCTGCTAAAAATGTAAACAACCAGGTATGGGGATATAAGACAAAAGCAGATGGTTCATTCAACAAGGATTCGTCTTGGCATACGATTGAAAGGAATTCCATTGCAAATTCATCTGTATCAAACAGTGTGTTCTCAAACTATGCCATTGCTCATCCTTATGTCTATATTTTGAATCCGGTTCCAGATGACGGAGGCTATTATCCATGGGTGACGACCAATGACCAGAGTTACAGGGCATTCTGGGGAGGTTCTGAATCGAAGAAAACACTCTTCGATCCATGTCCGACCGGTTGGCGTGTCTGCAACAAGTCTGAAGCAGAGTCATTCATGCAGACAGTATCTTCAACTGCGGCTTTGGCTTCCAATCTTGTTGGTTATGATTTCGACGGGCATTATCTGCCGATGACAGGAACGCGCGGTAATAAAAATATGAGGACAACTAATGTGAGGTCTTGTGGGTATGAGACTAAATCGTATATGTGGACATCCGAAATATTGACTAGCCATAATTTTGGCTATGCTTATACGGCGGCGATGATTGCTCCTGCAAATTATGCCGATGCAGGCAAGCCGAATGCACTTAAGATGACAACTGAAGGACAGGATAGGTATTTGACACAAGCTTGCCCAGTCCGCTGCGTAAAAGAATAACATCTGATTAATTGATACACACAAAGGGTGGCCGAGAATCTCGACCACCTTTTTTCATTGCCTTTTCCAATGTAGCCGAAGTAGCCGAACGGACGGGCAGCAGGGCGGACGTGGCCGGCCCACGGCCTCGGGAACTACATGTCATCCATTGACAGACCCTTGTAGGAAATTCTATATCCTTTGAACTCACCAGTGGCACGCAGGAAAGCTGCCGCCTTGCGCTCCAGCACATCCATGTCAATGTTGTCTGCCTTACGCTTTACCTCGAAGAATGTAGCTTCACCTGTCAGTTCGTTCTCGGCCACAATGTCGATTTCATTCTCGCCTTTGCGGTCCCACCATCCGCCGATGCGTGTGAAGGCTCGGCTTTCGATCAGCACACGCCTGAAATAGCGCTCAAGCATCAGGCCACTGAACGTCTCGTAGTCACGGTTGATGATAGCCCTGACGCTCTCGTAGTTCTCTATCTCCAGCATATAGCTGTACTTGTAGATGAAGCGGAACCAGAACGTGAAGAAGTTGTCCTCTATCGTATAAAGGACATTCTTGTTGGAACTCTTCTCAAAAAGAGGCTGTTTTTTTGCGATTACCTCATACTCGATTTCAAGTTTGGTCAGATATCCGCCGATTTCCCTACCCACCACGTTCTCTATTTCAGAACGGGAGGTTTTACCTCTCGCGATGGCTGAGAGAATCGAGAAATACACCCCATAGTCCTTGCCGAACTCCTCGATGAGGATAGCCTTGCCCTCTCCCAAGAAGATGGAATCAGAGTGTATGATGTAGTCGAGCATGGCTGACTTGGTCGTCGCCCCGGCATCCACAAGCTGTTGCACGTACTTTGCCACGCCGCCAGTGAAGGAATACAGGGCAAGCAGATCTTCTGCCATGTATCCGGGATTGTATTCCGTGAGGATTTCCTTCAGCACTCCAGGCGTGAACGGCCTTACGGTCATAAAACGTGTCTGCCTGTTATACAGAGGCTCCTTCTTATCCTTGAATATCTTCGTCATCATGGAATATATCGAGCCACAGACGACAAGATTCATGCGAGCTTTAGGGCTATACATGTCCCAAATGCGCTGCATATCGCTGTACACAGACTTGTTAACACGGAAGAACTCCTGGAATTCGTCAATAAACAATGTGATGGGGCGCTCTGTGGAAAGTTTCATCAGAAACTCGAAAACATCTGCGAAATGCTCAGCGCGTCCCATCGTAGGGACTCCAAGTTTGCTCTCAATTTCAACTCTGTAATCATCGCATAAATCTCCTTCAGCCTTGCGGGTGACGAAGAAATAAAGTATAGGTTCATCCTCATATGCCTTCCAGACGAGACATGTCTTGCCGATGCGGCGCCTCCCCGTAACTACTGTGAACTGGGCATTGTCTTTCGACATTCTGCGAATCTCACGCAATGATGCTATTTCTTCTGTCCTGTCAAAAAATCTCATAATTTAAGTCCTCCCCTTTTTATTTTCGAAACAATCATTTCGGAAACCGCTGTTTCGCTACCGCAAAGATAATGATTTTCTTATGAGAAGTTCAACATTCATCTTTTTCTGTGCTCCCAAAATAAATTAAGAGTGTTGCTTAGCAAGTGAAAACAAATTCCTGAATTTGCAGAGTCTGCCGGAGTAATCCTCCGATTTAAATACGGAAAGTGTTTTCCGGCCCGTTTGCCACCCCCCCAGACCGTCTTAAAAGTCAGTTATCAAACCCTCTGAGAGTGCGATTTTC
>OLRA01001031.1_pt1 | contig 34897 bp, 28 predicted proteins | sample 1673011 | NCBI WGS metagenome assembly OLRA01 (sample SAMEA3136746, study PRJEB25190) | human gut metagenome | reverse complement strand
CAACGAGGACGAATGGCTCCTCGCAGGCGAAGAACAGGTTTACGATTTTCTCCACGACGGCCTGCCGGAAATGATGCCGCTGGCCCAGATCGACATCGAAGACACCTTAAACCGCATCAAGCCACGTCAGGCGATGGCGCCGCACATGGAAGCCAACGTCAGCCACGGCGTGCTCGAGCTGCGCTTCGACGAAAAAGTCTACGGCATGGACGTCTTCCTTGAAGTGCTCGCCGCCTACCGCGCCGGCAAAAAATACATCCGTCTCACCGACGATACCTACATCGACATCATCAATCCCGAGATCCGCGCCGTCAGCGATCTGCTCGCCGATTGCGCCGTCTCGCCGAAAGTTCTCGCCGAAGACGACACCGTCGAGCTGCCGCTCTATCGCGCACTCACCCTCGACGCCTTCGACGAAAGCGACTGCGGCATCCGCTTCGACCGCCGCGCAGCCTTTCGCGCCCTCGCCGAAGAGATCACCCGCGGCAGCGAAGCCACCGAAGCGCCGCTGCCAAAAGGGTTGAACGCCACGCTGCGCAGCTACCAGCACACCGGCTATCAATGGCTCGTGCGTCTTGCGCGGCTCGGCTTCGGCGGCATTCTCGCCGACGACATGGGCCTCGGCAAAACCCTGCAGACCATCGCCTATCTCCTGCACCAGCACGAGGAAAATCCCGACGCCCTCTCCATCATCGTCATGCCAACCTCCCTCATCTATAACTGGGAGGCCGAGCTCCAACGTTTCGCGCCGGGCCTGCCTTACCGCATTATCGCCGGCGCCAGAAAAGATCGCGAGCGCCTGCTCGCCGATATCCCGCCAGGCACGCTCCTGCTGACAAGCTACGCCACGCTGCGCCGCGATGCGCCGCTCTACGAAAACATCCAATTTGACAGCATCATTTCCGATGAAGGCCAGTACATCAAAAACAGCTACACCCAAAACACCCGCAGCCTCAAAAGCCTCCACGGCCTGCATCATTTTTCCCTCACCGGCACACCCATCGAAAATTCCCTCGCCGATCTCTGGAGCATCATGGATTTCTGCCTGCCTGGCTATCTCCACAGCTGGCGCGAATTCCGCCATCTCTACGAGATCCCCATCACCCGCTACGAAGACAGCGCCCGACTTGAGCAGCTGCGCCGCCAGATCGCGCCGTTCATCCTGCGCCGCATGAAAAACGACGTCCTCACCGAGCTCCCCGACAAGATCGACACCGTCCTCTACGCCGAGCTCAGCGAAGAAGAACGCCGCATCTACCACACCCAGCTCGCCCTCAGCCACAAAGCCTTCATCGAAGAGATCGCCGGCCATCCGCTGGCGCAGAGCCGCGTGCGCGTGCTCACACTCCTCATGCGCCTGCGCCAGGTTTGCTGCTCGCCAGCCCTTTTCCTCGACGGCTTCGACAAACCGAGCGCCAAGCTCCAGCTCTGCCTCTCCGTCATCGAAGACCGCGCCGCCCAGGGACACCAGATGCTCGTTTTCAGCCAGTTCACCAGCGTGCTCGACATGATCGCCCCCGAGCTGGAACGCCGCGGCATCGGCTACGTCACCCTCACCGGCAAGACCAAAGCAGAAGACCGCATGAAGCTCGTCAGCCAATTTAATGAAGAAAAGATCCCCGTCTTTCTCATTTCGCTGAAAGCCGGCGGCATCGGCCTCAATCTCACCAGCGCCGACACCGTCATCCATTTTGACCCATGGTGGAACCAGAGCGTGGAAAACCAGGCCACCGACCGCACCCACCGCATCGGCCAGAAAAAAAGCGTCCACGTCATCCGCCTCATCACCAAAAACACCATCGAAGAAAAGATCCTCCAGCTCAAAGAGAAAAAACAAGCCCTCTCCGACGCCATCATCACCAGCGAAGAAGGCGTCGTCAGCCGCCTCACCATGGACGATCTCCACAACCTCTTCGCCCTCGATTACACCGACATGCCAAATCTCGCCCCCGCTCCGCGCCCAAGCCGCAGCACCTACACCATCGAAGACGACAACTAAACAACAAAGCCCTGGTAAGCGATCTCCACACGATCGCCCACCGGGGCTTTGTTATGTTCCGTTTAATTATCTGTGCTTTTTCATAATCGACAGCGCCACCCGGGCCAGCGAAAGCCAAAACGTTGCCTTCATGGTTGCGCCGAGCAGACGGTTTAAAAGTTTTGCTAACATAGCTGCCTCACTTTCTGCGCACCAATCGCGCCAACAGCCACACCGCGCAGCCCAGCTGCACCAGCGCCAGCGCCAGATCAAGCGCCGTGTTCTTCACATCGTTCAGTTTTTCCATCATCATTGGCAGGTGCCAGCCGCCGTTAACCAGCCGCACCCTTCGCCTCCTTTCACTACCTCCATGATAGCGCAGACACCGATGATTGTCACGGAAAAGTCTAATTTTCAGATTTTTCGTTTGTATTCTCAAATGTATATACAAATTCCGATTACTTACTTAAATCTTTTTAGTGCCCAAAGACATAGACTCATTACTTTTTTAAACTATCCAAGAAAAATTCTCTACAAAGATACTTACATGTTTTCAAAAAAGGCAAGTATTCCTTGGATAACAGAGAACTATAGATAAGTTGATAGTACACCTTTTGACGAATCTCTGTTGGCTTGGCTTCAACTGGTTCGTCCATAAATATTTTCTGTCCCAGAGCATTTGAAAGACATATTAGATATCCTTTCCTGGATACTAAATTACGCAACAAATATAAATTGCTTACGCTTGAAGCATTAGAAAAAGATTCCTGATGATAATTTACAGATTTCCCCCAAAATATAGTCAATTTATCTTTTTCGCTTAAAAATTTTTCGGAAAAGTTCTCATGAATAATATAAGGGTGCTTTTTATGGAGAAACACAACTATTTCATCTTCTAGAAAGGTAATACAATTCATATTTTGAGATGCTGTTAACGGTATTGGTGTCGTTATGATAGCAAGCGTATTATCTGGAGATTGGACAATCTGATCAAATACATTACGTATATTATCATCAGTCATAGTATCATTTAGACGAAATTCAAGGTTAGGAAATAAGCGCGTCCACTCGTCAAACAGCGAAAAGGCAAAAAGCTCCGATAAAATCGGATTCGTAATTATCGAAATGGGCCGAGAATACGTAATTGTTCGAGAAATTGTTGACAATGCTTGTGTGTATTGCGAAACAATATTTTCCGCATAAGGCTTAAATAAGTGACCAGCATGATTCAAAAAAATACCAGTTTTTGTTCGTGTGAAAAACTCTGTACCAAATTCCTCTTCAAGTTTATGAATACTTTTTGTTATTGCCGGCTGTGTAATAAACAAACGTTTGGCAGATTGATTAAGTGATTGGGTTTCACATACATCTAAGAAGTAATTTAATTGTTCTATCCTCATAACTTTTCATCCTTTAAAAGTAAATTAGGCCCCTTTCAAATTAAATTATAGATAAGGCATAGAAAAGTTGCAATCATATAATGAAATTATGTTATTACATTTCCATTTCTCAAAAAAAAAGACTCATTAGACAGCAGTGTTTCTTATGGATACAATAAGCTTACAGAATAAGTTAATTGTTTAGGAGGAAACATCATGAAAAAAGATCGAAAGATTATTGTTGTCGGCGTTGATGGAATGGATCCTAGATTAGCAAAGAAATATCTTGATGCTGGCAAAATGCCGAATTTAGCAAAATTGTTAGAAAATGGATCTGCGCGAGAAGATTTGGTAATGCTTGGTGGCGTTCCTACAATCACACCTCCAATGTGGACTACCTTAGCTACGGGCGCTTATCCTGGAACACACGGCATTACAGATTTTTGGAATCAACATCCTAATGAGTTAGACACATTAGTATATGCTCTTGACTCAAGAAATTGCAAAGCCGAACAGCTTTGGAATGTTACTGCAGAAGCAGGCAAGAAGACTTTAGTATGGCATTGGCCTGGTTCCTCTTGGCCTCCTACCTCCGATAGCCCTAATCTGTCTGTTGTCGAAGGTACGACACCAAGTGATATCAATTTTGTTGATGGTGTAATGGAATTTGAAAAATTTGTCTGGGCAAGAGAAGACTTTGAAGAAGCAGAACAATATATCATCGAAGAAGAAGATCATAGCAGCGGTGCCGGATGCATTATTTCCGGTTTAGATCTAGCTGAAGTAGATGACGATAAACCAAAACAAGGTAGCGCAATGGATACCTTGGGAGCAAATACATTAAAGTCAATCATGTTATCTGAGCACGAAGGTGAAAAACAAGGTGTAGACGGTTGGGAACAAACATACGAAGATCGTGCAGCACAAGTACAGCTTTGTCCATGCAAAAGTTGGAAGAAAGAATTTCCTCAAGGAGCAAAAGAATTTACAATTCCTGTAAGTAATGGATTAGAACGCCGCATGGGCGTCATCTATCCTAATGAAAATGGCATTTATGATAAGGTTGAAATTTACAAAAATAAACGTTCTGAAGACCCTATGGTTACTATCACAGGAAATGACGTAATTCCTCCAGTACCAGATACTATTCTACGTAAAGAAGACCGCGTAGATGTTACGAAAACATATCTACTGCTTAAATTACCAGAAGATGGTAGCGAAGTAGTACTCTATGTTGGACGTGCCATGAAAGCAGATATGCCTGATTTATTTCATCCGAAGTCTCTATATAAAGATATCTTCGATAATGTCGGCCCTGTTCCAGGCGTAACCATCATGGGCGGTTCTATGCCAAAAGATTGGTTTGCCGTAAATGCTAAAACATGGGATTTCTATGCAAAATGGCAAGCCGATTGCATCAACTATTTAATCAAAAAATATGATTACCAGATAGTGTTTAGTCATCTTCATAACGTAGATTGTATTGGTCATGTAATGTGGGAACGCGCAGTACAGCGAAAAGAGTACCTTGCAAGCATTCCCGAAGAGTTCCAAAAGGTTATGGAATACACCTATATCCAGACAGACAATTATTTAGGCGAATTTTTGCCATTAATGGATGATGGTTGGACCATTATACTTACATCTGACCATGGCCTTGTTAGCGCAAGAGAAGATATGCCACCTGCTCTTGGTGATCCATTTGGCGTTAACACTCGAGCAATGGTTGAGATGGGTTATACAGTTTTGAAAAAAGACGAAAATGGCAATCCTTTAAGAGAAATTGACTGGGAGAAAACTACGGCTGTTGCTCCTCGCGGACTCTATATTTACATTAACTTGAAAGGACGCAATCCTCACGGTATCGTTGATCCAGCAGATAAGTATGAATTAGAAGAAAAGATCATTACTGATTTGTACAATTATCGTTACAATGGTAAACGTTGCGTTGCAGTAGCACTTCGTCAACAGGATGCTGCTCTGTTAGGTTTGAAGACACAAGATGGTGACAGTTCAATTGGCGACATTGTATATTGGCTTACTGAAGGCTTCAATCGCGTACATGGTGATAGTTTATCTACTTACATGGGATTGGCCGATACTTCCGAATCTCCTATCTTCGCTATCGGGGGATCTGGGGTTAAAAAAGGTTTCTATACTAATCGTGTAATTCGCGAGGTTGATGTCGCACCAACTATGGCCGTGCTAGCAGGTGTACGTATGCCCGCACAATGTGAAGGTGCCCCTGTTTACCAGATTCTTGATTTAGAAAATTAAAGTGACGATTTAACTTAATCTATTTGCTCTGTTGAATACACATTATTCTTCAGGGCAAATAGATTAGTATCAAATTTTTAGTCAATACTTTTAAATAAGGGGGTATATGCAATGACAGAAGCAAGTAAAAGAGGCAATAAGCTCTATTATATTCATATATGCATCTTTCTTCTTATTACATTTGGCGTTGGTTTCTTACCACCTTTTGCTCAAATCACCGATCTAGGGATGCGCGTTTTAGGTGTATTTCTAGGGGTTATTTACGCATGGTGTTTTATCGCATTAGACTGGCCTAGTTTAGTTGCTTTATGTGCATTGGCTGTGATTGGATACGGAGAAGGTGCAGACGCAATCGTACTTTCCGGTTGGTCTTTTCAAACAATCCCACAATTGATTCTTTGTTTTTTATTAGCAGAGGGTATTGCTCAAACTAAGCTAACAAAGTACGTTTCTGATAGATTGCTATCATTTAATGTATTTAAAGGACGTCCTTATGTTTTGGTCGGTGGACTTCTTATCGCGCAGATTATTTTAAATCTTTTACAGTGCGCATATGCCGGACTTTTCCTGCTTTGGGGAATTGCAAGTTCGATGTCAGAAAAAGCTGGCTATCCAAAATGTAATATGTTTAACACCATTGTCATTACGTCAACAGTAACTATTTATGTTTGGTCATCATTTATTTTTCCATTTAATCCAGGCGCATTAATGCATATTGCATTTTTGCAACAAGCGATACCAGGCATAGAAATTCCATTTGGTGGTTGGATCGTGTTATGGGGAATTTTTACTGTTCTTTATGCAATACTTTGGCCTATAATTTTAAAATATGTGTTTAGAATAGACTTATCCGCTATAGCTAATATTAATTTGGATGAGCTGCAAAAAGAAAAGCAAGCTATGCTTCCTGAACAGAAATTCGGCATTGGTATTTTGCTCGGATTTGTCATTGCAATGTTTATTCCAGAAGTATTACCTGAGGGTTGGATAATTACAAAAGCATTTTCAGCATTAGGACTAAGCGGATGTCTAGCAATTGCTGTTATAGTAATGGTTGCTTTTAAAAAGTCTAATGGAGAACATTATTTAACAATGCAAGCGGCAGCAAATGGCATTCAGTGGAATGTCATTTGGTTATTAGTAGCAACAGAACCTTTAGCTAGCGCTTTTAATGCAGATGAATGCGGTATTCTACCATCAATAATGACAGCCGTAACACCGCTCTTGACAACTTTATCTCCGGCATTATTCCTGGTTATTTGCATGATTGTACTAGGAATTGTTACTCAGTTTGTTCATAATATGGTTTTAATTGTAGTATTCGTTCCAATTTTGTGTCCTTTGTATGTTCAAATGGGCGGAGATCCATTTGTTATGTTTGTAGGGCTGGTCGTTGCTATGAATGCAGCCTTTACGACACCAGCTGCTAGCTGGAATTCAGCTATGATGTTCGGAGTTGACGGAACAATCACCTCTCGAGTATATTTGCATGGTTTTAGTCATTTTGTATTTTCTTTAGTACTCTTCTTTATCTTGATGATGCCACTGGCTAATATTCTCTTGCCATATTAACAAGAGGCATTATGTTTAAGCTTTCCATAAATTTTATTTAGAAAAAACACGAGCATATCTCATACTGAAAACAACAATCTCAATCAGTAAAATGAGAACATGCTCGTGTTTCTATGTAGTTATTTTATTTTCCAGCCGAAATCTGTGAAGAGCCAAAAAACGCTGCAGACCAGCCAAACGTAATATGCAGCAGCATGATTAAACTGTATTCATATCACAAAGCCGCCGGCCATGGTGATGATTTGGCCGGTGATGTAGCTGGCTTGGTCGCTGATGAGGTAGCTGGCGAGGCCTGCGACTTCGTCGGGGTTGGCGTAACGGTGCATTGGCATGTCGGCGTGGAGGACGGCGTTGGTTTCTTTGCCGAGCTGTTCCACCATGTCGGTATGGACAACGCCGGGTGCGATGGCGTTGACGCGGATGCCGCTGTAGGCCACTTCCTGAGCCAACGAGCGCGTGAAGGCGTCGATGGCGCCTTTGGTGGCGCTGTAGCAGACTTCGCAACTGGCGGCGTGGCTGCCCCAGATGGAGCTGATGTTGAGGATGACGCCTCTTTGTCTGGCGATCATATCCGGCAGCACGGCGCGGGTGCAATAGAAGGTGCCGTTGACGTTGGTATCGAACAAATCGAGCCATTCGGCGTCGAGCATGTCCTGCAAGAGGCCGTTCCAGCTGATGCCGGCGCTGTTGATCAGCACATCGACGCCACCCCATTTTTCGTGCATGGCGTCGACAACTTCCTGCACTCTGGCTGGCGCACATCGCACTGCACACATATAACTTCGCAGCCTTCGGCCTTGAGCACGCGCATGAGGCTATGGGCGGTTTCGATGCTCTCCTTGTAAATGAAGCAGATGCGGTGTCCTTCACGGGCCAGTCGGCGCACAATGGCTGCGCCGATGCCGCGGGAACCGCCGGTGATAAGGATATTAGCCATAACTTTTCTCTCCCTTGCAAACGATCAGTCGTGGTCTTTGGTGATGTCCGCCACGGTGGCACCGGTGACTTTGAGAAAATCGTCGGTGGCCAGCCCCATCTGCAAACCGCGATGGCCGGCGGAAACGAGGATCTCGCTGATTTTTCCGATCTCAGCACCAACGTAGGTTGGAAAGGCTTTTTTCATGCCGATTGGCGAACAGCCACCGCGGATGTAGCCGGTGGTTTTTTCCAGGTCTTTAAGATGGAGCATTTCCACGCGCTTGTTGCCGCTGGCACGGGCGAACTTTTTCAGATCGAGCTCCTGATCGCTCGGAATAACGCCAACGACGGGGCCGGTTTTATCGCCCACGGCAACGAGGGTCTTAAACACCTGATCGGTTGGCCGCGAAAGCTCGGCGGCGGCGTGCACCGCATCCAGGGCGTCTTCCTTCCAGGCGTAGTGGTACACATTGTAAGATACCTTGACACGTTCGACCATGCGCATGGCATTGGTCTTTTTTTCTTTGTCCTTACTCATGGTCTTCCTCCAAAAAACGCTTCATCCGCGCCGCTGCTTCCTTGCCCAGACGCAGCCCTTCGCTGTAAAATTCACTGGCGGCCGAGCGGCTCACACCGTAACGGTGGATGTTGGTACTTTCCACCACTGGCGCCACCACAAGGGCACGTCCTTCGCGTTCGAGCCGGTCCAGCAGGGTCAGTTCACGGTTGTAATGGAGATGGCTGAGCAGGTAGGCGTTGCGCGTCATGGGCACGTTTGCCAGCGCCAGGGCACTGCGCGGGGTGAGGTGAGGCCGCGCCATGCGGTAGCCTGTGGTGTGGGTGCGGATCACAACCACACGCTCGCAGCCGGCGTCCAACGCTGCCTGCACAGGCAACGGCTCGGCGATGCTGCCGTCGAAATAGCTGCGCTCGATGAGCTGCACCGGTTCTCCCTGCCTGGGAAGGTGAGGCCGGCGGCCAGATACTGCTGCAGGTGCTTGGCTTTTTCAGCACGCTCCAAGCCCCAGAACACGCCGTCGCCGTTGTCCGAGCGGGTTGTGGCCAGACGCAGCGTGCCTTCTGCCGCCGCTCCTGCTACCGGATGGACTGCGCCTCGCCGATCCTGAAACGAGCGGCACCATCCCACCGCAGGGCTGCGTGCTCGGCATCGACATTGGCTCCACAAGCACAGATCTGGTGCTCGTAGCGCCAGATGGCAGCCTCATCGATCTGCAGTATCTGCGCACCGCCGGCGATCCTGAGGCCGCCGTGCGCCAGGGGCTGGAAAATATCCGCAGGCGCTATGGTGAGGTGCCTTTTCTCGCTGTTGGTGTCACCGGCTCGGGACGCGCACGCATCGGCCGGCTCATTGGCCCCGATGTGGTGCGCGACGAAATCACCGCTCAGGCACGCGCTGCCACAGCCTGGGTGCCAAAGGCCGACACGGTCTTTGAAATCGGCGGCCAGGATTCAAAATACATTTCTTTGCGCGATGGCAAGGTCGTCGATTTTCAAATGAACAAGATCTGCGCCGCCGGCACAGGCTCCTTTGTGGAAGAACAGGCGGCGCGCATGGGCATCTCTTTGGCTGATTTCGGCGCCCTCGCCCTTAAAGCCGAGGCCCCGGCAGCTTTGGGCGAACGCTGCACCGTCTTTATCGAAACGGCCATACAAACAGCGCTTGCACGCGGTGCCTCGGCAGCGGATGTAAGCGCCGGGCTCTGCCATTCTATTGTGCGCAACTATCTGCACAAGGTCGTAGCAAACAAAACCGTCGGCAACTGCGTCGTTCTTCAGGGTGGCGTCGCCTACAACCCAGGCATTGTTGCCGCCTTCAGCCAGGTTCTCGGCAAGCGTCTGCATGTCTCGCCATGCTTTTCCATCAGTGGTGCATACGGCGCGGCGTTGCTCGCTCTGGAAGCGGCAGAAGGCCCGTCCCGCTTCCATGGATTCGACACCAGCGCTGGCGAAGAGACCGCTCTGCCACCAGCCGTGCAACAGAACATTGCCTTCTACGAAAAAACTGGTGCGCTCCTGCTGGCGGGTTACGATCCAACGCCGGTCTCTGGCAAAAAGACGGTCGGCGTGCCTTTCGCTTTGATGCTCCATAAATTTTTCCCGATGGCCAACACTTTTTTCAAAAACCTCGGGTTCAACGTGCTCCTGTCTCCGGCAAGCAACGAAGAGATTATTCGGCTGGCGCAAAGCACTGCGCAGGCCGAAACCTGCTACCCTGTCAAACTTCTGCATGGGCACATGGCCTGGCTGGCAGAACAAAACGTGGATTATATCTTCATTCCACAAATTCACACGATGCGCCACGAAACCTCTCGCGTCGAACACAATTATGGCTGTGTCTACATGCAAACAGCGCCGCTTTTGGCCGCCCGCGCCCTAAAGTTGGAAGAACGCGGAATCACGCTGCTGAGCCCTGTCTTTGATCTGGACTTTGGCAAGGAAGCTATGGCCAGCGCCATGCTCACGCTCGGCAAGGTGCTCGGCATCCCCAAACCACGTCTGCTACCAGCGCTCATGGCCGGCGCCATGGCTGTACGCAAACACACTGCCGCCGTCGAGAAGCAAGGTAAAGCTCTGCTCGAAGGATTGGCGCCGGACGAAAAGGTGCTCGTACTCATCACACGCAACTACGGCCTTTCTGACCCTGTTCTCAATATGGGCATTCCCCGCCTGCTTTTGGAACACGGCCACAAGGTCATCACCCTCTCACACCTGCCGGCCCACGACCTCGACATCGCCCAAGATCATCCGAACCTTTACTGGCCGTTTGGTCAGCACATCGTCTCTGGCGCCAAGCTGGTGGCACACCACCCAAACCTCTACGCCGTCTATCTCACCAATCATGGCTGCGGCCCGGACACCATGCTTCAGACACTTTTCCGCCAGGAAATGGCAAGCAAACCCTACTTACAGATCGAAGTTGACGAACATTTCTCTCCGGTCGGCGTCATCACCCGCATCGAAGCCTTTCTGCACAGTCTGGAAAACCGCCCAACCTTACCGCTTGCGTCAGATTTTTCTCTTACCGATGTGCGCACCCAACATCCTTCTGTAACCGCAACGCCGCGTCCAAACGGCGGCCCGCTCTATCTGCCAGAAATGGCACCATTTACCCCTTACCTTTGTAACTATGCCGCCCAGGCCTGGCAGCTGGAAACCCGTGTGCTCCCCCTCGATGCAGAAGCTTTACGCCTAGGTCGCAGTGAAACCACAAGCAAGGAATACCTCCCCTACGCCATGCTTCTCGGCGCCACTTTGGCCGCCGCCGAACGAGAATCCCGGCCGTTTCAGGTGCTCGTGCCAAGCACCCAGGGCGCCGAGGCCGACGGGCAATATGCCTGGGCAATCAGCGCTGTGCTTGCGCGCCGCGGCCTCAGTCATGTGACGCTGGTGGCACCGCAGCTTGAAACCCTGCCTCAGACGCTGCCCGAACCAGAACGCTTTTTCCGCGCCCTGCTTACAGCAGATCTTCTGCTCTGCGCCCCGCCAGAGGCCCGTGCCCAATTGGCGCCGCAAAATATTCTCGATGCCAAGGCCCTGCGCCAGCTCGCCGCAGAGATTGGAGCGCTCTCTGTAGGCGCACGGCGTCTTGGCGTGGTTGGTGAACCGCTCACCCTCTTTGCCCTCAACGGCGGCCTGCCTGCTCAGCTTGAGCGAGAAGGCTGGGCACTCTCTCGGGCGCCACTCTCGGAATACCTGCTCATGCTTTGGCAGGACGCCGGTATAAACGTTCCTGCCGATTGGCGCGAGCTGTGCAGTGATCTCGCCTTTCACCTTCATGCGCGCAGCAGCTTCGCAGGCGACCACCAAAACCTGCGTGCCCTTGCCGATCAAACGCTGCCGCGTTTTGCCGGCGCCGGCGGCCGCTACCGCCTGGCTAAGGCCTGCGCCCTCGCGCAAACAACACGCGGCGTAATCAGCCTCGCCCCGCGCTATGAGAACACCGCCACCGTCCTGGAAATGACCGGCACCGCCGCCAACCTTCCTCATCTCACTCTCGCCCTGGACGATGATCAGGACGACACTGTGCAGGCAAAATTGCGCGCCTTTCTTTTCTATCTCAGCTAATTACAGGCACAAAAACACGGCTCTGCAAAACGGAGCCGTACTCTGACTATAGATAAACCCTGCTTCGGGCAATACACTCGAAACAGGGTTTTCTTTTCACCGGAAAAAATTTCTCTCCCATTCAAGTGATACAATTCTATGCTGTCAAAAATCCTTCGCGCGCTAGCAGCGTGCGCAAGTCGCCCAAGGTGTTCATGGTGCAGGCGTCGCGGCGCAGGGCGGCGGCGTGGGGCAGGCCTTTGACGTACCAGCCGATCTGCTTGCGCATTTCCTGCATGGCGATGCGCTCTCCTTTGTATTTGCAGGCGAGGGCGGCGTGGTCGAGCATGACCTGGGCGCGCTCGTGGAGATCTGGCTCCGGTGGGATCGGTTCGCCCAGGTGGTCGGCGAGCAGCTCGGCAAAGAGCCATGGCCGCCCGAGGGCGCCGCGCCCGACCATAACGCCGGCGGCGCCGGTGGTCTCGCGGATGGCGCGGGCACTTTCGACGCTGTCGACGTCGCCATTGGCGATGACGGGGATGTTCACGGCGCGCACGATCTCAGCGATTGTCTGCCAGTCGGCGCTGCCGGTGTAGTACTGGGCGCGGGTGCGGCCGTGCACGGCGATGAAATCGCAGCCGGCGGCCTCAAGCCCGCGCGCAAAATCGACGATGGCAGGATCGCGCTCCTCCCAGCCGATGCGCATTTTCGCGGAAAGCGGCACGTCGACGGCGTCGCGCATGGCGCGGATGATGGCGAAGGCGGTCTCAGGCGTGCGCAGAAGGCCGGAGCCTTCGCCGTGGTTGGCGACTTTTGGCACGGGGCAGCCCATGTTCACGTCGAGCATTTTTGCGCCGGCGGCAACGGCGAGCTGCGCGCCTTCGGCCATGATCTCCGGCTCGGAGCCGAAAAGCTGCACGCTGATGGGCGCCTCTTCGTCTGTGAGATCAAAAAGCTCGAAGCTTTTTTTATTTTTGTAGTGCAGAGCTTTGGCGCTGACCATTTCTGTCACTTCGAGGCCGCAGCCATAGCGGCGGCAGATGAGCCGCATGGCTTTGTCGGTGACGCCGGCCATGGGCGCGAGCACATAGGGATTGGTGGAAAAATCGATCATGCGCACCTCACTTCTGCGCGGCGTCGTCAGCCGGCTTGGACGAGAACCAACCCCAGAGCGCGATGAGGATCATCACACCAAAGAAGATGACATGCCAGAGGGTGCTTTCTGGAAATTCTGCTGGCAGCACGCCGATGGCTTCGTGGGCGAGGGTGACGACGACGAGCTTGATGCCGACCCAGGTGACGAGGAGAAAAGCGGCGACTTCGAGCTTTGGCCGCTTGTCGAGCAGCTTGACGAAAATCGTCGCGGCGAAACGCATCAGCACCACGCCGCAAAGGCCGCCTGCGAGCACGAGGATGAATTCGCCGGCGTCCATGCCGCCAATGTGGCCCCAGCCAGTTGGCGGCAGGGAGATGGCGATGGCGACGGCAGCGAGGATGGAGTCAACAGCGAAGGCGATGTCGGTAAACTCAACCTTGGCAACTGTGATCCAGAAATCCTTGCGGCTGTGGAGATAGTGCTCTGGTTCGCCGGTCGGGAGATTTTCCCGCGCTTCATCTTCGCCGCCTTCTTTTTTCTCCTTCATATATTTATAGAGATTGTGGGTGCCGACGTAGATCAGATAGAGGGCGCCAGCGGCCTGCGCCTGCCAGACATTGGCGAGAAAGCTGACGAAAAAGAGCGCGGTGAAGCGCAACACGACGGCGCCGATGAGGCCGTAGAACAGCGCTTTGGAGCGCAGCTTTGGCGAAAGGGGGCGCACCATGACGGCAAGCACGAGGGCGTTGTCGGCACTGAGCAGCCCTTCCATGGCGACGAGCACGAAAAAGATGGCGATGTACTGGATCCAGAGGCCGGCGTCCATCGCTCCGATTGAAAACAGATCCATGGTTGATAACTCCTTTTTTGCGATGATGATATAAATACCAGCGGCCTTGCCCGGTCCGAGAGAGCGGAGGACCGTGCAAGGCGCACTGGAGATTTGCGATTATTTTGCGTCACTGTCGGCAGATTCTTCCTTTGGCTTGGATGAGAACCAGCCCCAGAGAGCGATGACGAGCATCATGCCGTAGAAGATGACGTGCCAGAGGGTGGATTCTGGGAAATCATGCGGCAGGATGGCGACATTCTGATGGGCGAGGGGGACGATGATGAGCTTCACGCCAACCCAGGGGACGAGCAGAAAAGCGGCGAGCTCGAGTTTTGGACGTTTGTCAAGAAGCTTGACGAAGATCGTGGCGGCAAAACGCATGAGCACGACGCCGCAGAGACCGCCGATGAGCACGACGAGGAACTGACCGGTGTCCATGCCGCCGATGTGGCCCCAGCCTGTCTCAGGCAGGGAGATGGCGAGCGCGACGGCTGCGAGAATGGAATCGACGGCGAAGGCGATGTCTGTGATCTCGACCTTGGCGACGACTTTCCAGAATTCTTTTTTGCTGTAGATGTAATTGCGCTCAGGATCTTCCGGCAGTTTTTCTTTGGAAGATTCCTGGCCGGTCTCGGCCTTGGCTTTCTGATATTTATAGATGTTGTGCAGCCCGACGTAGATCAGATACGCTGCGCCGATTGCCTGCGCCTGCCAGATATTGACGAGAAACGAGACGAAGAAGAGCGCGACGAAACGCAGCACGACAGCCCCAACGAGACCGTAGAACAACGCTTTCTGACGCAGATTCGGCGCCAGCGGCCGCACCATGACAGCGAGCACGAGGGCGTTGTCGGCGGAGAGCAGCCCTTCCATGGCAACGAGCATGACGAGAACGAAGAGATATTGGATGATCATCCCGGTGTCCAATGCGCCTAAGAGTGTGAGATCCATTGTTTTTCTCCTTTACAAATGACGTTTTTTGCACAAAAAAGGCCTTTGCCTTTCTTGCATACCAACAAGGAAGGCAAAGGTCTTGCAATCAAAGGTCATTCCTTCTATGACAGCACCGGTGAAGATCACGAGGTGACGACGCTGTCTCTGGCGCGAGGGCCAGTGCTACTCCCCTTTGCAATTTGGGTTGATGAAAGTATATCATCCGGCGCTGACGGCTGTCAACAGTGAGTTGTTGATTGAGCGCTGAAAATTATTTTTCGTCAAAACGCAGCGTGGTGGTCTTGAGATTGTGGCCGACGTGGCAGTTTTCGAAGATCTCCCGCGCCTGCGGCAGAAATTCTTTTGGATTGAGCATGGCCGGGCTGTAGTGGGTGAACCAAAGCTCGCGCACGTTCGCTTCGCGAGCGAGGGTGGCTGCTTCTGTGTAGACCATGTGGCCCTTGGCGGCAGCGTCGGGCTGCTTGGCGGGATCGCCGTAGAGCCCTTCGGCGACGAAAAGATCGCTCTCGCGCACAAGCTCGGCGAGCGCCGGCGCTGGGCGACAGTCGGTGGCGTAGCTCAGACGCAGACCGCGACGCGTTGGACCGAGCACGTCCTCTGGCTGGAAGATCCTGCCGTCGTGCTCAACGCTCTCGCCCTTTTGCAGGATGCTCCAAAGCTGCACAGGAATGCCACAGGCTTTCGCCCGCTCCACATCGAAACGACCGGCGCGCGGCAGATGGCAGCTGTAGGCGAGACAGGGCACGCGGTGCTTCACTGGCTGGGTGGTCCACTCCAGCGCACCGGTGGTGAAAGTGGATGGTTCCTTGAACGGCAGCTCATGCAGCACAAGCTCGAACGGGAGCGGTCCGCAGATCACGGTGAGCCCGCGCACGATGCGCTCGAGCCCTTTGCCGCCCCAGAGATGCAGCGGTTCGGTGCGGTGGTTGTTGGCGATGGTCATGAGCAGCCCCGGCAGCCCGCCAACGTGGTCGCCGTGGTAGTGGGTGAAAAGGATGTGGTCGATGTTTTTCGTGCTGAAGCCGCTCATGTGCAGCGCCACCTGTGTGGCTTCGCCGCAGTCGATGAGCACGTTCGAGCCTTCGTGGCGCACGAGCAGCGCGGTGAGAAAGCGCTTGGGCAGCGGCATCATGCCGCCGCAGCCGAGCAGACAGACGTCAAGCATGACGACGGCCTCCTTTGTTGCGCAGCGCGATCAGGCGCAGGCCTTCGAGGGTGAGCATCGGATCGATGGTGTTGACGTAGCGGCAGTTGACGCAGATCGTTTCGCTGTGGCCGCCGGTGGCGACGACGAAAATTTCTTCCGGCGTGCTGCCCATTTCGCGGGCGATGCGCGCGATCATGCCGTCGACGAGATCGGCGTAGCCAAACACGAGGCCGGAGCTCATCGCATCCACGGTGGTGCGGCCGATGACCTGATCCGGCGCCACGAGCTCAACCTTCGGCAGCTTGGCAGCGTGGCTGAAGAGCGATTCCATGGAAATGCCGATGCCTGCGGTGATGGCGCCGCCGAGGTATTCCTTGTCGGCGTTGATCGCGCAGAACGTGGTCGCTGTACCGAAATCGACGATGATCAGCGGCGCGCCGTAGCGCTCGATGCCGCTGACGGCGTTGACGATGCGGTCGGCGCCGAGTTCTTTTGGATTTTCGTAGCGGATCTTCAGCCCGGTTTTCACACCGGCTTCAACGAGGAGCGGCGCGATGCCAAAATAAACCTCGCACATGCGCACCAGCGTGCGGGTGAGATCTGGCACGACAGACGAAATGATGATCTGATCGATGGCCTCAAAGCCGAGGCCTTTCGTCGCGAAAAAATCGCGGCAGAGCACCGCGTACTCATCGGCGGTGCGGCGTGCGTCGGTGGCGAAGCGCCAGCTCGAGAAAAGCCGGTCGCCTTCGTAAACCCCCATGACGACGTTGGTGTTCCCTGTATCAAAGGCTAAAAGCATTGCGCTTTCCTCCATTCCATTTTTTTATCTTCTTTCTTCTCCGTAGTTTGGCATCGCGCGCAGGATGACGCGCACCAGCGCCACTGTCAGCACCGTCGCCAAAATGAGCTCGACAATGAACTGCGGCAGCGAAGCGATCCACACAGCCGCTGGCAGATAGCCAAACAGGATCGCCAGACCCAGATAGCCGACGGTGTTCGTGATCGTGCCGCAGATGCCGGCAAAGGCCGCGCCCAGCATATGATGGCGGCCAAAGGCTTTATAAACAAAACCACTGACGACGCCGATGAGAATGCGCGGCAGGATCGTCACGATCGGATCCGGCACCAGGGAGGCTGTCATCAGGCTGTAGACGCCCATGATCAGTCCTGTGAAGCCGCCGATCAGCGGCCCCTCCAGAACCGCTGCAAGGATCACCGGCACATGCATGATCGTGGCGCGGCCTGTGAGATTTGGCACCGGGATCATTCCGATCCCGCTCACCCCCAGCACCACACAGATGGCGCCGAAAACCCCGCCCATGACCATGCGGCGTGTCGTCAGTTTTTGTTTGCTTCTGGTTTTCTTGTTTCGTTCACTCATAATTTTCCTCCTAGCTTTTTCTCGCCAGGATCGCGTTCTGCACGCGATCCATCCCGGGCATTGTCCGCTCCAGGTGGCTTGTGGCCGTGATGAAACGCAATAAAAAAACAGGTGTCCGTACAGCGTCTCGCGACTGCCGCCAGAACCCTGTTATATTGTAGCGAATAGGGGCGCGTGGTGCAAGTAAGAAAATATCGTCCAAGCCCTGCTCAGACGATATTTTTCTCACAAAATCATTTCACGATCGTCACTGTCTGGCTGCTATTGTCCCAGAATACCTGGCCGCCGAAATATTCCACAACGAAACGGATCGGCAGCATCGTGCGACCACCGATGGAAACCGGTGCAACATCCATCAAATAATAATCGTTCCTGCTGTCCCAGGCCATTTGACTGTCAAGCATCAGATACAGCGAATGCCCATCCACAACGAGCGTGACAACACGCGTGTCGTTGTCGTAATCAACGCTGCCGCCCATGCCTTCGATGACCGCACGCACCGGCAACAGTGTGCGGTCGTTGCGAATGATCGGCGTTGTCCCAAGAGCATCGATGGCTTGCGTTTTGCCATTGATCGTCAGCGCTGTGCTCCCGATGGTGAGCGTCATGTTGACATCGCCGCTCGGAGTCGGCGTTGGATCTGGTTCGGTCCCTGGTTCCGGATCAGGCTCCGATGTATCGGCTGCTTTGCGGAACCGCGCATAGAACGTCGCGTCGCCGTCAAGATCGGCGATGGTCGACGCTGTGATCTGCGTGCCGCTGCTCACGCTCGTGAACCAGCCGACGAATTCGCAGCCATCGCGCGTCGGCGTGAGACTCGGCAGCGTGAAGCGGTCGCCGTTTGCGATCTCGTAGTTGCCGTAGCTCAGCATATTCGCCGGATCGACAAAGTTGACATTGTGCACTTCCACATAATCTGGTGGCGGCAGCTCAAGCTCTGGCTCCTGCGACTCGGTTCCTTCCACATACGCTGGATAAATGATGATGTCGTGGGTCCAGCGGAAAAGCGAATGGATATCGATCGTGACCTTCTGACCGTTGTCGTCGATCACATACCAGTGATCGAACCGATAGCCGTCTGGCACCTGTGCCGGCGGAAAACTACCGTAAAAAGCGTTCAAGATCGAGTCGCCATATTTGCACTCACTGCCATATTGTGTGGTGCCGTTCGGATTGGCGTAGAATGTGACATCAAAGGTTTTGTTGCTGTGCGCCGGACTGCCGGTTGTTGTGAACATCCGCTTCGGGCCTTCGATCTCGACGCCGTTAAAAACGCCGAAGAAGCGATAGCCATACGTCAGACCAGGCTCCAGCGTGATGCCGAGCTCTTTGTTGATATCAAACCAGGAATGGTAGGTCGTGGTCGAATCTTTGACATTTGACACATTTTCGCTGTATTTCTTTATCGTCTGATTTCCGTCGTAGAGAATGATCCCCATCTTCGTCACTTTCGTGCCGCTCGGCTTGGTGATCTTTTGCACGAGCACAGCGTTGCGATCGCTGATGCTGGCTTTCGATGTGTAGCCAGGATCTGTCGCCTCAGAGAAAGACACCGACGGCGTGCTCACGCTGTTGCCATTGACGCCAGGAATGCGGATGATCCCTCTGAGCGTTGCCCGAACAACGCTGACTTTTGTGTACACGACGTTTTGGAAATCGCCGCCAGTCTCGTGAACGATCATGTGATCGCCGTTTTTCTTGCCGGCGTAGATCGCCACATGGCTGTCAAACCAGATAATATCGCCCAGCTGGGCCTGGTTCAGATCGGTCCCGATGTTGGTGCCGCATTTTCGCAATTGCGTGCGGTGTGCCCACATATCGATGCCAAATTTTTCATAGATGCGGCAGATGAATCCCGAGCAATCAGCACCAGGATTTGTCCCGTCAATTTTCGTGCCGCCAGAAACATACGGCACCTTGCCGCAATATTCCATCGCCTTGTCGACAATCGTCTGCCCGCTCACAGCCGCTTCCGCTGGCTGCGGCGCAGCTGTCGCGCCGAGACTCGTCACCAGCATGAGCACGATCAAAAGCATGCTCACACTCTTTTTTCTCCATTTTTTCATCTGTTCTTCCCCCTTTGTTATAGGAATCCGTTCTTTATATTATGTTACAATTATACCACGCGCCATTTTCCCTGTCACGCACAAAGCACCTGCACAAATGGACATTTTGCCAATTTCGTGCACAAAAAAACAGCACGGCGATCTGTTCGCTGTGCTGTTCCATTATGATCGGAAAACTGTCAGTTTTCCCGTCTCGCTTTCCAGCGGGAGACGATGGAAATTTTTTCGTATTCGTCCTTGAGCAGGCCGAGCACCCACTGGTCGACGTATTCGCCGCCGGTGAAAATATGGCTGCGCAGCTGTCCTTCCATGCGGAAACCAAAATTATTGGCGGTGCGCATGGCGAGCTGGTTGTTGTCGTTGATGCACATGTAGCAGCGGTTGAAACCAAACTGATAGAAAACGATGTCGCAGAGCACGATCATGAGATCGATTCCATACCATCCGAGACGGCGGGACGTGTCGGCGATGCCCAGAGAAATGCGGGCATGGCCATTCTGCCGGTCGATGTCCGAGATGGAAGCGACGCCGATCGGGATGCCTTTTTGCTTGGTGGAGACGATGAAATTCACGCGGGTAGCGTGCGGATCAGAAATATCCGAACCGTTGCGGATCTCTTCCATGATCATCTCCAGAGAGTTGCCGGTATAACCGTCGTAGAGCTGGCGAAATTCTTTATTAAGATACCACGACTGAAGCACGTCTGCATCCTGAATCTGTGGCTTGGTCAAAACAACTTTTTTTCCAGAAAACATTCTTCTCACCTCGTCCTTTTCTTACTAATATAATACCGATTGGCCAGGAAATGGTCAATGCTTAGATACAAAAAAAGCACCCGTCCCATTGGACAGGTGCTGCACTGGGGTACTAGGATTCGAACCTAGGAATGCATGGGTCAGAGCCATGTGCCTTACCGCTTGGCGATACCCCAACAACGCAAGAATTATTATAGCGGATGAGGGGCGATCATGCAAGCTTTTTTTGCAGGATTTTTACGATTTTCTTAATTTTTTTCGCGCGCGGCCTTCCATGTACGCCCACAGACAGCCCATGGCCACGCAAAACGCATCACCGATGAGCACTTCTACGGCCAACGGCAGGCCGGAAAGGGGCGCGCTCCAGCCGAGTCGGAAAAAGAGCATCTGGAACAGATAGATCTGCCAGGTGGAGCGGCCAATGCGTTTGACGAGATCGTGCAGACGGCCGGGAAACATTTTGTACTCGAGAAACTGAAAGGCAAAAACGGCGACGGCGATATAATAAAAGCTGGCGTACACATTGGTGTTGAGCCAATAGGTCGTGAGCGGCCAATCGAGGCCGTAAAATTCGAGGGCGGTGATATACGTGAGGCTGGCGAGGGCGAGAAGGCCAACGAGCCAGAGACGCACGCGGCTGCGATAGAGATTGAAATACAGGCCGAAGGTGGCGATGAAAAGATAGCGAACGAACAGCAAGCGATTGAGATCGCGCGGAATATCGATGGCACCGACGAGCCATTCATAGGCCATGTCGATGACAAGCGCGGCGAAAAGTGTCTGCGTTGGATAACGGCGCAGGAGCAGATAGAGCAGCGGCGCAAAAAGCAAAAACTGCCAGTAGATGCAGAAAAAATAGCCGCCGTGGCTGCCGCCGTTCAGACCGCCGCTGATAAATGCGGAGAGAACTTCGCCGACGCTGTAGCGGCTGCCGGCGAGCGTTGTCCAGAGAAATTCAAACACAAACATCAGGATATACGCCGGCAGGATGGCGCCGAAATGTTTTTTCATCTGAGCCGGCGCGTAGAGATCGGCCAGGCTTGTAAAGCCATGGCGTGTGGCGCTCATGGCGAAATTATAGCTGGAGATAAACATGAAAAGCGGCATCCCCATCTGGATGACGTAGATAAACAGCAGAAAATCTTTCTCGTCGTACGTAAAAAAGTGCGTTGTTGTTACCAGAACGATGGCGAACGCTTTGAGATAATCGATGATCGGTATGTAATGTTTCTGTGTCATAGCTCCTCCTTGTTGCGCAGTGATCTCCACCATTATACAAAAGATCAGTACCTTTGCAAAGTTTTCCCAATTTTTTCGCCCACGACGACCTATCTCATGGTATAATCCCTATAGACGATAAAAGTTTGAAGGAGGCATTTTCTATGCAACATACCACCAACACCCACATCATCTTCGCTGACAGCGCCGAAGACGCCAAGGCGCAGTTCATCGCCCTCGGCGTCAAGCCAGACGAAGATCCAAACGCACAGCTCGATATCTGCAAGTGCACCGAAGAAGAAGATTTTGACTTCGAAAGCCCATTCAACCTCATCGGTGAAGTCTCCCTCTCTCCTGAATACATGGAGAAGATCAACACCGATCCTGAACGCGCTTACGTGCTCTACTACATCGAAGAAACAGACAACGCCTAAACAGTGAGGAATTAGGAGTGAGCCCTACGGGGTCAGCGCGCTTCGCTTGCTGACAGTTAGGAGTTTTCGCTGCAAGACGAACCGACCTTCTCTGTCGTTGCAGCGACAGCCAATGGCGACACGAGACCAATGCTCGTGTCGCTTTTTTGGCCCAACGCCTCATTCCTAACTCCCCATTCCTAACTAAAAAAGCGAGGTGCCAAAAATATGGATCCGAAAAATCCCCGTTCGCCGGACGAATACAAAAGCGTGGCGGGCTATGGCGAAGCAGAATTTATCATCGAAAAATCGCGCTTCATTGGTTATGCGCTGCCTGTGTCCTCAGAAGAAGAAGCGCGCGCTTTTATCGCGGAGCTGCGCGAACTGCACCCGCAGGCGACACACGTCTGCTCGGCCTGGATCATCGGCGCCGGCGGACTCGCGATGCGGTTTTCTGACGATGGCGAGCCTTCCGGCACAGCTGGCGTGCCGATGCTCGAGGTGCTGAAAAAAGAAGGGCTGACGGACATCGTCTGCGGCGTTGTGCGCTATTTCGGCGGTGTCAAGCTCGGCGCCGGCGGGCTCATCCGCGCTTACACGCGCGGTGCTGTCGTTGCGCTGGAAGCAGCGCGCGTCACCACCTGGACGCGTCACCGCGCGCTCACCCTCACCTGCGACTACACCTTCCAGGGCGCTGTCAGCCACCAGCTCGAGCACACAGACTGGCTGTTGGACGACACCGTCTACGACGACAAGGTGCACTACCATCTCTTCATTCCCGCCGACGCAGAACCATCCGCCGCAGAGCAGATTGCTGGCTGGACAAACGGAAAGGCCGCGCTCGACTGGGGCGAGGTCTGCTATAAAGGAAGAAAATAATCCCCGATCAGCACGGCGCCTCTCGCTGTGCTGATTTTTTCGCGCGATCTTTTGCCGGCGGAACAGCTTTCCCTCTTCTGTCAACTTTCTCCGAATAAAAATGATTGCAATTACTACAAGAATAGGGGATAATATAGGGAGTGGAATTTCACGAAAAAGGAGGCGACTTCGTTGCTTTTGGACTACGAATTTCCAACCCATGTCATATTACAGAAAGATGGTCTGGCGGAGCATTCTGAGCTGATCGCCGGGCTGGGCAAGCACGCCATGCTGGTCATGGATGCAGGACTTGACGATGCCCATCCGGCCAAGCAGGAGGTGCTCTTCTGTCTGGACTTTAACGATATCAAACGCACGATCTATCTGCACACACGAAAGATCGCCCCGGGGATCAGCAATCTCGAAGCGGGCGCTGCGCTGGCGCGCGAAAGCGCTGTGGATTTTGTGATCGCTGTTGGCTGCGATGCCACGCTGGAAACCGGCAAAGGGATCGCGCTCTTGGCGGCACAGGATATTGCCGAAGCGACGCTTTTGAACACCAAGATCGCCCATCCGCTGCCGATCGTCTGCATCCCGACAGAGCCGGGCAGCGGCACAGAGGTCACGCCGGAGATCCACGTTGCGCAGAGCGGGCTGGATCGGCTGGTGCGCAATCCGCTGGCCAGTCCGAAGCTGACCTTCCTCGATCCGCGCTACACCCTGGCGATGCCGCGCGATATCGTGGTTTCAAACTATATCAAATCGCTGGGCCGCGCCATGGAGGCGATCACCTCTGAAAAAGCCAATCCGATCAGCGATGCCATCGCCATCGCCGCCCTCGGCACGGTAAGCGAGCTGGGGCACAGTCTCATCGATCCGGAAACGGAGCTTTCCTACGAGCTGCACGAGCAGCTGATGCTCGCCGCCAATCAGGCAGGGCTTGCGATCGCTGCCAGCGGCGCAAATATGCTGGAAGCGCTGGCTTCGCCGCTGACCTATGTCACGCCGGTGCATCTCGGCCAGGCTTACGGCCTCATCATCCCACCGGTGCTCTCTTATCTGATCGAGCGCACGCCGCTCGTCAGCGAGGTGATCATGCAAAGTCTTTATTTCGACGATCTCGAAGACCTCGAAGATTTTCTCTGGGACCTCATCGGCGAGATCACTCCGATCACGCCGGAAGATCTCGAGCGTTGCGCCAACGCCGCAACGGCAAATCCGCTCGTCAAGACCAGCGTGCTCTCGCTGGAGTTCAAAGAAGTGGCCAGCTGCTACGCCCATCTTCTGGCAGAATAACGCGCCGCGTGCGCCAGTTTTGCAATCATCGATCATTCATCCATTCCAGCCGGATCCGGCTGGAATTTTTTTCTGGGCAAAGCGAATATTCCTGTAACCATTTCATTACCAAAATTTCCCTCTTTCCCGACACCTGCGCACCGCCGCTGTGCTACACTATAAGTGTCTCAAAAGCGCGCGTTTCTTCTCCCCCTTTTTGGCGCCGTGAGACACGGGGATCGCCAGTTTTTTCTTTTCTCCTTTCTTTTTTCGATACGGCGGTTCCACAAGGCTACAGCAGAAAACGCTTACTTTCCTAAGCCTGGAAACGACAGACTATCCCCTCGGCTCTGTCGTTTCCAATTTTTTTGCGAAAAAATGACGACTTTCACCCAGAATATTCACATTTTCCCGACATTCTCGCTAGGGATTTTGTGCTATAATAAGTGCAACAGCTGAGATGCGTTTTTTTCTTCCTTTTTTTCACATCCCAGCTGAGCCACATCACCATCTGGTCGTGTTTTTCTCCCTTATTTTCACGACCGGATGAGCCTCAATTTTCCAGAGCAATAAGCAACACAGAAAGACAGCCGCGATTCCCTCTCGCGGCTGTCTTTCTGTGTGTCGGAGATTATGGAGCTGCTCTTCATACCGACTTGGCAATTTCTTTGCGGGTTCTTCAATTTTTCCTGACAACTCCGGGAATGTTTTGTGCTAGAATAACGGTGTCAGTTGAGGTGAGTTTTTTCTCCCTTTTTTCTACACCAAACTGAGACAAATCCGTTCATCATTAAAGCGTTTGGCAATGTGTTTTTTCTCCCCCTTTTTTTCACGATGCCAGGCGCCAACGAGTCCGAAAAACAGCAGCGCCTCTCCCGCTGCTGTTTTTTTATTTTAGTAACAGGATTCTTCATAATTGCTTATAAGCTTCTTTATTAATTCTGCACATCTGGCGCTGCATTTTGCGCTATAATAAGCACAGCAGTTGAGGAAGTTTGTTTTCCCCCCCCCTTTCAACACCTCAGCTGTTTATCCCGAGAAACCATTCGACACGGTCGCGTTTTTTTCTCTCTCCCTTTTTTCCGCGACTGGTCGAAAGCCACAGAAAAACGACAGCATCTCTCCGGCTGTCGTTTTTTCGTGTCCTAACAAATCGGCGCTGCAGACAAAGCGATCGTCTGCAGCGCCGATTATTTTATTCACGCCAGGGTTCTTTTGGGGACGGCATGAGTTCTTCCAGCTCGGCCTCGCGTTTCTGTCCGAGGGCTTTGATCTTTTCCAAACCAAGGAGCACAGCAATACCGAGCACAAAAGCGAGCGGACTGAAGCTTTCCAGCGTCAGCGGCGGTTCGCCGGCAGCGAGCGTCGTCGGCCCCATGATGATGGCGTAGAGGGAGCCGAGCATGAGCCCGAGGATCAGATAGACAACGGCGCTGCGATGATGCTTCAGCGCTTCGCGCAAAAATCGCACAGCAACGGCCGCTCCGCAGAGAATGCCCACAATGAGCACAGCAACCCCTGGCATCACGCCAAGTTCAAAATGAGCGAGACGGTTGAGCGCGCTGATCGCCGGCATATAAACGCCCATGATGAGCAGCACCGTAGAACCGCTGACTCCTGGCAGCACCATCGCCGAGATCGCCAGCGCACCGGAGATGAAAACATACACGCCCTGCCCCAGCGACAGGCTCATAAAATCAACGGCGCCGCTGGTCGTGGCGCTGTCGCGGAAAAAAACCATCCCGCACACAAGCGCCAGCCCGATGACAAGCCAGACGATGTTGCGCCCGTGCCCACTGATCACTTCTTTTTCTTCCTTATAAACGAAAGGCAGCGCCGCCAGCGTCAGCCCGAGAAAGAGCGACGTGAGAAAATAGATATGGCTTTCAAAAAGCTGCGCCAGCACCAGCACCGACGACACCATCCCGATGATCCAGCCAACACCGAGCTTGAGCAGATAGCGCAGCGCTTCCTTGCGTTCGCGCATCGAGCCGCTGAAAAGATAATGCAGCGCGTCGATAAAGCGCTCGTAAAATCCCAGAATGTAGGCCACAGTGCCGCCACTTACGCCCGGCACACTGTCGGCCATTGCCATGCAGAAGCCGTGAAAAATATTATAGATCATGCATCCTCCTGTAGTTGATTTTATTTCAGCCGCAACGCGGCGCAATTCCAGCCCATCTATTATAGCGCATCCGCACACGCTTGCCAATGTGCGCAATACAAAACTGCCTGCACAAGGCAGGCAGTTCGGTGCTTAACCATTTTCATGACCGAGCGGTGTGCCACAGCGGACGCAGTAAATATCCTTCGCCGCCACGCTCTGACCACAGGACGGACAGCTGTCCCCGAGACCAGTGCCGCAATGACGGCAATATCCGCTCGCTTTCGCAGACCAGCCGCCGCAGCCTGCGCATTGTGTGCGCAGCAGACTGCGCGCCGCAAAGAAAAGCGCAACAGCAGCCAGATTGCCGACAAGACCGAGCAGCGCCCAAAGCGCGCCGCCCATTTCCGCGCGATTCGCCAGCTGGTACAGCCACAGCGCCACAAGCAGCCAATAGCCCGCCGCTACAGCGACCAGCACCAATCCGCTCACGAGAAGCGCCGTACGCGCCCCCAAGCCGACTGCGCTGAGCGCGCCGCCACCGTATCCCGCCAGGCTCCATTCCCAGGCATCCTCGAGCATGTCCAAGCGCCATTCCAGCGGCCCCTGCCCGTGAGCGAGCAGCGCCCACGCTTCGCCAAGCTGCGGCCAGAGCAGAAAAGCCCCCAGCCCTACACAAACCACCAGCACAACAGCCGCCGCCAGTGCATAATTTTTCCCAACGCGCCGAAAGTCCAGCGCCATGATTTCCTGTGATAATGTTTTCATGAGAAAAGCCTCCTTTGTTTCAACTTGTTGGCACAAGTATAACAAGGAGGCTTAAACCACCAATTAAACAACGATAAACAAATTATAAACTTTTTGAGTTAGGAATTAGGAGTGCGGAGTTAGGAGTTAGCACCTCTGTCGGCAGCTCTCAGTTTTTCGCGCATGGTTTTAGTGATGGATGAAAGCATCTTACGCAATTCGATGCAATCTTCTTCCAACGAACAGAATTGTGCTTCAGAAATATAGTCCGTTCGATAGAGAATTTCTAACCAATACAAAGTTTCCACGCATTCCTTGTAGGCAATGTACATCTTAGCTAAAAATTCTTTGCGGCTGATCGCACAGCCCGCCTCAGCGATATTGGCACCAATGCTCGTCCCGCTACGCAAAACCTGCCTAGCAAGATCAAACGCCCGGCTTTCTGTGCAAAGATACTCGTGTAAATGAACGATCCGTACTGCAAACGCCTTGCTCTTATAGCTGACTGTGAATTTTTCATCCATAAGAATCCACCAACCTTCATAAACTCCATCTCATTCACTGAAACACAACGGAATGATGCCCACGAAAAACAACTCCTAACTCCTAACTCCTCACTCCTCACCGAAAACAAGCAAAGCGCGTTTTCCCCGAAGGGCTCACTCCTAACTCAAATTAAACCGATACCCTGCGCCCCAGACAGAGACGATGTAGCGCGGATTGGCTGGATCCTGCTCGATCTTTTTGCGCAGGCGATTGATATGCACAGCGACTGTTGCGCTATCGCCCATGGCGTCCCAGCCCCAGATGCGCTCGTATAATTGCTCGCGGCTGAAAACGACATCGACATTGAGCATGAAAAATAAGAGCAACTCATATTCCTTGTTGGTGAGCTCCACCTCACGCCCGTCAACATAAACACGGTGCGTTTCTTCGTTCAGCCGAATGCCGCCGATCTGGATCTCGCCGCTCGTGCGCTCGCTGCCGGTGAGGCGGCGATAGCGCGCAAGATGCGCCTTCACACGCGCGACGAGCACACTCGGCGAAAACGGTTTTTCAATATAGTCATCCGCGCCAAGACCGAGACCGCGGATCTTATCGATGTCTTCCTGGCGCGCAGTGACCATGAGGATCGGCACGTCGATCTGTTCGCGCAGAGCGCGGCAGATGGCAAAACCATCCATCCCCGGCAGCATCAGATCGAGCAAAATGAGGCTGTGCTCGCCACTGAGCCCGCGCTCGAGGCCGACGTTTCCGTCGGCAGCGATCTCCACAGCAAAGCCATCAAGCTCCAGATAGTCGCGCTCGATCTCAGCGATCGCGACATCGTCTTCAATGATAAGGATCTTATCCATGGTTTTCCTCTCCTTTCGGCAGAACAATCTCGATCACAAGCCCGTGCGGCTCAGCAGCACTGGCGCGGACGCTGCCGCCCATGCGCTGCACAGCGCGCGCAACGATCGCCAGCCCAAGCCCGCTGCCCTGGTTTGGATTGTGGCGCGATGGATCGCTGCGATAGAACACATCGAAAAGCTTCGGCAGCGCTTCCGCAGACACACCCGGTCCGTCGTCAGCGATCGTGAGATGCACGCCATCCGCCTCTGCCAGCACGCGTACCTCAGCATGCCCCTCCGCAGCGCTCTTATATTTCAGGCTGTTGTCCAAAATGTTTACAACGATGCGCCGCAAAAGCTCCGCATCAACAAGCGCCACCGCAGGCGCCAGGTCTGCCTGCACAGCGAGCCCTTTTTCGGCGTATTCCGGCCCGACAACCTCGAGCAGCGCGCCCAGCTCTTCATCCAACGCCAGCGGCTCGATCTGCATCGGATAATTTTCCAGATCCATTTTTGAAAACTGAAAGATCTGCGAGACCATGCGCTGGATCTCTTCAGCCTTCGCCTTGATCGTGCGCAGATAAGCCTGCTGCTTCTCTGGCGTGTTCGCAACACCGTCTAACAAGCCTTCCACATAGGCCTGGATCGATGTCAACGGCGAGCGCAGATCGTGGCTGATCCCCGCCATGAGTTCCTTGCGGCTTTCCTCCTGGCGCTGCGTTTCCTCCACAGAACGGCGCAGGCGCAGCGCCATCTCGTTGAATTCCGCGCAGATCGGCGCAAATTCGTCGTCGCCATCATAAACAATGCGGTAGTCCAGATTGCCAGCGCCAATCTCCTGCACACCGCGCGCGAGAATATCCAGCGGCTCCTCAATCTTGCGAAAAACAAAGCGCGTCAGAAAATGGTTCGTCAGGATCAGCGCGATCAGGATCGCAGCGATCAGAATAACCGCCACGATCGCCAGCACCATCTCCAGAAAATCCGTGGAAAAAGCCTGCTCGCTGCCATAGAGCGCAATGCGAAAATGTTCACCGCCGCTGCTGACATCCTGCACAAAAAGCGTGCGATCGTCCTTCGCCACACTCCCGCTGTCCGTGAGCACTTCCGCAGCGTCGTCCAGCGCTTCGTCGTGCTCGCTTTCAGCACCGTGCTCATAAAACGCTTCCCCAGCGCGCGTCACAACCAGGCGCATCGCGTTGTCATCCAAGAGCGCCGACAACCGATCCAGCCGCGACAGACGCGTCGCATCGTCATCCGCCGCCAGCGCCTGCGCCGTCACCTGCACAATGCGCTCGCCAGCCTCATCGAAATCCTCCTGATCGTCAAATCCCAGACCGCCGCCAACCGACATCGCCAGCCACACCAGCGCCAGGCAGAGCACCCCAGTCGCCAGCGTGATCCCCACCGGCACCAGGATCATCAGAAAGTTTGACACCTGCAAACGTGTATGGATCTTCACCAGCCATCCCTCCTATTATCATTTCTGAATAAATTATACCACAGACCGCTGCTCCATTCTTAAACGCCAGATAAACTTTTGCATGAAAAAACCGCCGGACAAGATTGTCCGACGGCTGAGGCAGGCTAATTTTATTCTGCCAGAAAACGTTCGAGGATCGCAGCCAGCTGTGCGCGGGTCGCATCGCCCTGTGGCACGATGGTCTCAGCGGTCATGCCGGTGATGAGGCCTTTAGCGTTCGCCCAAGAGAGCGCGTCCGTCGCCCAGTCAGAAACGCTGGCGGCATCGGCATAAACGCCCAGATCCGCACGAGCGCTCACATCCTGGCCTTTGAACGCAGCGTAATTGCAGAGAATGGCAGCGAGCTGTTCGCGAGTGAGGGTGTCGTTTGGTCCGAAGGTATCTCCGTATCCGCTGACGATGCCGTTTGCTGCCGCCCAGTTCACAGCATCCGCATACCAGGCATCGGCATCCACATCCGTGAAGCCGGCATTCTCAGCAGCCGGACCACCTTCCAGGCGATAGAGGATGGAGACAAGCATGCCGCGGGTGGTGCTGGTGTTTGGCGCGAAGGTATTGTCGGCGGTGCCGGTCATAAGGCCATTGTCATACACATACTGCACTGCGTCAGCGAACCAATCGTTGGCGTCCACATCGGTAAATGGCAGGCCGCTTTCAGCAGGTTCTTCACCCAGCTCGTAAACCGCCATGGTGCCGGAAACTTCGCAGGCTGCAAGCAGCAGCGCCTGGCCAGTCGCGCTGTCGACAGCCGGAACAAAGCTCATCCCTTCGACAGAAACGTCATCCTTGACATCTTCGCTGAAATCGCGGCTGTTGATGTAGTTCACATAGGTCGCATTGGCAGGATCGGTGATGTCGTAGACCATGATGCCGCTCGTGCGCTCGAGGGTAACGAAGGCGTAGGTGCGGCCATCGACTTCGCCGGTGATGACGGATTCTACTTCAGGCCCTTTTTTGCCGGAGCGATCATCGATGCTCTTATCGTCGTTGGAGCAGTTGAAGTTGTCCGGAACATAGGCGCCGGTCTTGGCTTCGAAATCATTGCCGCTGGAATACACCTCAGTCATGCCTGTTGCGCTGACTTCAAAGATCGTGAAAGAGCGACCGCCAAAGAGATAATCGGTGTTGGCATCAAGGCCGTCGTAATCGCGCGAATCAAAATACACGACCTTGCCAGCAACTTCGCCTTCCTTAATATTGCCAGCAGGGGAAGCCATGCCACCATCCACCTCAAGCTCATTGAGGTAGAAGCCTTCCGTGTCCTCCTCTCCCCATTCGCGACTGTCGCCTTCGTTGGCAGTGAGGAGATAGGTCTTGCCATTCGCTTCATAGAGGCTGATACCGTCTGGCATGCGGATGCTCTTTACACCAGGATAGGTGCGGGCAGCGTACTGCTCGTCGTCTTTGTTGATGTCAAACGCCGTTTCGCCGAGATCCTCGAAACCAGCAGAATAGATACCATCGACGCGTTCCGCATCAAGATCGATCACAGCGATGGCGTTCGCTTCCTGCAGGGAAACATAGGCTTTGTCGTTCGAGGCTGCAATGTATTCCGGTTCCAGATCAACAGCTGGGGCAGTATTTTTCTTGAGGATGATGCCCATGCCAGCGAGAGTCTCATGGTCGAAGGCGTCAAAGCCGACATTTACCGCCGCACCAGACGTCGCATCAATGATGCTCACCGTACCGGCAGGATCGCTGCCATCCACATAGCCCAGGCGAGGTTCGCCTTCGTTGGCTGTGAGGATTTTCGTGCCATCAGGCGTGAAGGTGACCATGTCCGGCTGCACACCCACCTCGATCGCGCGCTGGAAGGTCAAGCCGCCATCAGCACCACAGCTGAAGAGCGCCACATACCCGTTTGCATCATACGCTTCTGCCTGGATCGCTGCAGCCAGCGTCTGCCCATCCGGAGAAACAGCGACCGACGTCATATCGCCATAGGTGAAACCACTGACCAGATTTTTCACATCAATCTCCGTCGCCGACAGATCCTGCACACTGTTCGTCGACGCCAGGCCACTCAGAGACACACAATCCAGTGTTCCCTTGACCCCGTTGATCACATAGGCACAATCGTTCACATTATTGTAGACAACAATCTCTGCGCTGCCGCCGTCTGGATTCATCACGCCGGAATTATAGCGGCCGATCTGAGTCAGATCCAACGCCGCATTGCCATTTTCATAACCCGTATACTGTTTGTCCGTGGTCACGACTGGCGTGTAACCTTCGGCATCTGCCGCCAGTGCTGGAGCGATCGGCGCAGCCTGCGTCATCATCGCACAGGCAAGCACAAAGGCTGTCAAATGTTTGCTGCTTTTTCTCATGTTTTTTCTCCTTTGATCATTCAGTAATGGTTCGGAAAGTCACACACTTTCCCGCAATTGTTCCCATTATAAAAAAGCAACGTAAAAACACAAACAGCCCTCTCGAAAAATCTATGTAAACCTGCGCGCATAAAAAATGCCTGCTTCGCCAAATCGCGAAACAGGCATGGATCATTCACGCGCGAGCAAGAACGACCGTTTCACCGTCAGATAGAGAAAGAACAACCTGGTCATTCTCGACAGGCGTCACAAGCGGCTCCGCCTCTTCAGCGAGATCGGGCACACGGACACCATCGTCGGTATCTTCCAGCGGCAGTGCCAGGAAAACATCGCCACCCTGCGGCAATTCCAGCGTGAGCCGCGTTCCTCCAGCCTCATCCAGCGCCGGCGGCGCGATCGGAAGCACGAACGGTGCCATCTTAGCCGCTTCACACGCGCTCTGCGACAGGCTCACAGCGATACGCGTGCAGCCATTTTCGCTGGAAATCGTCGTGATGCTGCCATCTTCACACTCCACCGTGGTCGTTTCATTTCCTTCCGGTGTACGCACCGTCATCGTGCGCCGTGCGTCCGTCTCCACAAGCTCCGCCACGCCGCCATCGGCTCGCGTCACCGTTTCGTACATTGCCGCCGGCTCTTCCGCCTCCGCCGGTAAAGTGCCCCCAGCCAATTGCACCATTGCAAACACCGCCACGATCAGCGCCAGTCCTCGTTTGATCATTCTTTTACAGCCTACTCCCTTTTGTAGTTTATATGAATATTATAGAAGCACCTTGTAAACGTCAGCACTTTGCTCAGGAAAAATGTTTGTAAACTGCTAAAAATGTCACGAAATGGCAACGATTGTTACGAAAATATCTTTATTAGCACTCTGCTCTTGCGAGTGCTAATAAATCGTGCTATCATACAATTGTACCAAGAGAGAAGGACCTGAAAGGGGTTCCTCCCCATAGGGCATAAGCAAATATGAATATGTTCAAAGAAATGGAGGAATGACTTATGTTACCTAGAATTTTTGGTGAAGATTTATTTGACGATTTCTTTAATGATGATTTTATGATGCGTCCAATGCGCAACACCGTCCCTCAGATGATGAAGACCGACGTTCGCGAACTCGACGGCGCATATGAACTCGATATGGATCTGCCAGGCTTTAAGAAGGAAGACATCAAAGTCGACCTGAAAGATGGCACCCTCACCATCAGCGCAGCGCGCAACGCCGAAACCAACGAAAAAGACGACAACGGCAAACTCATTCGCCAGGAACGCTACAGCGGCTCCTGCAAGCGCAGCTTCTACGTCGGCGACATCAAAGCCACCGATATCAGCGCCAAATATGAAGACGGCATCCTGAAACTCGTCGTCCCTAAATTTGACAAGCAAGCCGTTCCAAGCGGCTCCACCATCGCCATCGAATGATCGGCGCATGATCCCCCCAGATAAGCCAAGCATACAAAGACATTGATTTTTCCGCCAAACATTGACATACATACACCCCCTTATCAAACACCCCCTCGCCCGGCCAGACGAGGGGGTGTTTGGTTTTTCGTAGGACGTTACTTTAAATAGAAAACAGCACCATAATCGCATGCTACCATTATCCGTCTCACCCCTCCACCGCTTCTTTCTGCTTCATCACTTCGCGCACGGCGTCGAGGATGAATTCGCGGCCGAGGGTGGTGTCGATGCAGAGATCGTAATGGTCGGAGTAGCCCCAGGTTTGGTTGGTGTAGTAATCATAGTTGTCGGCGCGGCGGCGATCGGTGCGGGCGATGGCGGCGCGGGCCTGTGCTTCATCCATATTTTCTGTGCGGATGATGCGCGCTACACGGCGCTCGAGAGGCGCGTGCAGGAAGAGGCTGACGCAGCGGTCGTAATCGCGCAGGATATAATCGGAGCAGCGACCGACGATGACGCAGTTGCCGCCAGCGGCAAGATCGCGGATGACTTTTGTCTGAGCGCCGAAGATGACGTCCTTCGGTGCGTCGTCGCTGTTGGAATAGACATACATCTGATTGAAAAGATCGTGGATGAGGTGGCTGCCCATGCTTTCCTCGTTTTTCTGGATGTAGTCTTCGGAATAGCCGGTGATGCCGGCGGTCTCGGAGATGATCTCCTTGTCGTAAAAATCAAAGCCGAGCTTGAGGGCGAGATATTGACCAATGGCATGGCCGCCGCTGCCGTACTGACGGCCGATGGAGATCACCCAGCCGCCGTGCTGCATCTCTGCATAGGTTGGAACGACGTCGCTCTCGACTTCGGCGATGGTGCGGTCGAAAATGTGGATCTTGCGACCAAAGAGCCGAGCGATATAGCCGACGAGAAAAGCGGCGACGAGGGTGCCTTCGCGAACGCCGTTGAGTCGGTGTGCAAACACGAACGAAAGCATGACGGCGATGACGGTCATGGTGACGTCGTTGGCGATCTTGGTGTAGCCAAAATCGGTGTGCCAGGTGGTGCTGATGGCGCGCACGAGGGATTCGCCGGGAAGCATGGCGACGTTGGCGAGCATCTCAAGATACACACCAAAGCCGAGGATGACGCAGCCTGCCAACAGGAAAAGGATCTTTTCAATATACAGATCCAGGCTCACGTTTTCTATAAAAATGCCGGTAAGATCGATGGCATAGCCAAAGACGACGCAGATCGGGATCTGCAGCGCGTGCTCAAGCTTAAAATTGCGCCGGAGAATGACGAGCTGCGCAAGCACCA
>OLRA01001012.1_pt1 | contig 35323 bp, 24 predicted proteins | sample 1673011 | NCBI WGS metagenome assembly OLRA01 (sample SAMEA3136746, study PRJEB25190) | human gut metagenome | reverse complement strand
ATGTTATAATTCCACGCAGAAATTTTTACGGCAAACACGTTGAGATTTCTTATTTTGCTCTGCCGTCTATTGTAAGTGCAAAAGTAAAACTCGCCTATGGCTCAAACAGTTACTTTTGCACTTACACTATGCTCGCAAAATTTCGAATCTCTGCCTATTGTTTGCTTATAAAAATTTCTGCGTGGAATTTAAAACAGTGCCATTGAAAATATACAAACTATATTATAAGATAAAGGATAGAATGAAGGCTAAAGATAGTATTTTGTTATGTACGGAGGAAGAAACTATGGGTAAGTATATTATGGCATTAGATCAGGGAACTACCAGTTCCAGAACTATTTTATTTGATAAGAAGGGAAATATTGTTTGTCAGGCAAATAAGGAGTTTGAGCAGATTTTTCCAAAGCCGGGCTGGGTTGAACATAATCCTGAGGAGATTTGGATGACACAGCTTCTTACAATGGAAGATGTTATGAGACAAGCAGGAATTACAGGCAAGGATATTGAAGCCATTGGCATTACTAATCAGCGAGAAACAACGGTTATATGGGACAAGAATACGGGAAAACCTATTTATAATGCCATTGTTTGGCAGTGTAGAAGAACTTCTGATATTGTAGACGGACTTGTTAAGGACGGTCTTAGGGATTTTATTAGAAATAAGACTGGATTGGTTCCTGATGCTTATTTTTCAGGAACTAAGATTAAGTGGATTCTTGATAATGTGCCGGGAGCAAGAAATAAGGCAGAAAATGGTCAATTGCTTTTTGGAACAATTGACTCATGGCTTATGTGGAAGTTAAGCGGTGGAAGCATACACGCTACGGATTACACTAATGCGGGAAGAACTATGATTTATAACATATTTGATTTGGAGTGGGATCAGGAATTACTGGATATACTAGATATTCCCAAGTCTATGTTGCCTAAGGTAAATCCTTCAAGTGGAATTTTTGGATATACTATGCCGGAACTGTTAGGAGAACGAATACCTATAAGTGGTGTTGCAGGAGACCAGCAGGCGGCATTATTTGGTCAGTGTTGTTTTGAAAAAGGTGATGTAAAGAATACATATGGAACAGGTTGTTTTCTTTTAATGAATATAGGAAATAAGCCGGTTATATCAGACAATGGTTTGATTACTACTATTGCAGCAGGCACAGGCAAGGTTGAATATGCATTGGAAGGCAGTGTTTTTGTGGCAGGAGCGGCAATACAGTGGCTTAGAGATCAGATGAAGTTAGTTAACAGTGCACCGGAAAGCGAAGAGATTGCAGAAAAGGTTAGTGATACTAATGGAGTATATGTTGTGCCGGCTTTTACAGGAATGGGAGCACCTTATTGGAAGCAGAATGCCAGAGGCATGGTAGTTGGCATAACAAGAGGAACTGCAAGAGAGCATTTTGTAAGAGCTACCCTTGAATCACTTGCTTATCAGACATATGATGTTTTGAAGGTAATGGAGCAGGATGCGGCAATGGAAATTAAGTCTATCAGAGTTGACGGTGGGGCAAGTGCCAATAATCTTTTAATGCAGTTTCAGGCAGATATTACTGAAAAACAGGTTGTGCGACCATCAGTAATTGAAACTACAGGGCTTGGGGCAGCATATTTGGCAGGTCTTGCAACAGGTTATTGGAAAGACAAAAAAGACATTATAAAAAATTCAACAATAGAGAGAAAGTTTGAAAACAAAATGGATTCTGAAAAGGTGCAGAAATATATCAAGGGATGGCACAGAGCTGTAAAATGTGCCCTTGTTTATGCAGATGAGGAGTAAATAATATCCTATGAATCTGGTATTGTGTTTATTACGTAAATTGGATATATAAATAATACCACATACTGATATACTATACTTTAATGAGTTACAGTGTCAGATTGAGATAATGCAACTTAGATTAAGTAATAATACACTTAGGATAAAAGATAGGTGTTAATATCAGGAGGAGAATTATGGATTCAACTAAACAGAACGTAGGCAAGATTGTTATTACAGCTTTATTTGCAGCGTTAGCATGTGTAGCAACAATGATTATTAAAGTACCTACAGTAGGAACAAACGGTTATGTAAATATTGGTGATACTATTGTATTGCTTTCAGCTTGGATGATTGGTGGCGTTTACGGTGCCCTTGCAGCAGGTATCGGTTCAGCCCTTTCAGATTTTATCAGCGGTTACGGAAGTTATGTACCGGGAACATTTGTAATTAAGTTTTTAATGGCTTTAGTTGCATATTTAGTATTTGTAGCAATTAAGAAAGCAAACACTAAGGACAGTAAGGGAATGAATGTAGTAGCTTATATTGTAAGTGGTGTAGTTGCAGAAGTTATTATGGTTTTAGGATATTTCTTATATGAAAGTACTTTATTAGGATATGGACTTGGAGCAGTGCCTTCAATTGGAAGCAACAGCATCCAGGGTGTTACATGCTTGGTATTAGGATTTATTGCTATTTTCGCATTAGAAGAAGCAAAGGTTACAAAATTAGTTAAAAAATTTGTATAAAAATATAAAATAATATGTAAAAGGAAAGAGTTGTGTGATAAAATTGTAGGCGGTAAAAAGAGCAGGCTACAAATATCATACAGCTCTCTTTTGCATTATGTTGTTTGAAAGGAGCGATTCAAATGTACGAAGAATTAAAAGAACAGGCAAAAAAAACAACAGAAGAAATTTGCGATAAAGCAGGATTAAAGGAAGGCAATATTCTTGTAGTTGGTTGTTCTTCAAGTGAAATATGTGGAGATAAGATTGGAAGCAATTCTAACCTTGAAGTGGCTAAGGCAGTTTTCTCAGGAATATATGAAGTCCTTGAAAGCAGAAAGATATATCTTGCAGCTCAGTGTTGTGAACATCTTAACAGAGCAATAATAGTTGAACGTGCAGCAGTTCCGTTTTCAGAAATAGTTAACGTTGTACCACAGCCTAAGGCAGGTGGTTCATTTGGAACAACAGCATATAAGACATTTAAAGATCCTGTTTCTGTGGAAGAAATTAAGGCAGACGGTGGAATTGACATTGGCGGAACTCTTATTGGAATGCACATTAAGAAAGTTGCAGTTCCGGTAAGACTTGAAAATAACAAAATCGGCGAGGCAAACGTACTTGCAGCAAGAACAAGACCTAAGTTTATAGGAGGTTGCAGAGCTGTATATGACGAAAGCATTGAATAGAAAAATAAAATTATAAAAAGATAATAAAAACAGTTTTAAAAACAATAAAACCCCTGATTACAAGGCATGTGATTGGGGGCTGTTTTTTTTTGCTAAAATATAGATTGAAACATTATTTTTGATGAAAATGATAAAAGTGTTTTTATTCCAAAAAAAATATTGTGCAAAATAACTAAATATGTTAGGATAAAAACGTATTTATTAACCGCAATAATTATTTTTAAAAGCGGAAGGGAATGAAAACATTTTTAGGAGGAGATTTATGAACAAAATGAAGCGAATTTTGACAATTGTTTTAACATTGGCATTAATAGTAACAATGATGCCTATGAATTTAACAAATGTTAATGCAAGGACTACAACAAGACTAAGCTCAAAGAAGATAGTTTTGCAGGTAGGAAAAACAAAGAAGTTAAAGGTGAAGAATAAACCTGCCGGAGTAAAGGTAGTTTGGAAGTCTTCAAAGAAAAAAGTAGCAACAGTTTCTAAAAAAGGAAAGGTAAAAGCAAAGAAAGCCGGAAAAACAACAATTACAGCAAAAGTTGGAAAGAAGAAATATAAATGCAAAGTTGTTGTTAAAAGAAATAATAGTATTAAAGTTACAAAACCTTCCGATAACAATAATAGTGTTATAAATCAGGTAACTACAAAGAGTGAACCTTCACAGATAGTAACTACTAAAGCTGAAGTGAAGACAACTAAAACAGAAACGACTAAGAAAAATGACAGTACTACAGTTAAGCCAACAGTAGCACCAACATTAAAACCAACAGTAGCACCTACAACAGTAGCACCTACAACAGTAGCACCAACATTAAAACCAACAGAGAAACCTACAACAGTAGCACCTACAACAGCTAACGGTAATGTTGATGAAAGCATTCAGGCACCGGTAGGACTTATTCATGCACCGGGAGAGGGATTGCCATATCATTTCGCATGGGCAGCAGTTGATGGAGCTGACGGATATAATGTTTATATAGATGGAGTGTATGTAACAAAAGTTACAGAAAATGTTGCAGACTTGGATGCCTCAATGTTTACAAAGGGAGCTGCAGAATACACAGTTGGAATTGCAACAGTAAAAGGAGACAAGATATCAGCAATAACATCAGTTAAGTATACATATGATGGAAATGGAGCACAAGCAACAACAAATGTATCTGTAACAACAACGGTAGCTTCTGTAACAACACCATCAGTACCGGGTCAGGATGTAGATGAAAGCATAAAAGCCCCTGAAGGACTTGTATGGGCAGGAAATACAGATTTACCATATTATTTTGCATGGGCTAAGGCAGATGGTATAGACTCATATAATGTATATGTTGATGGAACTTTAGTAGCTAACGTAGTTGATGGCTCAGTTAATTTAAATGAATCTGTATTCACAAAGGGTTCAGGCGAATATGCAATTGGAATTGCAGCAGTAAAAGGAAATAAAACATCAGCAATAACATCAATTAAATATACATATGCAGGAAGCGGACAGCCAGCAACAACAAAGGCACCGGAACCTTCAACAGCAAAGCCTACAGATGTAACAGTGGCACCAACAGCACCGGGACAGGATGTAGATGAAAGTATACAGGCACCTGCTGGACTTGTATATGCAGGAAATACTGACTTACCATATTATTTTGCATGGGGGGCGGTATCAGATGTAGATTCATATAATGTATATGTTGATGGCGTGTATGCAACAAATGTTAGTGCTTCTTCAGTTAATTTAGATAAGGCAGTATTTACAAAGGGTTCAGGAGAATACACAATTGGCGTTGCTTCAGTTAAGAACAATAAGATTTCTAGCATAACATCAATTAAATATACATATGCAGAAAGCGGACAGCCAGCAACAACAAAGGCACCGGAACCTTCAACAGCAAAGCCTACAGATGTAACAGTGGCACCAACAGTACCGGGTCAGGATGTAGATGAAAATATACAGGCCCCTGCAGGACTTGAATGGGCAGGAAATGCTAATTTGCCTTATTATTTTGCTTGGGCAGCAGTTGATGGGGCTGACGGATATAATGTTTACATAGATGGAGTGTATGTAACAAAAGTTACAGAAAAATCAGTTAATCTTGAAAAATCGGTATTTACAAAGGGTTCCGGGGAATACACAGTAGGAGTTGCCGCAGTTAAGGGTAACAAGGTTTCAAATATAACATCAGTTAAATATACATATACAGGTGATGGAGCAATCACAACAACAAAAGCTCCTGAGGCACAGCCAACGGCAGCACCAACGGTAGCCCCAACAGAGGCACCTACCGAAAAAGATACAGAATATATTCCAAGTAATAACAAGGGAAATATACCGGGATTTACAAAGTGGACATATCCGCAGGGCTCAGCAGTTACAGAAGGAAAAGCAGAAATTGATTTGCCGGCTATTTCAGGTGGAAATAATTATGACTATCAGCTGGTATACAACGGAATTGAATTAAAAGATAATACAACATATAGAATTACAGTTAAGTTCACTTCAACAGTAGCAAGAAAGTATCAGGTTATCCTTCAAAGCAATGGAGTAGATGGCGGAGACTGGTCATATGCTAATTCAGATGCAGCAGTTTCAGTTGAAGCAAATAAGGAATATGTATATCAGACAACTGTAAACATATCTCAGGCAAAGAACAAATACTTGTTGGGAATTATGATGGGCTATGTAGACAATACAGCAAGTCAGGCAGGAAAGGTTATTGTTACGGAAGCAAGTCTTGAAGAACTTGGTACTGTTACACCAACAGAAGCACCAACGGAAGCTCCAACTAAGGCACCGGAAGATACATCTCATGTAGTAAAGAATCCGGGGGTTCAGGAAGAGGCAGCAGATTCACAGGTAGCAAGTGGCGTTTCACTTACACCATATTTTGATGGTATTGATGATAAATTGTCATCAACCAAAGGAAATACAAGTAACAACGAAGGAATAGAAAATTTATTTGACAATAATGTTAATACAAAGTTCTTTACAAATGATGCTCCGGCAATCACTATTGCATGGAAAATGAAGAGAGCAGTTACACTTAAGAGTTACACATTTGTATTAGCAGGGGATGCATCCACATATAAGCATAGAGATCCTCACAGCTGGGCAGTATATGCATCAATGGATGGTGAAAACTGGACAACTATTTCAGATATTGATAATGGTGGAATTACCCACACAAATAATGGTGAATACACATTTAATTGTACAACACAGATGTCAGCACAATATTTTATGATTATTATTGAAAATAGTGGTGATGATGGAAAGTTGTATTATGGTTCACAGATGTCTGAAATTTATCTGAAAGGTGATGTTGACAGAATTACAGAAAGTAGAGGAATTGACATTACAGATCAGGTAAGTGGAATAGATACCGGAGCTACTACAATAAACGGATTTAATTCGAATGAAGGTGTAGAAAATATATTTGATGGCAAGAGAGAAACTAAATTATATACTACATCTCAGGTACCGGGGAATATAGTATGGAAAATGAAACAGAATACAACACTTTACAGTTACACAATTACCACTGCTAATGATAATGCAAAATATCCAAATAGAACAATTAAAGCGTGGAAGTTATACGGTTCAACAGATGGAAGTAACTGGGAATTAATTGATACGGTAAATGAAAGTGGAATGGCAGATCAGGATTATGCTGATTATACATATCTTGTTGATAAGATAGGAACATATATTCAGTATAAAATGGAAATTACAGAATTGTATGGAAGTAGTTTCCAAATTTCAGATATTACTTTGAGAGGTAACTCAGTACCTGACAGAGAGTTCAAAGCTTTGTTTGTAGGTGACTGGGATCAGGTAACAGCAAAAGGATATAAAGAAGCATTGTATAATGCATTTTACGAGGTTTACCCAAGACAATATAAGCGTTGGGGAACAGGTTCAGAACCTAAGAGAATATTTGTAAGAGCTGATAAAGGTTATGACGGAGTAGCATATACATCCGGTTCTTCAATAGTAATTGCAGTTAACTGGATGAATAATCATCCTAAGGGAATTGGATATTTCACACATGAATTAACACATGCTGCACAACAGTATGGAAACGTATCTTCATCATCAAAAGCATGGTGGGTAGAAAATATGGCAAATTACGGTGGATTCCGTTATTACCACTGGGCACATGAAGATACTGCGCAGGTATATTATGCCAACGATACATCACTTCAGGACTGGGGCTATGAGGCATATGGAAATAACAAATGGTTCTTCTCATATATGGATTCAAAATATCCGACAACGAAGGATAGTAGTGGAAATGTAAAATATGGTCTTATTGATAGTCTTAACCATTTATTAAAGGACAATAAGGGTACAAGATATGACGACAATCCATATGATACATCAACACCATGGAATCAGTTAGTAAAGCAGATTACAGGATATGATTGTATAGAATCTCTTAGATTACATTATGTAGAGGAACTTAAAAACGGTACATGGACATTTACAGGATTTGGAAATTATTCAGATAATTGGATTACTACAGATTTACCTGGAGTACCTAATATTGATTATCCGGCTTATGTAGGAAAAACTCATGGAAATACAACCGGTACAAAACTGTCTTCAGCAGTAACAAGCGGAACAAATTTATTGTCAGGTGCAACAATTATCAGTGAATCAGGTTACACAAAGGATGATGAGTCTTCATCTAAACTTATTGATGGCAATTTGTCAACAAAATGGTGTGCAACATCAGGAAGCGTCGAAAATCAGGCATATGCTTTATCAGGTGCTCAGCACTTTGTAAAGATAGACCTTGGAAGTACAAAGACATTTAATACCTATACTCTTTACAATACATCAAGTAAGGAAGGTTTCGGAAATACAACTGAATGGGAAGTTCTTGTATCTAAAGATGGAAAAGAATGGAAGTCAGTAGATTATCAGGTAAATCAGAATGATGCAATTTCATCATTTAACATAGGAAGCCAGACTGCAAGATACATTGTATTTAAGATATTTAATTCAGATAATGGTGGAGTTGGTACTGTAAGACTTTACGAACTTCAGTTATATAACAGATAGAAAAATATTTAACGACCCTTTATGCTATTAACAGTGGCATAAAGGGTTTTTTTAGGTTAAAATATAACTGAAAAGATATTTAAGGAGTTGAAAATGGAGAATAAAAAAATATTTTTAGCACCTGGAGCACATGTTGTTGGGAATGTCAGGAGGAGTTAAAACATGAAAAAGCTACAAAGTAGAATACTGGCAATTGTACTTGTAATTGCCGTGGCAGGAGCTTACATGCCAATTTCAGAAGTGCCAACTTATGCAGCTACAAAAAAGGTAAAGCTGAGTAAAAAGGAAGTAAACTTAAAAGTTGGAAAAAAGAAAACTGTTAAATTAAAAAATGTAAGTAAAAAGGTTAAATGGAAAGTAGTAAAAGGAAAAAAAGTAGTTTCCATTAAGAAAAAAGGAAAATTAAAAAACAAAATTGTAATTAAAGCTAAAAAAGCCGGAAAGGCAGTAATAAAAGCTACATACAACAAGAAGAAATACAAAGTAAAGGTAACGGTAAAAAATAATAAAGGGGAACAGCAAACATCAGGAAATGCACAGACATCTACAACAGTTGCTCCTACAACCGCAAATGGTGCAGTTATTACAACTACAGTTGTAGAACCAAAAACAGAGGTCCCAACGGAAGCCCCTACAGTAGCCCCAACAGAGGCTTCGACAGAAGCTCCGACAGAGGCCCCAACAGCAGCCCCAACAGAGGCACCTACGGAAGCACCAACAACAGTAGCACCAACAGAAAAAATAACAGAAGTTACAACAACTACACGAAAAGAGTTTTATGAAGAGCCGGAAACAGAAGTTCATCCTAAGAACATAAATGTTGACAATTATATGAAGCAGATAGATACTTCAAGTTCAACTAGCATTAAAACAAGTGCAAATGAAGGAATGGAAAAACTTTTTGATGGAGATATAAATACAAAGTTATGTACATCAGATGGATTTCCACTAAGAATATCATGGCAGATGAAAAAGCCAATTATATTGAAAAAATATACATTAACAACAGCCAATGATAGTGAGACTTATTCTTATAGAAATCCAAAATTATGGCATTTGTATGGCTCAAATAATGGAACATCATGGACACAGATAGATACTGTAACAGATAGTGGAATTGAAGCAAAAAATTCAAAAGCTTATACATATGAAACAGATATTCAGGAAAGCTATCAGTATTATTTAATACAGTTTGAAGGAAATGGAACAAATTATTATGGATTCCAGTTGGCAGAAATTTCACTTGATGGTGATGTGGCAGATGTTGATAAGAAAATGGGAGAAGATTTATCTTCTTACTATGACAGCATTTTTGCAAGTGCTACAACTGCAAAAGGTAATGGTAATGAAACACCATTTAATTTATTTGATGGAAGTAAAGAATCAAAATTATTTGAATTTTCAAATCAGTTTAGCATTGCCTGGAAAATGAAACAGGATACAACATTATATACTTACAGTTTAACAACAGCTAATGATAATGAAGCATATAAGGGCAGAAATCCAAAATCATGGATATTATATGGATCATCAGATGGAACTAATTGGGAAAAAATTGACACTGTAAATAATAGTGGAATGGAAGATGTTAACTTTAAGACATACAATTACACAGTGGATAAGGTTGGTTCATATAGATATTACAAATTAGATGTTAAAGCGGGATATGGAAGTTCAGTACAGTTGTCAGAAATATCATTGAAAGGAGCCTATATAAGCCCAAGTAAATATGATATTTTGTTTACAGGCGATTGGAAAGATGTAACAGTAGATGGTTATTTGGAAGAACTTACAAAACTGTTCTACAACAGTTATCCAAGATTATACCAGAGATGGGGTAATGGAACAGAACCTACAACTATTACATTTAAGGCTGATAACAATTATGATGGCGTAGCATATTGTCAGGGAACTACAGTATGTGTTTCAACTAAGTACGCTAACAGTCATCCGAAAGATATAGGATTTTTCTCACATGAAATAACTCATTCAGTACAGCAATATAGTGGAAAACTTAATTATGGTGATGATGTAGCGTGGTGGACAGAAAATATGGCAAATTATGGAGGGTTCAGATACTTCCATTGGTCAAATCCTAAATATGTACAGGTTTATGAAGCTACGGATACATCACTTCAGGACTGGGGTTATGAACAGTACGGAAATAATAAATGGTTCTTTGCATATATGGACTCAAAGTATCCAACAAGAAAGAATGCAGATGGAACATTAAAATATGGACTTATTGATAGTATAAATAAATTAATTAAAGACAATAACACCGGAAGTACTTACACAGATGATCCTTATAATACAACAACACCATTTAATAATGTAGTAAAACAGATTACAGGTTATGATTGTATTGAGTCTTTAAGAAAGAGATATGTAGAAGAGTTGCAGCAGGGTACATGGACATTTAAAGGATTTGCTGATTATGAAGATAATTGGCTTACTGAAAATATTGACGGAATACCAAATCCTGAATATCCAATGGTTGGTGAGAAACTACATGGAAATAAAACAGCAACTCAGTTAAATAATACAGTTACAGAAGGAACAAATCTTTGTCTTGGAGGAAAGGTGTATGATTGCTCCGGATATACAAACGATAACGAGAATGCACAAAAATTAATAGATGGAGATTTAAATACAAAATGGTGTGCAACAAGTTCTAATGTAACTAGTGGTGAGTACAAATTAAATGGCGTAAAGCATTGGGTAAAAATTGATTTAGGTAAGGAAAAAGAGTTTAATACATACACACTTTACAATACAAGAAGCAAGGAAGGTTATGGAAATACTACTGAATGGGAAGTTCTTGTATCCAACGATGGAAATAAATGGACATCAGTAGATTATCAACCGTCCAACAACAGTGCAGTATCTTCATTTAATATAGGAAACCAAAAGGCAAGATATATAATGATTAAAATATTTACACCTGATAATGGTGTTGGAACACTTAGATTATATGACTTCCAGTTATTTAACATAAAATAGTGTAAAAAGTAAAATTTTTAACCTTTTTTGGCTCTTTGTCAAGAGTGGGGGTGAAAAGATTTTTGACACAGTTGTGAACCATTGTTCGCAACTGTGTTTTCTCTTTTTTTGTCAAAAAAATTAGATTGAGAGAAAACAAAAAAAGTATTATTATGTAAGAAGAAACAAAAATTTCGTTTTTAGATTACAAAAAGGAGATTAAAATGAAAAAAGGAGCACTAAAAAAATCAATAGCATTATGTTGTTCGATTACAGTGTTAGCAACAAGCATACCATTTACTGCAATAAACATAAAAGCGGCAACAGGAGATTTTTTTGATGAGAACAATTCGGTAATGATTGACAAAGGCGGATATAAGAAAGAAGTCTTTGGAGTTAGAACTGACGACTGGGGAGTAAAATGGACAGATAGAAAAGAATCATTACCTACATCAAAGGTTTATTTAACTGACAATTATAAAGAGACAGTTGGAACTGTTCCAACAAATGACTGGGCAAGTTCAGTTGTATTTGATCAGTATTCAGAGTCATTGTATGCACATCCTCTTGCATATAGAGCTGCAAGTAATGGTATGCAGATGGCATCACCGGCTGTAGTAGATAGTACTTCTTATGTTGACGGTGAACCAACAGTAGAAAGTTTATTAAATGATGATACAGTAGAAATGGTTGTTGGTGGTGAAAATTTTTCAGCTAAAGATGCTAAGGTGGATAAAACAACAGATTGGAGTTATGAAATTGTAATGGCAGATAATGCAGGCAATAGTTCAATGCGTTCAATTATTGCAAAGGGAACTCCATATGCCTATTATACATTTGATAATGTTACACCAACAATTTCACTTGGTGCAGGTGCAACAGACCTTGCAATAGTAAAAAATACAACATCTTCAAATATAATCGGTGTAAGTTTAAAAAATAAAAAAGATGGGAAAATACATTATTACATGTTAGCAGCACCATCAGGTACAACATGGATTAATGCAGGTGGAAAACTTACAGCAAAGATGCCTTCAGGAAAAAACTATATGTCTGTAGCAATACTTCCTGATGGAAGCAATGAAGCATTTTCTTTATATGAAAAATATGCATTTAACTTTATTACAGATACAAAGGTACAGTGGGAATATTTAAAGAATTCTTCTAAGGTCGTTACTAAATATAATGTAACAACAAAGAATATGGAGAATGGAAGCACAGGTGGAGATACTATTATGGCACTATATCCTCATCAGTGGCGTTATTCTAATTCTAAATATACTAACTATACATATAACACAATTCGTGGAACAATGAAAACGATTGTTGGAACAAGTTATGTAACTGAAATGCAATACAACGGAATTTTATCTTCATTGCCGGTTACAACTGACGAAAATACAATTGGAAATATTAAGCAGCAGTTAGGATATCTTTATGATTATAGAAAAAACAAAGAAGATCCTAAGTGGATTTGCAATTTGGAAGGTCAGTATGGTGGATTTGACACATATTGGGTAGGAAAGAATCTTAATACATTATCAGATGCAATATGGCTTTCAGGTCAGCTGGATGGTGATGATGCGGATATGAAGAATATAACAAATGAAATGGTAGAAGGAGTAGAAAACTATCTTGAATTCTGGTTTGATCCATATCAGGCATATATAAGTGGTGATCACAAGGATGACTATTTCTATTATGATGAAAATTATGGAACATTAATAGGCTATCCATCATCATATGATTCTGACAAGCAGGTTAACGATCATCATTTCCATTATGGATATTGGATTAAGGCAGCTGCAGCAGTTGCAATGAAAGATCCACAGTGGGCTAAAGAATGGGGCGGAATGGTTTATGAGATGATTGGTGATATTGCTAATGTTAATCGTGACGGAAAAGGTTATAATGCCAACAGTCCTACTAAGTATCCATTCCTTAGAAACTTTGATATTTATGAAGGGCATTCATGGGCATCAGGTGTGGCTAATTATGAATATGATGAGAATGGAGAGTTAGTTGACAAGAAGGGTGGTCTTTCAGGTGGAAATAACCAGGAATCATCATCTGAGGCAATTAATGCATGGGCATCATTAATCTTATGGGGAGAAGCAGTTGGAAATACTACAATTAGAGATGTGGGTATTTACATGTATACAACTGAAATAGCTGCAATTGAAGACTATTATTATGATGTACATAATGAAATTTTCACAGAAAAATATAAAGATGCAGGTAATTATAATATTCAGACAGTTACAAGATTATTTGGTGGTCGCTATGATCATACAGCATGGTGGACAGAAAACTCTATTGAAGTAACTACAATTACAATGTTACCAATTTCCGGAGCAACACTTTATATGGGAAAATATAAGGATAAAGTCAAAAACGTTGTAGACAGTATAGATGAAAACAGTAATCAGTGGAAACATTTTGTTTCTAATAAAGAACAGATTTGCAATAATTTCAATAAAGTTGACATGCTTACAGATCCAAAGACTAATCAGGATGTAGTAGCAGAGTATTATGCTTATTATGATCCGGATGGTGCCCTTGCAAGATGGGATATGAGTGATAGTGGAAAAGTTGAAAATGGTGAATCAAGGGCACATACTCTTTCATATATAACATCATTACAGAAGTATGGAAATCAGGATTTTTCCATTACAGGCAGTGAGCCACTTTCACTAGTATTGAGCAAGGATGGAAACAAAACATATGTTGCAGAAAATCATACTGATGAAGTAAAGAGAGTATATTTTACAGATAATACATATGTTGATGTACCAGCTAATTCAAGCTATGTTGGACCAAAAACAGGAAACGGTTCAAATCCAAATGTTGATGAAAGTGAATTACTAGGAAATACTTCAAAAGTTAACGTGGAAATATATCTTGAAAATTATGAGGGAACCGGATACGAAAAGCAGGAAAAACAGGTTAGCGTAAAAGAGGGAACTACAAGTTATACGTATGAACCAGAGAACATTACGGGATTTACATATGATAATGGAAATAGCAATAATATACTTACAACGGTTGTAAAAGAAGACAATACAGCTACGGTTAAGGCGTATTATAAACGTAATAGCTATACAATTCAGTATGAATTAAACGATGGAACAAACAATGATGCAAACCCTAACGGTTATAGATTCGGAAGTTCAATAAAACTTAATAATCCAACGAGAGAAGGTTATAAGTTCCTTGGTTGGTATACAGATGATAAGTATCAGAATCAGATAACGGAAATAACAGATTCTACAGCAGAAAATTTAGTACTGTATGCAAAGTTCCTTGATGAGTCAACTATATCCCAGTATACGGTAGAGTATTATAAACAGAAAGAAGACGAAAGCGGATATGACCTTGTAACTGAAGATACTGAGAGAATAGAAGCTATAATCGGTACAGAGGTTTCTGCAGAGGAAAAGGAGTATGATGGTTATATTCTTAGCGAAAACTCAGTGACTAAGGGAACAGTAATAGCAGAAGGGAAATTAGTTCTTCGCCTATATTATGATATTAAAAAAAGCCCTGAATCAAGAATACAAAGAGGAGCATATGTTGATGAAAATGGAAAGTTAAATTTCATTGTAAAAGACGATGTCAACAGTGCAATTGTATATTATGAAATACTTAATGGAAAAACAGAGGCAGAAGCTTTTTATAAGCAGGCAGTAGATACAAATGGTGGAAATTGTCCAGGATATCCAATGAATAAGACAGATATTGGATTTAAAAAAATTGTTGATCAGGAAGTGACAGGCGAGCAGTATGTAGTATTTAGATTCAATATTAATGACAAAGAATTAACGGATTGGGTTATTTCAAAAATATCTGATGTTGAAAAAGTGTCAACTGAGACAAAACCAGCTCCAACAACAACGGTAGCCACAACAACGACGATAGCCTCAACAACAGAATCTCCGGAAGTAGATCCAAGTGTTGATGAAAGTATTAAGGCACCGGAAGGGCTTGTATGGGCAGGAAATGCACAGTTACCATACTATTTTGCGTGGGCAAGAGCAGATGGAGCAGATTCATATAATGTTTACGTTAATGGAGTTTGCGTTAAAAATGTAGTTGATGGAAATGTTAATTTAGATTACACAGCATTTACAAAAGGATCAGGAGAATATGAAATAGGTGTTGCAACTGTAAAAGGAAACAAACGCTCAAGAATAACATCTATTATGTATAACTATGTTGATGATGGAAATCACCCAACAACAACGGTAGCGCCAACAACAGCAGCACCAACAACGGTAGCGCCAACAACAGAAGCACCAACAACAACGGCAGCGCCAACAACAACGGCAGTATCAACAACGAAAGATACAGAACAGGAAACAACTACAAATAATGGTGCAGTAACATCTGTGGAAACATCAAGCACTTACAAAACAGCTGAACAGATGGAAAAAGAAATTCTGGAAAAGAAGGATGATAAGGATTTTGCAAATTCTACATTTGCAAAACTTAGTGTTAGAGTAAAGAAAACAACTAAGAAGTCAGTTAAGCTTGTTTGGAAGAAGATGTCCGGAGCAACAAAGTATGTTATATATGGAGCTAAATGTGGCACATCGTATAAGAAGATTAAAGAAGTAAGCAAGAAGACATTTACAGCTAATAAATTAAAGAAAGGTAAATATTACAAATATCTTGTAGTTGCACAGAATGATAAAGGTGAGGTCTTGGCTACATCAAAATTGATTCATGTAGCAACTAAAGGTGGAAAAGTAGGAAATTGTAAATCTTTAAAATTAAATAAGACTAAAGTAAAACTTTTACTTGGAAAAAAATTCAAGATTAAAGTAAAACAGATTGCAGACAGCAAAAATGTTAAGATTAAAAAACATAGAAAGGTAAGTTTCGAATCAAGTAATCCTGAAATAGCTACAGTGTCAAAGCGTGGTAAAATAACAGCCCTAAAGAGAGGTAAGTGCACAATTTATGCATATGCACAAAATGGTGTTTACAAGAAAGTAAAAGTTACAATTAAGTAAAAATACAATATATACACTTCTCAGGGGAGAGTCTGGCATGCCAGGCTCTCTCTTCCTGTTATTTATAAGGATATGTTGAGTATTTTTAAACAAAAAGGTAGATATTTTTACCAATCAGATTTCTTAGTAAAAATTTTAACCTTTTTAAGTCAAAAAAATCAATTGAGACGTTTCAAATAAATTAGTAATATATAATTAACAAGATAAGTACGGAAAAGAAAAAATTACCTAAAAAAAAAATAAAAAATTTCAATGTCTGGTTTTAAGTTGTACAACCTGAAAAGATAGGCTATAGTTGAGTATAGAAGGATACGGATTTACAAAAAAATTATGGAGCAGAAAAAAGTTGAAAAAAATTATAAAATATTGGAAAAAATCCAAAATAAGAACACAGATTATATTTACATATATATTAATTTTGCTTCTATCATTTGTTATGACGTTTTCAATGATATGGGCTGTTAATAATAAGTATACTAAGGAAGAAATCGGAAAAGCAGGTGTTCAGACAGTTAGCGCACTTCAGGGAAACTTAGCATTAGTGTTTGAAAATGTTACGCAGCTTTCTACGTATCTATATTTTGATGATATTGTACAGGATTCTCTAAGACAAATTAATTCAGCTAATATTGATTTAAATTATCAGAAGAACATAACCAAAAGTCTTTTTAACATGATTTTATCAGGAGATTATGTTTCAGGAGTATATATATTTGATCAATATAACAATTGTTACAGTTCATATAAAAGAACACCAAGAAAAGTTAATAAGTACATCCAGGGAGCTGACTGGTATAAGAAAATGCAAAGTGCCGGTGGCAATGGATTTTTTTATAAGGGAAGTGATGGCACAATAGAATACTATGAAAATAATAACTATTTGTGTTATGTAAGGCAGATTTTAGACAAAAAAGATTATAAGCCTTTAGCAACACTGCTTATTACTTTTGATAATACTGTTCTTCAGGGATATTTTAATCAGGTAAGTGAAGATTCAAAGAATCAGTTTTATATTATTGATTCAAAAGGAAATTATGTAATAAAACCTCAGGAGGAAAAAAGAGATTTCAAAAAGTATACGAAAGTAGCAGAAAATATTAATGAAGGATACAAAGAAGTAAAAAATAATGGAGAAGAGTGTATTGTAGCCTGTCAGGATATGGGAATACAGGATTGGAAACTGGTAGGAGTTTTTTCAATGGACGATATTACATCTTTGGCACCGTATTATTCAACGATTATTGCAATAATTATGGGAATTAATATTATTTTTGTATTTTTGTGCTCCACGCTACTTACGTATCTTATTTTTAAACCTTTAAGAAAAATAGAAAATCATATGCAGATAGTAGAAAATGGGGAATTTATTACAATGCCTGTGGATGACTATGATAACGAAATAACGAATTTAAGAAAAGTTTTCAATCATATGATTTTATCAGTTAAGGCATTAATGAAGAGAGTAAAGGATGAGGAAAGAATAATTGCAAAAGGAAAGTTAGACATAATTTACGCTCAGATAAATCCTCATTTTTTGTATAATACTTTAGATGCAATTTCGGCATTGGCTTTAATGGAAGAGAATGAAAAATGCTTTCAGATGATACAGGCATTGGGTAACTTTTACAAAAATAGTTTAAACAGTGGACTGGATTATATAAGCGTAGAAGATGAAATCGGTTGTATTGAAAGCTACATTACAATTTTAAACACCAGATATGAAAACCAGATTGCAATTAGCTATGATATAGAAGATGTTGTAAAACATGAAAAAGTGCTTAAATTACTGTTACAGCCGCTGGTAGAAAATGCTGTACATCATGGCTTAAATGGTGAAGGAGGTAATATTGAAATTAAGGTATTTGAGCAGGAAGATGAAATAATTTTCATAGTATCAGATGATGGAGTGGGAATGAGTGATGAAAAAATAGAAGATATACTTGCAGGAAGAACAGTTACCGGAAAGTCAGGATTTGGTTTATATAGTTTAATACAGAGAATTCGTCTTACATACGGAATAGAAAATCCTGTAATTATACAAAGTGAAGTTGGTGTAGGAACGGAGATAATTGTCACAATCAAAAAGATTAAAATGGAGAAATAACATATGTTAAATGTATTATTGGTTGACGATGAAAAGTTAGAAAGAGTTTTAATCCGTAAAGGATATAATTGGGAAGAAAACGGTTTTAATATTGTAGGAGAGGCTGCATCAGGAGAGGATGCCTTGGAATATATAAACTACCACAATGTTGATATTGTAATTACGGATATTAATATGCCTGGAATGGACGGATTGCAGTTTACGGAAAAATTACTACAAAAAAATCCTAAATGCAGGGTAGTAATTGTAACCGGATTTCGTGAATTTGAATATGCAAGAAAAGCAATTAAGCTTGGAGTTGACGAATTTCTTTTAAAGCCTGTCAACATAAAAGAAATAAGTGAAGTTATGACTAAAATTAAAACTGAAATAGCAAAAGTCAATGAAGAGGAATCAAAAGTAGCAAAGCTTAAAGAAAGTGCGGAAAAAAATTACGATATATTAAGGGAGAGTTTTCTTCTTAGATTAGTAGAAAATCGTATAGGAGAAGAGGAAGCTACAAAAAAATTGGAAACATATAATTGCAGTGATTTAGTTGATGGATGTGTTTGCATAAATGTAAAAATCAAAGATGCCCAAGAAAATCAAAATTATAAAAATGTGTATGAATTTATACAAAAGCAAAATAATGAGAATAGCCTTTCTTTTATACATTTTATGCATAATATTGTAATGTTTTTCACAAAAACAGACGTAAGTAAATGCATTGATTACGCTAATGATTTGCATAATAAATTAAACAATATGGGAATAACGGCAACTATTGGTGTTAGTGAAAAAAACAGTGAATTTAATGGAATACCGACAGCATATGGTCAGGCAAACAAAGCTATAGGTGTTTCTGTATTATTAGGCAGAAATAAGGTTGTTACCTTTTCTGAGTATCAGGAAATAATGAAGAAAAACAGTTCAAAAAAGGAAATAGACTGGGATGAATTTTCAGATGCAATAATTAATTGTAGAAGAGAAGAAGTACTAAAATATGTTTCTGATTACACAGAAATAATTAAAGCAGAAAAAATACCTGATGAGGAATATCTTAAATTAATGACAATGACAATAATCCTAAGGGCAAGCTCTACATTAAACAAATATGGAACAAACATATATCAATTGGCAAGTGAGGAAGAAGTTTTCCAAAATGTTAGGGAAATAAGAACCATAGATGATACATCAGAGTGTGTTATAAAATACATTAAACAGGTTTGTGATTATCATGAAAAAAAGCGTTCAGGTAAGAGAAAAAATGTAATAAAAGATGCACTGGATTACGTTAACAGAAATCTGTATAACCCGGAACTTTCACTTAAAAAGGTCGCCTCCGATTTATACATAAATGACAGTTACCTAAGTAGGGAATTTAAGAAAACATATGGTGTAAGTTTTATTGAATATATTTCCCGGAAAAGAATAGAAGCAAGCAAAAAACTTCTTAAGGAGACGGAGCTTAAAGTGTATGAGGTGGCGGAAAAAATAGGGTTTAAAGACTCCCACTATTTCTGCATTTGCTTTAAAAAGCAGACAGGACAAACAGTAAAAGAATATAGAGCATAGTGTTAAAAAAAAGGTTAGAAATTTTAGTAAAATTTTTAACCTTTTTTGGTCAAAATATTAAATTGAGATAGGTGTTGTACTAAAGTATACTTTCAGTATAAAAATTCGAGGAGGAAACAAAATGAGAAAGAATTTCTTTAAGAAAGTGTTAGCGGTTACGTTAGCATCAACAATGGCATTCTCTATGGTAGGATGCGGAAACAGTGATAGTAAGAGTGAGGGAAAAAAGGATGACGGAACTATCACATTAAATGTATGGCACCAGTGGTCAAATGACACAAATGAACTTAAGGGTAGATATGAGGAAGCAGTTAAGGCTTACGAAAAAGATAATCCTAATGTAAAAATCAAAACAGAAACATTGGATACTGAAGCTTACAAGACAAAGATTAATGCAGAGTTTGCAGGAGATGCAAAGGGCATTGATGTATTCTACTGGTGGGGTGCAGGTACAGCTAAGAAATTAGTTGACGCAGGAAAAGTAATGGCATTAGATGATTACTTAACAGATGATGTTAAATCAAGAATGGTGGAAGGTTCAACATCAGCATTTGAATATGATGGAAAATTATATTCAACGCCAATGTTCTCATGGTATATGACATTATTCTGCAACAAAACATTATTTGACAAGGCAGGTGCTAAGCTTCCTGAAACATATGATGAATTAGTAGATGCAGTTAAGAAATTAAAAACTCTTGACGGCGTTACACCATTAGCAGCAGGTGCAAAGGACGGATGGAATGCAGCTTTTGTATACCAGGCATTAGCTTTGAGAGAAGTAGGAGCTACAGGTGTTAATGAAATGCTATCAGGTAAAAAAGAATTTGGTGACGAGGGATATAAGAAGGCAGCACAGAAAGTATCAGACTTATACAAATTAGGAGCTTTTGGAGAAAATCCATTAGAGCAGGGAAATGATGACGCCAATGCAGCATTTGAAAACGGCAAGGCAGCAATGAGAATTATGGGAAGCTGGTTTGCGAACAACGTATATACAGATGAAGCAGCAACAATTAACCCTGAAGAAGTTGTAGCATTAAAGATTCCTATGATTTCTGACGGAAATGGAGAATCAACAGATTACTGTGGTGGTTATGTTGAATCATTCTGGGTAAACAACAATACTAAGTACAAAGAAGAAGCAGCAAAATTCTGTATTTACATTAATGAAAAAATGGGTGTTGCATCATACGAAACAGGTTCAGGATTCAGTGGATGGACAACAAAAGCTGATGAAAGTAAGTTAAATCCATTATTCATTCAGATTAAAGATTTATTGGCAGAAGGAAAACAGGGTGTTCTTGCATGGGATACATCTTTAGAAGCAGAACCTGCTGCAGTTCATAACGAACAGGTACAGACATTATTTGCAGATGGCGCAGATATAAATGAATTTATTGATGAACATAAAGCGGCAATCAACGGCAAATAAGAAGTAAGAGGTGGGTAGTGTTATGGAAAAAATGCTTGGAAATAAAAAATACATATTAATTTTCATATTACCGGCGCTACTTTTATTTTTAGGATTTACTCTAATCCCATTGATAACATCAGGAGTATATAGCTTTTTTGAATACAATGGGATTGGAAGTAAAACATTTATTGGAATAAAAAACTATATTGAATTATTTACTTCCGACAGATATTTTCCACAGGCGGTAAAAAATTCATTAATATTAGTGGCAGCATCATTATTTATTCAGTTACCAATATCATTAATATTAGCCTTGATATTATCAAAAGGTGTAAAAGGGGATAACTTTTTTAGAACTATATATTTTATACCTGTTGTAATTTCAAGTATGGTTATTGGACAATTATGGCTTAAAATGTTTAACAGTGATTATGGTGTAATAAATACTGTAATAAGATATTTTGTACCGGAATATGAACACTCATGGCTTACAAAAAATGCATTTATGACCGTGTTAATTCCATCTGTATGGCAATATATAGGTTATCACATGATTATTTTTTACGCAGGAATTAAATCAATTTCAACAGATTACTATGAAGCTGCACAGATTGATGGAGCATCAACATGGCAGGTTTATAGAAAAATTACGTTACCTCTGCTGGTTCCTGTAATAAAGACTTGTGTAATCTTTGCAATTACAGGTTCACTTAGAGCCTTTGATTTAGTATATGTAATGACAGGTGGTGGACCAAATCATATAAGTGAGGTTCCGGCAACATTAATGTATAACAATTTGTTTAGAAAAGGATTATATGGTTATGGAAGTGCTCAGGCATTTTTTATAGTAATCGAATGTTTAATATTTACATTTATTGTAAACAGATTGTTTAAAAAAGCAGAACAAAATGTTTCAGCAGTATAGGAGGGTACAATGAAGAAGAAAAATATTATAGGCAAGATAAAATTTATAGTGTTGCTTTTAATTGCTTTGACTCAGTTGTTTCCCTTATACTGGCTTATAACTTTTTCATTAAAAAGCAATACGGAAATATTTGGCGAGAATGTAATAGGACTTCCAAAAGTTTGGAGATGGGATAATTATATAACAGCATTAAGTTCATCTAACTTAATTCGTTATTTCCTTAATTCAGTTTTTTATTCTGTAGTTACCGTTGTTGTGGCAGGAATAATATCTTCAATGGCAGCATACGCCATTGCCAGAATGACATGGAAACTAAAGAATGCTGTTTATGGATTATTTATGATAGGAATAATGATACCTGCTCAGGCAGCATTACTTCCATTATTCCAGATTCTTGACAAACTTGGGTTAAAGGGAGGTTATCTTGGACTAATAATTCCATATATAGCAGGAGCTCTGCCAATGAGTATTATGATATTAGTTGGTTTCTATAGAGGAATACCAAGAGAAATGGAAGAAGCCGCATATATTGACGGCTGTGGAATATTTAAATGTTTTATTCAAATAATATTCCCAATGGTTAAGCCGGCTATTGCCACAGCTTCAATATTTACATTTCTTGGAACATGGAATGAATTAATGTTAGCCAATACTTTTGTTGACAGTGACCAGTATAGAACACTTCCAGTAGGAATAATGTCACTTGCAGGTCAGTATTCAACAGAATGGGGATTAATAGGAGCAGGTATGGTTATAGCAACATTACCTACTATCATTATTTATTTCTTTTTAAGCAAACAGGTACAGGAGAGTCTTGTAGTTGGAGCAGTAAAAGGATAAAAATCATAATTTGTTGAGAAAAGAGTTGGAGAGCCCGGCTCTTTTTTCTTTATATGTTGTAATGTATAGTATATAATAATATTATTAGAATTAAAAAAAGTATTGACCTTCCACCTTATGGAAGCTGTATAAATAAGGCGTATCGATACAGTTATAAGTGAATCGGGTTATTAAAAACAAGAAGATGGAGGCTATCCGTTGAAGATTAAACAGGTTGAAGAACTAGTTGGAATAACAAGCAAAAATATTAGATTTTATGAAAGTCAGGGATTACTTACACCTGAAAGAGCTGATAATGGTTACAGAGAATACCATCAGGATAATATAGAAGTTTTGAAAAAAATAAAACTTTTAAGAAAAATCGGAATATCAGTAGAAGACATAAAATCAGTATTAAATGACAATGTTACTTTGGAAAATTGTTTGGAAAAATATTTAGATGTTTTGGAAAAACAAAAATCTAACCTTACCAATATGTATAATCTTACCGAAGAAATCATAAATCAGAAATGTGAACTTAATAATCTGAAAACAGATGAATGGCTTGAGAAGATGGAAAACATGGAGAAGGAGGGCATAGATTTTGTGAACATTAGCAAAATTGACATCCACATGAAGAAGAAAATGGGAGCAATAATCGGAGGAGCAGTAATGATAGTATTTATGCTATTTCTTATTGGAATGTTCCTGTGGGGAAATAGTGTTGATCCAATTCCTTTAGGACTTTTGATAGTTTTAGTAGCAATTCCGGTTGTTATCATTGTATGTATCATTGGTGTTTTAATAGGCAGAATAAGAGAAATAGATGGAGGAGAAGAAGATGAAGCTGCTAAGTATTGATTATATTCCGGGAACGGAAATAGAAGCATTGGGTATGGTAAAAGGAACAGTTGTTCAGACCAAAAATGTAGGTCGCGATTTTATGGCAGGAATGAAAACACTTGTAGGTGGAGAAATCGTAGGTTATACGGAAATGTTAAATGAGGCAAGACAGATTGCTGTTAAGAGAATGGTTGATGAGGCAAAAGAACTGGACGCAGATGCAGTAATTGGTGTAAAATATGGTTCATCACAGGTAATGAGTGGAGCAGCAGAAGTGATTGCCTATGGTACTGCCGTAAAAATTATAGACAAGTGATTAAATAATCAGACACATAGTAATTGATTACCAATTGTAAAAAAGCTGTGATAAACAAATCATAAACCGAAAGGAAGCATAGGTAGTAGTCATAATTGAATAAAAGAGATATAATAAACGTGCAGGGTCAGAGATAGGCTTTGCACGTTTTTTCATATATGAGAGAGGATTGCAGTAGCAAAAGTTATTTGGCAGTCCGAAAATTTTATTATTATATTCATAATAGAAGACAAGGATGCAAACATAGCAGAATATGATGAAATAATTTTAGGTTTTCCAATTTGGTGGTACGTTGCACCAACAATCGTTAACACATTCTTAGAAAAATTTGATTTTTCAGGAAAGAAGGTTGTTTTGTTTGCAACATCAGGCGGAAGCGGATTTGGAAATACAGTTAAAGAATTACAGCCATCAGCACCAAATACAGAAATTGTTGAAGGCAAAATTTTAAATAGTAAGTCAGAAATTGAAAAGTTTGCAAAAAGCTTATAATAATTACATAATTGTGATAGTCGGAAGTAAAGAACAATCCACAAAATCAAGATTAGAAATAAATTAATTGGAGGATTTTACAATGGCAAAGATTGTACAGACAGCAGGAAGAAATGCTTTAGGAGAATTTGCTCCTGAATTTGCACATTTTAATGATGATGTTCTTTTCGGAGAAAATTGGAATAATCAGGATATAGATGTTAAAACAAGAAGTATAATTACAGTAGTTGCCCTTATGTCACAGGGAATCACAGATTCATCTTTAAAATTTCATTTGCAGAATGCAAAAGACCACGGTGTAACACAGAAGGAAATTGCAGCAATTATTACTCACGTTGCATTTTATGCAGGTTGGCCAAAAGCTTGGGCAGTATTTAATTTGTCAAAAGAAGTATGGGGAGTAAACGAAGGTGACTTACCATATGAAGACGAAGCAATGAGAGCACATGCAAAGGAAATGCCATTTCCAATTGGACAGCCTAATGACGGTTTTGCCCAGTATTTCAGTGGCAAGAGTTTCCTTGCACCAGTTTCAACAGACCAGGTTGGAATCTTTAATGTAACATTTGAACCGGGTTGCAGAAATAACTGGCATATTCATCACGCAAAAAATGGTGGTGGACAGATTCTTGTATGCGTAGCAGGTCGTGGATACTATCAAGAAGAAAGCAAGGAAGCAATTGAAATGAAACCGGGCGATTGCATTAACATTCCACCGGAAGTAAAACATTGGCATGGTGCAGCACCTGACAGTTGGTTTAGCCATCTTGCAGTTGAAGTACCGGGGGAAGAAACATCAAATGAATGGTGTGAGCCTGTATCAGATGAAGAATATGGAAAATTAAAATGATAATATATCATTAAAAATAGCAGTTGTTAGAGTTTGACTCTGGCAACTGCTATTTTTAGTTTGCTAGAATCTTGAGAGAAAAATTAAAACTGTTTGATATCTTGTGGAAAGACGTATATAATTTTACATAATAGGATTAGTTTAGGAGTTGGTATTTATGAAAACATACAAAGAAATGTCAATAAAGAAGTTACCAATTGGAATTTCAGATTATGTACGTGCACAAGAAGAATATTACTATGTTGATAAGACTCTTTTAATTAAAGAATTTTTAGATAGAAAGCCATTAGTTTCACTATTTACAAGACCTAGAAGATTCGGAAAAACTTTAAATATGGATATGCTAAGAGTTTTCTTTGAAATATCGGATGAAGATACAAGTAAATTTTTTGTTGATAAGAAGATTTGGAAATGTGGGGAAGAATATAGGGAATATCAGGGAAAATTCCCTGTAATCTTTCTTACTTTAAAGGATGTCAAGTTTGATACTTGGGAAGCAACTATTGATAAAATTGGAGAACTACTTCAGGATGAATATGGACGTCATCAGGAAATATTAAATAGCGATAAAATTTCACAGTATGAAAAAGAATATTTTTCAAAAATTCTTAATAAAGCTGCTAATCAGGTGGAACTTTCTTCAGCACTTGAACGATTATCAAAAATGCTTGCAGTTTATTATGGAAAAGCCCCTATTATCATTATAGATGAATATGATACACCAATTCAGGAGGGATATTCAAAAGATTTTTATGATGAGATTATCGGATTTATGAGAAATTTCTTCTCAGGAGCTTTTAAGGATAACAAAAATTTATCTTATGGGTTCTTAACAGGTATTTTAAGAATTGCACAGGAAAGCATTTTTAGCGGATTAAATAATCTTACTGTTAATACTGTAATGGATGAAGAGTATGACAACTTTTTTGGATTTACCAGCGATGAAGTAAAAGACATATTGGATTATTATGGTATGCCGGAAAAAGAAGGTGAGCTTAAAGAGTGGTATGATGGATATCTGTTTGGTAGCGAAGAAATATATAATCCATGGTCTGTAATTAATTATGTTTCTAAAGGAGGCATTCCTCAGGCATATTGGGTTAATACAGGAAAAAATGAAATTTTGGGCGAAGTTATGAGAGTTGCCACTGACGACATAACAGAGAGATTGCAATTGCTCTTACAAGGTAAGAGTGTTATTGCAAGAATAGACCAGAATGTTGTTTATAGATCACTTGCAGAGGATCCAGCAAATATTTACAGTCTACTATTAGTTGCAGGATATTTGAAAACACCGAAGAAGAAATTGCAGGATGACGGCTCATATTTATGTGAAGTTTGTATTCCAAATAAAGAAATTACTTCTATATATAAGAAAGAAATAATGTCATATTTTTTGCAGACTGGAGTCATTACCAGAACTACAGCAAACAAAATTGCAGAAAGTCTTTATGCAGCTGATAATGAGAAGTTACAGAATGCAATAGCTGAGTATATGGACAGAACCATTAGTTTCTATGATGGTGGAGCAGAAGGTTTCTACCATGGATTAATGCTAGGATTGATAGCCCTTATGGATAATCAGTACAAGATTAAATCCAATAGAGAATCAGGATATGGAAGATATGATGTTTGCTTGATTCCAAGGGAGAAAAGATACCCGGGTATAATTTTAGAACTGAAATGGAAAGAAAAATTAGACGAAAAAGCTCTTCAAAGTTTAGCAGAAGATGCATTAAAGCAAATAGAAACATTAAGATATGATTCTGAGATGAAGGAAGATGGAATTACGGAAATCTTAGAGCTTGGAATTGCCTTTTCAGGAAAGAAAGTAAGTGTTAAGATTAAATAAAAAGAGTAGAACAAGTATTCTTGACGATTAAAAATTCTTCTGCTAAAATAAATGTTCGTTAGAAGAAAATAATTAAATATGATAGGGCACGATTTGTGCTACGGTCGGACATCCATAATCCATTTATTCTGTGATTGTGGATGTTTTTTTATTAATAATAAATTACTTTGGGATTTCTTATTAAGTAAAAAAAGACCGAGCCTCTCGAGAGAGTTCACAAGCGAACTATTTATTCATTAAAAAAAATTTAAATAGGGAACTTTTCGAAATAAAAATATTAAAAAAGTTCCCTAAAAATAAGGAGACAAAAAAGATGGAAAATGTTTTATTTGAAAAGACACCGGTTCCAAAAGCCTATATGAAGCTTGCTTTGCCGGTAGTATTTAGTATGATGGTTTCACTGATTTACAACATGGTGGATACATATTTTATAGCCTTAACAGGTGTTCAGGAACTTGTGGCAGGAGTATCTCTTGTTGTTCCTGTGTTTACCTTGATGATAGCTTTTGGTGACATATTTGGACTAGGCGGAAGCTCACTGATTTCACGACTTTTTGGAGAAAAAAGATTGGAAGAGGCAAAAAGAGTCAGTGCGTTTTGCGTATGGGGAGCTATTGGATTTGGAATATTTGTAAGCATAGTGCTTATGGTTTTTAAAACGCCGATTCTTCATATTTTGGGAACAGATGACGGCACTTTCCAATATGCAAGTGACTATTATACATGGATTGCAATAGGTGCCACATCAATTATTTTTGGACTTGTGCCAAGTAATATATTAAGAACAGAGGGACTTGCAACTCAGGCAATGGTTGGTTCAATGGTAGGTTCAGTTGCCAACATAATACTTGATCCAATATTTATTTTTGGATTAAAGCAGGGTGCAGCAGGTGCCGCAATTGCAACGGTTCTTGGAAATTTAATTGCGGATATCTACTATGTTTATGTAATGATTAAAAAAACTAACAGATTGTCAGTGTCAATTGGCGATGCAAAGATTTCAACTTCAATGATTAGAAACGTTCTTATTATAGGAATACCGGCATCAATCACAAATATAATGCAAAGTTTTATGGTAATGACAACAAATCACTATCTTATTCCATATGGAAATGACAAAATTGCAGCTATGGGAATTGCTTTAAAGGTAAATATGATTACTGCACTTATTTTGGTAGGTTTTGCCTTCGGCGGACAGCCATTAATTGGTTATAACTATGGTTCAAAGAACAATAAGCGTTTAAAAGAAATATTAAAATTTGCATATTTGTTTGAAATGGGATTAGGATTAGTCTTTACTATAATAATGAGTGTATTTGCACCATTAATAATAAGCGTGTTTATGAAGCAGTCGGATATTGTATCAAACGGTGCAACAATGCTTAGATTCCAGCAGTTGGGAATGACTTTTATGGCAGTTACATTAGTTTCAACCTGCGTATGCCAGTCAGTAGGCAGTGCGCTGGGAGCATTTATTTTATCAATAAGCCGTCAGGGAGTAGTGTATGTATTGGCACTGGTAGTAATGTCAAATGTGGTAGGCTACAACGGAATACTTGTATCACAGGCGTGCTCAGATGTAATAACTACGGTTATAGCAATAAGCATTATATTTAAGATAATTAATAAGAAGTAGAAGTATAAAGAAACTAATTAATAATTGACCGAGCTGAATGCGAGGGTCAGCTATAACTTAAAACTTGTTTAAGTAATATGATGTAAATAAGTTGACAACAAACTTATTTAAGTAATATGATATAAATAAGTTGAGGTGACAAAATATGGAATATAACTTTAAAGAAGATTTGAAATCAATTAGGGAGATATTGGGGTTAACACAATCTCAGATTGCTGAAAAAATTGGTGTTGAACAGATTACTATTTCGCGTAATGAGATGGGTAAAACTACCCCATCTGATAAATTGCTAGAGCATGTGTATGAATTTGCTTTTAAGAATAATATTAAACTTAATAGGCTTAAAGAAATGTTCTATATAGAACATATGGATAAGAATCATAAGCTTTTATTTCATGGAGCGAAGAGCAGGATAGAAGGAAAGTTGGATATACATAAAAGCAGAACGAATAATGATTTGGGACAGGGCTTTTATACAGGTGAGAGATACGAACAGGCGATATCATTTATTTCAGGTTTTGAAAAGTCAAGTGTGTATATTTTTGATTTTAAGGAAGAAGGTTTAAAAGGGAAAAAATATAATGTGAATCAGGAATGGATGATGACTATAGCTTATTATCGTGGCGTTTTAGAGGAATATGAAAATCATCCCATAATAAAAAAGCTAATAGAAAAATCCTGTGACTGTGATTATATCATAGCTCCCATTGCGGATAATAGAATGTTCCAGATTATTAACTCATTTATTATGGGAGAAATAACTGATGAGCAGTGTAAGCACTGTCTGGCGGCTACCAATTTAGGTTATCAGTATGTATTTAAAAGTGACAAAGCTATCAAAAGCCTTAAAATGTTGGAACGTTGTTATATTTCGGAAAAAGAAAAGGAATACTATAAGAAAATGAGAAATTCGGATGCTAAGCTTGGAGATGATAAAGTCAAATTAGCCAGAATTAAATATAGAGGAAAAGGTCATTATATAGATGAAATTCTGAAATAAAAAGGATTGTAAGGAGCAGTTATTATATGAGAAAATTTGACAAAGATGGTTTAATATTATGTGAAATGCAAGGACAAGTATTTGAAATGTCAATTGAAACGACGTCTACAAGTTCAGAAATATTTATAAGAAGGTTTATGCAAAGTATAATTGCAAAAAGTTTAGACAGTGGAGATATTTTGCAGACTAATATTCAACCAAAAGATATTTTTGAAAGAATAGTTGAACAGTATGGAGAGTCAAAGTATGGTTCGGTAAAGTATTCTCCTAATGAAATGTACTGGATAGGGTATATTTACCGCTATTTTTCATACACATATGAAAAATCATCATCTCAGGTTTATAAAATCATAAAACCAAAAGAATTACGGGAATTATTTTTTGCTTATCATACAATGGATCCTAGTCAGGCAATAGAAAGAATTTTGGAGGCAAAAGGATATCCGATTAATGAAGAGGAAGAATTAAAAAGACAATACGAAATATTTCGTAGAATCCGTAAAGGCAGTTAATAGTGTATGTTATTTTGAAACTCCAAAATTTGGATTGTTGACAACAGAAATATCCTATGCTAGACCATTCAAGGTTAAAAAAAATTAGCTTGAGTAAGTTATACATAACTATAAAATGAAAATATATACAAAGGTGCTATAGATGAAAAAAATAATTATTTTATTAACATGTGCGATTTTGCTATGTGGATGTGGAAATGGTAACATGGTAAAATCTCAGAAGACAACACAGAATAATGAGCAGAAGTACACAAGCGAACTTTTTGCAATGGACACATATATGGAAATAACAGCATATGGTGACAATGCAAAAGAAGCAGTAGCAAAGGCTTCTGCCAGAATAAATGAATTAGACGGAATGCTTTCTACAGGAAACAGCGACAGTGAAGTTAGCAAATTAAACAGTGAGAAAGAGCTTAAGTTGTCGGAAGATGTTGGAAACATAATGGAGCGTTCTTTAGAAATATCTGAAAGTACAGGCGGTGTCTTTAATCCTGCAATATATCCAATTATGCAGTTATGGGGTTTTGATACAAAGAATTACAAAGTTCCTAATAAAAAAGAACTGGAAAGTACATTAAAAAATATCAATGAATCAAAAATCAAATATGATTCAAAAACAAGAGTGGCAAAACTAGATAAAAAAATGAAAATTGATTTTGGCGGAATCGCTAAAGGATATACTTCATCGGAAGTTATGAAAGTTTTTAAGGATAACGGAATTAAAAGCGGTCTGGTTAGTCTTGGTGGAAATGTTCAGGCGCTTGGAGCCAAGCCTGACGGAAGCAAGTGGAAAGTTGCAGTGCAGAATCCAGATAGTGATGAAAGCTATATAGGAGTTCTTGAAATTGCAGGCAAGGCAGTTATTACTTCAGGTGGCTATGAGCGTTATTTTGAAAAAGACGGAAAAACATATCACCACATAATTGATCCGGCTACAGGGTATCCGGCAGATTCAGGGCTTAAATCAGTTACAATTATTAGCTCCGATGGAACTTTGGCAGATGGATTATCAACATCATTATTTATTATGGGTATTGACAAGGCTAAGGAATATTGGAGGGCCAATAGCGATAAGTTTGACGCAATACTGTTAACTAACGACAACAAGCAATATGTAACAGAAGGAATTTATAGTGATTATTCTACGGACTATCCGGTAGAAAAAATAAAAAAGGAAAATCATAATGAATAACTTGAAATTGACGAAAAAGAAAGATTTAATTTTGGCAGCAGTTATTATTGTAATTGCCATTGTTATGTATATTATAATGAATCAGATGCAGTCAGATAACGGTGAAATAGTAAAAATAACCGTAGATGGAAATGTATATGGAACTTATTCATTGACAAAGAATCAGGAAATAGAGATAAAAACTGATAAAGGTAAAAATATAGTTTGGATTCACGATAATTGTGTGGAAATGAAAGAAGCAGATTGTCCTGATAAATATTGTGTTAAGCAGGGAAAAATAACAAAGACCAGACAAAATATTGTATGTCTGCCACACAAGGTTGTTGTGGAAATTGCAGTATCAGACAATACAAAAGGTAATGAGGCAGATGTTATTGCAAAATAGGAGTTTTTAGCAATTTCAAAAGAGAAGAGAGAAAAGATGAGTACAAAGAAAATAGCAAATATAGCAATGCTTGTTGCTCTTGCAATAATTTTTAGTTATGTAGAGGTTTTAATACCAATTAATATAGGAATCCCTGGTGTAAAGCTGGGACTGGCTAACCTTGTGATAGTCATTGCATTGTATAGCTTAGATATGGGGGACGTATGGCTAATATCATTGGTAAGAATAGTTCTTGTAGGATTTATGTTTGGCAGTTTAATGTCAATTGCCTATAGCCTTGCCGGTGCCATAGTAAGTCTTATTGCAATGATGATAATTAAAAAAACAGATTTTTTTGGAATTATGGGAGTTAGTATTATAGGGGCAGTATGTCACAATATGGCACAGATAGCCGTTGCAGCATTTGTAGTAAAAAACAACGGCATTTACTACTATGTTCCAATGCTTCTTATAGCAGGAGTAATTACAGGTGGGATTATAGGAGTAGTTTCCCATAGAGTATTAAATATATTAAAAAAATAAAAATTTTTTAATATAGGGTTAGCCAAAACTAATAAAAATCAGCAAATAATAAAGCTGAATAAATAATTGATTTACAAAAAAGATAAGGCTGTAAGTTTATATCAAAAACTTACAGCCTTCTTGTAAAGTATTTTTTAATTATTACAATTAGTATATCAACATATTGTTTTAACAGCAATACAGTTTACGATTTTTGTCTGCTTTTGTCACATTTATACAATAACAATAATAAATAGAAAAATAATAAAAACGATATATGTTGAAATGTGCTATACTAAGGGAAATATTTTATCAGGATAGTATAAGCGGAATAGAAAAAATTGCTTATGAAAAAAATAAAGGAAGAAATAGGCAAATGGAGGATGCAGATGTGAGTCAAAAAGTTTTAAAGCAGCTTTATAAAACTGAATTTAATAAACTAACACCTGAAGATATTGAAAGCGTTAAAAGAGTGATTTATAAATATATGAATCAATCAGGAGCGTCAGGTTATGAAGTGAAAATGCTTGTAAATCCAGAACTAAGTGAAGAAAAAAGCCAGTTTGTTAATAATGTAATATCAAATTATATGGACAAATATAATATGTATGTGCATGATGATGGCATTACTTATAGCAAAAAAGCACAGGGAAGATATGATGATGCATCAGCCGGAGCAAAGTTTTATTTTGCACTTTATAAATACCGTGAATATTTTTCTATATTTGAACATTAAAGCAAAATTATATATAAAAAATTGAACGCTAGCAGTGGATTTAGTTAGTTAAATTCATTGATTGGCGTTTTTGTTTTAATTATTTTTAGGATGAGACATTTTTTGACCATACAATAGTGGTGCTATTTCAAGATTTAGCACAAAATAAAGTGAGAAGTTCTGTCAGCTAAGCAACCGGCAGAGATTTAACCCTCTCATACATTTTTTCAAATTCATCAGGTGACATGTAATCACAGTGACTATGAATTCTGACAGTGTTATAAAAGGTTTCGATGTATTCAAAAATCAGGTTGTATGCGTGTCTGTAATTCTTAATGTTAAAACGGTTAAGCCATTTCCTTTTTATGAGTGAATGGAAGGGATTCAATACAGGCATTGTCATAAGGATAACCTTTATGTGAATAACTGCGTTGCATGTTTTTGGTGGCTTCACGCCATGCCTGTGAAACATACTGAGCAGTGAAAAGTGTAAAGTTGAATGCAAATTATTAGAAAAAATCATTGTAAATTATTCAATGAACCAATAGACTAGAGTATATAAGTATGAAAGGTGCGAGGTAATAAGAAGTGAAAAGAATATTAATAGATAACAAGCAAGAAGATTTAAAACAAATAGCATATTCTATTCCGTGGAAAAGTGATACAGTTTGTTTCAATTTCAAACATCCAGAGATTTTTGTTTTAGATTCAGAAATACAAGAGTTACAAGATGAAGGAAGCGTGGAAACTTTAGTAATAGGATGTAAATTAGTAGATTATAGCTTTATTTCTAAAATGAATAATTTAAGACAGTTATATATATATTCTGGAGATAACATTTATGATTTAAACTTTATTGAAAATCTAGTTTGTTTACGACAAATTTGCATTTGTAATTCTCATGTGGAATCTATTCAGCCAATTGCAAATTTAATTAAAAATAAAAAAGAAAAACATGCTAATAGCAAAGAGTTTAAGGAAAAATTGGAATGTGATATTGAAGGAATTTATATTGAAACAGATAGATGCAGTGTAAATGAAGAAGAATTAGATTTTTCGGGAATTTATATAGGAGAAATTAAAATAAGAAAGACGAAATAGTTATGCCTAAAATAATTCATAGAACAACGTTGACAATTGCAACATTAACAATACTAACAGTTGCATTATATAATGCGACTTCAATTGATATAATCCTAACTTTTGCAATTATATTAGGGACAACTTCATATCATTTTATTATGAGATTGCTTGTAGGTTTGATTTTTAATCTGACAATGAGGAACAGAGCGGATTATACGAAGAGTTGGTATCAGGTCAGCAATTTTGAAAATAGAATATATAAGAAATTAAATGTGAAGAAATGGAAGAACAGAATGCCTACATATGATGCAAGTTTGTTTGACGTTAAAGTCCATAGTTTGCAGGAAATTGTACAGGCTATGTGTCAGGCAGAGTTAGTACATGAAATGATTGTAGTGCTAAGTTTTGTACCAATTGTTGCAGGAGTTTGGTTTGGTGCATATCCTGTTTTTGTTATTACGTCGGCTTTGGCTGCAATGTTAGATTTGATGTTTGTAATGGTTCAGAGATATAATAGACAGAGGGTTATTAAATTGATGAAATACAAAGAAGGAAAAAGCAGAAAAGATGGCAGAGAAGATGACAAAGGAAGAGTGGTATAATCAATTATTTCTGGGACTTGGAAGGTCAAAGTTTCGTAGCAGTTTTCATTTGAAACAGAAGGATATTGATTATATAAATGAAAAAGGTTTGGATACTATAAGAGAACATGCCAGAGAGTTTATTGCAAAAAGAGAAGCACCAGCGGTCATTCCAAACGACGGAAAACAAACACCAATGAAAGGGCATCCTGTTTTTGTGGCACAGCACGCAACGGCAACATGTTGCAGGGAGTGCATTAGAAAATGGCATAAAATACAACCGGGAAGAGAGCTAAGTCAGATACAACAGG